>Ga0163217_1067524_pt1 | contig 14113 bp, 18 predicted proteins | sample SynspAceP_FD_185933 | JGI IMG/M metagenome (GOLD analysis project Ga0163217, IMG submission 185933) | Saline lake microbial communities from Ace Lake in Antarctica - Synechococcus sp. Ace-P (PacBio error correction) | ecosystem: Environmental > Aquatic > Non-marine Saline and Alkaline > Saline ... | reverse complement strand
TTCATTGCGTTACTCGGGCACCTCGCAATTAGCGCCTTGATTCAGTTGTGACCCAGTTCAGACCTGAAGCTTTATCCGCCGCTAAACAGCATGGTGTGGCGGTTTTTTTGATCGAGCGTGTGTACCAGCCGCGCCAGCGTGCGTTTCAGCGCTTTGTGCGACCCAGGGCTTCAGGGCTGGGGAGCTGGCGGCCAGGCGGTCTACGCCGTACCATTTATCGCGTGCATTGCCCTTGCTCCGATCATACTATCTAGCACCGCAGAGCCGCTGTGCGCGTCCCCAAAAACGCTTACTACCGATTAAAGCCGTTGCTGTTTGCTCATAGACACGGCACCCTGCTGGCTGCTTGACATTGGCGCTTGTCTTTCTGTGTCAGCGAGGGTCCATGTCCAGAGCGCTTTTCGCAAATCCTGAGCCCGGCTCGATGTCCTGCTCGGCGCTTCAAGACTCTCCCGGGGTGGATTACAGATCAGATCCGCAGCTCGGTTCGGCTCCATCAGTCGCGTAGGATCGGCCAGGCCGGCAATTGCTGTTCTTCGGGGAGCATGCGGGCAATGCCCAGAGCCGCTTCAATTCGCCGAAGTATTCGCTTCATCTTCGTATCATGTAGGGTGCTCGTGCGGAGCCTCTTGCGCTGCCCCAGCGTACAGGGGTGATGGCAAACCTTTGATCTCGATTGGAACTCGACCGTTTTCGTCCTCACCCTTGATGCTCACCACCACCGACAGGGTCGGTATTTGTCTGACGCCAATCTGGCGCAACCGCTGGCACCTCCTGGCGGCGGCGGACGGCGTCCAGAATAATGGCAACCCTTTGCTCCAGTTCGGCGCCGCAGGGCTCGGTTCGTTTTGTCGGGCGGGTTGGAATCTGGCTCAATGTAATTCTCTCCTCAGTGCGGGCATTGAACCCTCGGACTCATGCGCTGCTGTGAATATCGGTATTTCATGGCGCATTGAAACCTACCTCCGCAGCGGGCCGCAACGAGGTGACCATTGACAGAGTTTTACGGACGGACGTACAGTACGAAAGAATGGCATCATGCAAACTTCAGTGTCAAACGCGAGCTGCAGGAATATGCGCGATCTGGGTCTGTCGTCTGGTTGAGCTTCCAAACCAGCCAGCTGCAAAGCTCCGATTTGACGAAAGAACTGCGCTCAAGCGCTCGAGAAGTCACCCAGGACACACTGCCCGTGGACCCTGAAGCTGGCACCTGAGCTTTTGTCGGCAGCTGATGAAGGATCAGGCGTTGTGGATGCCTATTTCGCGTGCCTACATCGAATACGTCTGACAGCTCAGCACCCAGGGCTACGCCCAGCATTTCCACCTGATGGAACGCTGGCGTGACCGATCTTGTTGACGGCAGCTGCCTGAAGAGCAGTGAGGCTTTCATTGAGTGCTACCGCAAAACGAGCGCCAGACCCTGCGCCAACTGGTGGCCAGGCCTAGCAAAGATGTTGCCGCAGAGAACAAGCCGCCGGCCGCTGGCGCGCAAGCTGTTCCAAGTGGATCCGTTTGAGACCGTGAAGGCTCGATCTTCCTAGGCTACTTCCATGTTGGCCACCTCAATTCTGGCTGCCCGAGTTTCCATGCGGTGGACTCTGAGCTGCGGACATTGATTGCCTTGGTATCGCAACACACTATTCGAGTAGGGTGAGGCGTTGCCGCCCTATTTTCCTCTACGAACCGTACTCGTACGGGCCTCGTTAGACGGGTTCATGTGTAAACATTTTATCCCTAAATTAAGGGACCACAGGTCCTTACTTCTGAGTTGTTAGTGATCGTATCAGCTCCCAGTTTTCGTCGTGCAAAGCCAAGCGATATATTGTGTGGGCATGGCTCGTAGTTGCCAGTGGGCTGCGCCATTGCTCTGCAACTTTTGCTATTCGGATAAACTGAAAACGGCTTGTGGTGCGCTAGTTGCCTCAGTTGTTTCAGTCGCCGGGTGCAGGCTCGCGATGCGTTCTTCCATCTGTTTCAAGCTGTACGCAGCGTAAACGCCTTTGACTGCGTGCCACCCCATCCAACTGCTTCATTACCCGCGGTACAGGTTGGTTGACCCTGAAGTGTTTGATGAAGCCACGCAAGCACCGGGTTTTGAGCTCGGCGATTGATGCTGCCTAGATCCTTGCCCGATTGCGGCGGGTCATCACTTCAGCTTCTTTCAGTCCCTTTCAGCTTCTTTACATTTCTGGATTCGTGCGTATATCCCTCGTATGTAATGGTACTACCTCGCAGGAAAGTGGATACCTTCCCGGCTGTGTGCAGAGTGGTCTTGCTGCGGTTGTACTTGTCAGTTCAGGTCACCTTCAGGTACCCGTGGCTACGTTTCAGCGCATTTTCCGATGTCCGCCGTGAGCACACAGGTCAGGATATCATCTCCGCGTTGCGGGACGATCGGTGACCCCGGGCTTTTATGAAAACTGATCGAAGCATCCAGATAGACGTCGCAATCAGTGGACTGATGATCGCCGCCTTGCTCGGTGCTTGCCACTGCTCCTGTTGGTCCTTGTTAACTGGTTGTCCAATTCCCATCACGCCGCTTGTTCAGGAACTGTTCCAGCAGCCAAACACGCTGCCATCGGTCCTCCTTACGCCGGAACTGGCGCAGGATCAGGTCATTGGTCCAGTGTCTGTGTCGAAGGCATTTTGGTGACAGTTTCCATATCTACTACCCAGGTTTGCGCTTCGGTAGCGGCGAATACAGTTGCTGCTTTTGCTGATCGCCTTGTATGGGGCTTGCGGCCCCGGGCGGTTGCTTAGCTCGACGGATGGGAAAATCACCGTCGATTATCGGTTCCTCAGCAGGGTACGCAGCTTGTTGCACCAACGTCTCGGTCCCGAAACGGTCGGGTTGCCCAGCAGCCGTTCGCCTCCTCCGTGTTTCGGCAGAGTCACTCGGCGTACCTCTGTGTTTTGGAGCGCTCTGGTAGCTGCTTCTCCTCTTAGTTTCGGACAAACAGGCACGACAGTCCACTCAGTTCGCTTCGAAACCGCATTTCAGGCTCTGCCCATCTATTCCCGGCCGCACCTTGTTGCGCTCTCACGTGTCTGTAAGGTTCATTACTAGGTCTCAGCTGCGATTAGCAGGCGCCCGTACAACTGTAGTATTTCCTCATTGCCCTGTTACTCTTTTGTCGGTCCCCTTCTCTCTTTCTCTGTGCGATGAATCAGCGCTGGAGCTTCAGTCATTACCTGTTTGCGAGTTGTTTTTTTTATTGGTGCTAGCGATTACGCAATTGCGTCCCAGCATGGGCTGTGTACTCCCTGATTACAGAAGCAGGCTTCGCGCACCGTTCCTGGCTTGGCTTCCGTCCTGTCTCCCCGTCCCGTCGGACGGCTTGTGCATCACGCTGTCCCCTGCTTTTACAGGGTCTACTCTGTGTTCTAATATTTACTTCCGCCCTTCACTGCCCGCTCCGCTTTACGCCTTCGGCAGCACCCCAGCACCTTCCGGCTCTGTGGTCGTTTTCCGGTTTTGCCCTCCACACCTTTACCGGCTTCACAGGCCAGAACTTTCATCATTTACTTACGGCGTTTCATCTGCACCTGCCCCCTCATGCCTTGGCTTGCGCCTTGAGCACTGACGTTCCTTTCATTGAGTTACGGTGTAGGCTTCCCCGGTTACTGCACCGGTTCCTTCTGCACGATAGTCCTCCTCAAGACGTCATACAGGGCTTACCGAGTTCGGGCTTTGCGCTATTTCACGCTTACCCCTGTATGCTCGTCCGAATCTTAGGTTCGCTTGCGCTCACGTCCATTCGGGCTTTCCTATTGGCTTCCTTCATACCTCCCGTTGTGTCCAGTGACCGCCCTTGCCATTCAGATTGCTTCTCCCTCGGTCGGGGTGACTTCCACTTCTCTTTAGTGGACGGTTGCCGGCTTCGCCGGCAAACATCGGTAGGGTGAGGGCGTTGTCCGCCCTCTATCCCTCTCTCAGAACCGTTTTTCGTATCGTGGCCTCGTTTTTATACGGCTCTGATGAAACATTTTATCCTGAAATTACAGGGACTCCAGAGTCCTTACTCTCTGAGTGCTCTTAGGTCGATCAGCCCCATTTCGTCGTGCAACCAGCGATTGGCATGGCGTAGCTTGCCATTGTGACTTGCGCGCATTGCTGCCAATCTTGCATTCGTGATAATCTTTGCAAACGGCGGGCGCAGGCCCAGTTGTTTCAGTCGCCGGGTGCAGGCGCGATGCGTCTTCCACTGTTTCAGCTACGCAGCGTAAACGCCTTGTGTCCACCCCATCAACTGCTTCATTACCGCGTTACAGTTGGTGACCCTGAAGTAGTGATGAAGCCACGCTCAGCATCCGGGGTTGAGCTCGGCGATTGATGTCTTGCCCAGATCCTTGCCCGAGTTTTGCGGTCGGGATTCTGACAACTTCAGCTTGGCTTTCAGTTCCTTCAGCTTCTTCATCTGGATTCGGTATAGCTCCATCGTTGTAATGGATACTACCCCGAGAAGTGTGATTACCTTCCCGCTGTATTTTTGCCAGATGCGGTCTTGCTGCGGGTTGGACTGTCAGCTTTCAGGTCACCTTCAATATAAGACCTCCTGGCTACTCAGCGCATTTTCCTGATGCCGCCGTGAGCCAACAGAGATCAGGATATCATCCGGCGTTAGCGACGATTTCCGGTGACCCTCCGGCTTTCATGAACTGATCGAAGGCATCCAGAAGACGTCGCATACTTGGACTGATGACGCCGCCTTGCGCTTATGCCTACTGCTCGTGGTTCTCTCTACTGTGGGTCAACCATCCACCGCCGCTGTCAGGAAAAACTGTTCCAGCAGGCCTCCGACACTCTGCATCGGTCACCTTACGCCGGAACTGGCGCAGGATCAGGTCATGGTCCGCGTGCGTAATGCCATTTGGATCAGTTGGTTCATATCCACTGATCCAGTGACGCTGTAGCGGTCGATATAAACAGTTGCGCTTGCTGATCGCCTTGATGGCTGCTGTCGGCCCGGGGCGGTAGCCATTTACTCGACGATGGAATATCACCGTCGAAGATCGGTTCCATGCAGGGTACGCAGTTGTCTTGTTGCACCATATCTTTACTTTTTTCTGGGGTGTCCGAACTCGGTCGGTATTGCCAGCAGCCGTTCCGGCCTCCGTTCCGGTTTTTCGGCAGATTCACTCGGTGCTCTAATCCGGTTTGAGGCGTGGTGCGCTTCTCCTTTCAGTTCGGTACAAACAGGCACGACAGCTTCTCACCTCCAGGTTCCCGCTTCGAACGCATTCAGCTCTGTCCATCTATTCCGCCGCACCCTTGTTGCGCCTCACGTGTCTGAAGGCTTCATTACAGGACTCGCTGCCGATAGCAGTGCTGCCGTACAGATGTAGGTAGTTTTCCTTCATGCCCATTGTGCCTGTGCTGGTCCTTGCCTGTGCCGTATGAATCAGCGCTGGAATCTTCCTCAGTCATACTGTGCGGGGTGCTAGCGATGGACGAATATCTGCCGCCCCTAGCATGGCGTACTCCTGATTTACAGTGAGCTTGCTTCGGCCACCGTCGCCGGCTGGCTCTTCCGTCTCCCCCGTCCGTGGACGGCTTGTGCATACGCTTGTTCCTCTTTTACAGGGGTCTGTGACTGATTCAATATTTATCGTTCCGTTCCTTCACTTGCCCGCTCCGGCTTACGGCCTCGGCATGCGACCCCAGTCACCCTCCGGCTCTCGGTGGTCTTTTCGGTTTTTGCCCCTCACACCGTTTACTTCCACAGTTAACTTCAATCACTTACTCGGCGTCATGCTGCCCACCTCGCCCCCATCACTGCCTGGGCTTGTCGTCGCTGAGCACTGACGCTCTTTCATTGGAGTAGGGGTCAGGTGCTTCCCCGGTTTACTTGCCACCGGTCTCCCTGGCTCGATTAGACCGTCCTCAAGCACGTTCATTACAGCTGGACCCGAGTATCGGGCTTTTGCGCTTATTTTGCACGTCTTACCCCCTGTATGCCGCCGAATGTCAGTTCGCTTCGCTACTGTCCCATTCGGCTTTCCTAGGGCTTCCTTCAGGCCCACGTTGGCCAGTACGGCCCTTGCCATTCAGATTGTCTTTGCCCTCGGTTCGGGCGTGAATCCAAACCTTTCTTTCAGGTGGACGGGTTTGCCGGCTTCGCCGGGCAAACATCGAGTAGGGTGAGGGCGTTTGCCGCCCCATCCTCTTTCTACATGAACCGTATCGTACGGGGCCTCGTATTACGGCTCATGTTAAACATTTATCTCCTAAATTTACAGGGACATGAGTCCTACTCTCTGAGTGTTCCTATAGGTCGATCAGTCCCCCCAGTTTCGTCGTTGCAACACTGCGATTGGCATGGCGTAGCTTGCCAGTGGATTGCTGCGGGGCATTGCGCCAACTTTGCATTCGGATAACTGAACTGCCGGGCGCAGTGCCCAGTTTGTTTCAGTTCGCCGTTGTGCAGGCGCGATGCTGGTCTTCTCACCTGGTTTCAGCTGTACGCAGCTCATAATACGCCTGCGAGCCATCCCCATCAAACTGCTTCATTATACCCGCGTACAGTTTTGGTTGGACCTGAAGTAGTTTGATGAAGCCACGCTAGCACCGGGTTTGATAGTCTCGGCGAATGATGTGTAGCCCAGATCCTTGCCCGAGTTGCGGCGGTCATCCACTTCAGCCTTTGGCTTTCAGGTCCCTTCAGCTCTTCATCTGGATTCGCGTTATAGCCACGATGAAATGGAACTACCCCGAGGATGGATTACCTTCCGGGCTTGTGTTGCCAGTATGTGTTCTTGCTGCGGTTGACGTCAGCTTTCAGTCACCTTCAGGGTTAACCCCTGTGCTATCGTTCAGCGCTCATTTTCCGATTGCCTGCCCGTGAGCCACATAGGATCAGTATATCATTCCGCGTGCGGTCTCGATCCGGTGACCCCGGCTTTTCATGATCTGATCGAAGGCATCCAGATTAGACGTCGCAATCTAGTGGTACTGCATGACGCCGTGCCTTTGCGGTGCTTGCCTACTCGCTCCGTTCCTCGGTACTTGGTGTTTCCAACCCATCACGGCCGCTGTTCAGGATACTGTTTCCAGTCAGGCCCAGACACGCTGCCATCGGTCATCCTTTACGCCGGAAACTGGCGCAGCGGATCAGGTCATGGTCCAGTAGTCGTTGTCGAAGCATTTTGACAGGTCCATATCCTCGACTACCAGTGACGCTGGTATTCGGCTGATATTGAACAGTTGCTGGCTTTGCTGATCGCCTGATGGGCGCTCGGCTCCGGGTGCTCGTGTAGCCATAGCTCCGACGGGATGGAAATCACCGTCCGAAGGATCTGTTCCAGCAGGTACGCAGTGCTTTTGCCACAACGCGTCTCGAACGGTCGGGATGCCCAGCAGCCGTTCGCTCCGTCCGTTTCTGGCAGAGTCACTCGGCCGTACCGGTTTGAGCGCTTTGGGTAGCGCTTCTCCTCAGTTCGGACCAACAGGCACGACAGCTCCACCTCCAGGTTCGCTTCGAACGCATTCAGGCTCTGGCCTATCTATTCCGGCCGCACCCTTTGTTTGCGCCTCACGTGTCTAAGGCTTCAACAGGGACTCGCTTGCTGATAGCAGGCGCCCGTACAGACTTGTTAGTATTTTGCGCTATACATGCCCTATTGCTCTCTGTGTCCCGGTCCTTTTGCCTGTTGCGATGATCAGCGCCTGGTATCTCCAGTCATACTTGCGGTTTGGTGCTAGCGATGACGCAATCTTGCCGCCCTAGCATGCTTGTACTCCCTGATACAGAAGCAGGCTTTCGCGCATCCGTTCCCGGGCTGGCTCCTTCCTGTCCTCCCCGTTCCCGCGGACGGCTTGTTGCATTCACTCGCTGTCCCTCTTTTTGTACAGGTCGTGATCCTGCTTCAATATTTTACTTCCGCCTTTCACTGCCCGCTCCGGCTTACCGTCTCGGCAGGCACCCCAGCACTCGTGCTCGGGGTCGTTCCTGGTTTTGCTCCTCCACACCGTTACCCGGGCTTCACAGGCCAGAACTTTCTATCACTACTTCGGCGTCATCTGCCACCTCTGCCCCTTCATCACTTGCCTTCGGCTTTGCCGCCCTTGAGCCTGACGCTTCTTACATGTGAGTATGGGGTCAGCCTTCCCCGGTTTACTGCACCCGGCTCCCTCACGATGACCGTCCTCAAGCACGTTATTACAGTACCGAGTTATTCGGGCTTTGCGCTATTTTGCACGCTTTACTTCCCGTAATGCCGTCCGAATTGCAGGTTCGTTTGCGCTCGTCCATCGGGCTTCCTTATGGCTTCCTTCAGACCCACCGTTGGCCAGTGACGCCCTTGCCATTCACGATTGTCTTCCCTCGGTCGGGGTGACTCCACCTTCTTTCAGGCTGACGGTGTTGCCGGCTTCGCCTGCAAACAAAAAAGGCCGTCATCCCTAGCAGGATTTGCGGTTCTTTGTCATACCTCTGACTTCAAAACGGGTATCAATTAGCCCTCAGTTGCGAAGTTCTTCTTCCGGCATTCCATCAGGTTGTCGGCACCGGACAGTCTATGGAATCAACATTTGCATGCGTGTGTTACGCGCAGGGATTGTCCAGCTGGAAGATAGGAAAAACGCGCAGTCTGCAACTTGGCCTTGGTAGATTAGAAGGCTTCGTTCTAAGTGCCCTCGGCCAGCTTTCTCGGGCGCTACGCAGCCCATGTCGGCCCAGAAGTAAGCCAGGGCAGGTCTATAGCCGGAGTACATGCAGTAATCGGGTACATGTGAGGGCTGCCACGACCATTTCGCTTTTGCGTCCTTCATCGCGGCATTCCGATCTTTCTCATGGTCAGCTCCGCCCCACTCCTTGTTTCAGGCTTGATTCTCAAGGTGGTTTTGGTTTGGTAACGGAATTCCTTTTGGATGGCGTCGTTTGGACCTTCCTGGAGTTTGCTTGAACTTGTGGACGATCTTTGGTTTGAAGCAACTTCAGTCGCCTCGCCCCGGTTCATCAGTTCCTGTCGGTCCCATTACAGGGTCTCGAGTGCCTGATACCGGTAGTACCTTCGTAACAGCATGGAAATTACGCTGCGTTCACGCACGTTCTGCTCCATGTCCCCACTCGCGATGAAACCGTGGCCCCGTATATCTCCTCATGCCGTGGGTTGGACTGCTTCAAAGCCCACTTCGGTCATGAATGCCTTGTGCGATCGGCGTCAGGTAAGGCCAGCAGTGGTGCAATCGGTTTGCTTCTTCTGCTCTTTTCGTCCTTGGGCTGTTCTTGACGATGTCGACTGCTTGGCGGTGATATACACCATGCGCGCTCGGTTGCCTTCGGAAAGGCTTTCTATGGTCAGCAGTCATGTGGCGCTTACAGTGCAGGTGTTGCACATTATGATCGGTATCAGCAGTCCCTTCTCAGGTGCCTTCGGACCGGTCAGAGGCTAACGCATCTGCAAACGGTCACGGGCATACTTGAATACCAACCCTGGAACGCCGATTTCAGCATTGCGGCCAGGTCTCCTTGCAGTGCTGAGTACCCAGGACGGGCGGTGTTCATAAGTGATTGAACACGCGTTCAGGCCCTTGGTTCGGCGGCCGATCTGATAACCGGACAGCGCCAATCGAAGTTCATCACCCAAAGTCGTCGATTGCGGTGTGAGATGCCCATCTTGTTGTTCCAGCGAGCCACAGTTCACCACCGTTACGCTCACCCTTTCGCCTTCGGCTGGGCAGACCTTCGGCCCACGATTGAACGGGAGATACCTTTGGTGGCCCGCCGTTGGCATCGGGCAGCGGTGCTCAGCAACGATGTGGACGATATTCTCGGGCCATGTCGTGCTCACCGGTGAAGAGATTAAAAGATCTTGGTGCTCGTTTCAGCTTGTATAGCTTACCATTCGGCCTGTGGCTCTGCCTTGGGGCGCAGCATTGCCCTAGGTCTGTAACCACAGTGGGACTCGGTCAAGCACATCTGGTGCCTAGTCCACTGACCGGAAACCAGCTTGTGGTCAGATATAGAGTGTGTCTGCGATATCTTTGGTATCGTGGGTCGCTTTTGATGTGCCTTCATGCAACCGTGAGACGGCCGTTTTTATGGTTTAAATTGCCTCCTCAGATTCAGGTTGGTCTTTGACCAATCATTTCACTGACCGCCAGACCCAGCGACTCGGGTTCAGACCCTGACCGCTCATGTATCAACATCATGAGCAAGACTCGGCCAGCCGCCTTCAATCGTTCGCCTGATAGGCTTTTCCTTGAAGCCCGCGGAGTCTTCACGCCTTCAGCACTCCGTAGTACAGCCTTCGTGTCGCCAACGCGTTATAGTCGGAGCAATCAACGTTCTCACAGAACTTGGCGCCCTCTCTCAGAATGGCATTGACTCATGTCCGGATGGCTGTTCTTCGCACCTGGCAGGCTCTTGTTAGTGTCTTTCATTAACCCAGCAGTTCGTCGCGGACGAAGCGGATGTGTTCTCGTGGTAGCCTTTGTTAATCGGGCATGGATCTTGATCCTCTCAACGGTTATAACGGTTCAGAGCAGCGCTTTGGCTGCGTTGTGGTTCTGCCTTCGAATGCGTGTATCGCTCAGACTAAAGGATTGGCTCAGTCTAATTTCAAACCAGACGTTGAAACATTACGTTTAGCGCTCAATGAATTGTCAACTTCTTTGTGCACCCAAGCGCCACAAAATATTTGTAAACCATCAACGCTCGGGAAACGCGAATGAAAATCCTGACTGTGTTTGGAGGAATAGGAGGAATCAGGCTTCGTAAACTTGTAAAGCTCGGTCTGCAGAACGCCGCTTTATCGCCGACCTGGCGGTTATACTGGCGTCGAGCCCTTCTGTCAGACTCCGCTCGGGAGCTCGATTGATCCGCTGGTATGTGGATGCTTCTGGGCTTCTTCTCAGTGACCGCTCGTCGCATCGCTCGGCAGGCCAATTCGGCGCTGCTGCTTACCGCCATGGCCTTGATTGCGGGCCTTGAGATCTTACCGCCCAGGTCCTGGGGCGGAGGGCTGCGCTGGCGCCAGAGCCTGGCACGCTGGACCTTGCCTGGCAGTTTCTGCAGAGTGCCTGAGTTGGGTCATGGGACCGGTGCAGTATCGTAGTGGAAACGGAGCCTCCTACTGGTATAATAAGCGACCGCTCAGGCCCACGCTCGTTCTTGTAACTGATCGCGTCCTGTCATACTGGCCACCCACCGCTTTGTGCGTCTCTGTTCATGGGCCGCACTCCCATCTCGGCTGGACAGCTCACGCAATCCAGTTTGCGTAACGCGCTCAGTCTTTCTCCTTGCTTAGCTGAAGGCTGTTTCTCTGTGCTTGCTGTTGTGGCCTGGCTGGCTGTTACTGGTGATCGGTTAGCCATCTTCAGATTGCGGGAGCCGCCGAGGATGAGTGGCTCTGCTTGCTGTGATGGCGGTGGACTGCGGGAACGGCGACCTTATCCGGCACCACTTGCACCAGCTACCCGGCTTAGTCCCGGTAAGTATAGGGCGACAGTCAAAAACCGGAGAGAGTCCTTGAGGCTATTCACACTTATGACATTACTTTGATAAGACACTGTGATCAAACTAGTGACGTTCAAAGCAAGAAGTACCGTGCACTTTCCTCTTGCCGTATCAATAACCTAGGTCGCCGACTTCACTTCGCGTTGTCCCGAGGCTGATAAGCATCGACCAGGCTGTCTACAGGTTGACCGGTGTGCGTGTTTTGGTTATTCCACGCTCTCTCGTAGTAGCCACCGTGTTGACCATTGGCCGGCTGCAGAGGTATGGCCTGGGCGCGGGCCAGGGTCCGGTTCTGAACCCCTATGCGGGCAATTCATTGTGGCCGCTGGTACTGGCCGCGATATACTGGCCCTGTACGAACGCGTTGAGGCCCGGTCTGACATCATTGATCGAGTGAAAGTCCATGGGAGTTACCTCGATTAACCTTAGGTGCAATTGCAGTTACACTCATTAAAGTGCACAAATCACTAGTCGCGTAACCTCCTCCGCGCGTCAGTTCCCAGCGGCAGCTCAGAATTCAAACGGTGCCAGATCTAGGATTAGCGGCTATCGCTGCGGCAGAATGCTTGCTCATTCCATTGGGCAACGAAAGCCCCGGCTGCTTTTAAGCTTCTTGCCTCAATGTGGCCAGGTTCTTCCGACGGGGGCTTCCATGTGCGGATCCACCTGATTGGCTACCCAGCCAGGCACAGCGTCAGCCCGTCCGGCGGCTAATGGCTTCAGCGTTCAGCAGGGCATGGTATGATGCACCCCAGCTCATGCCAACATCATATATCACCGGAATGTTCAGATCCTTTGCCAGATCAGCAGCGTCTGATCGGCGTTCAGCGGGACACGCCAGCCGCCGCGCCTCCACGCGTCAGGTCCGGCCTGCGGCGGTCCTTTGATTACCTGCTAGGCAGCGCCAGCCTCACTCAACTGTCAGTGCGGTACGCTTCCTCGACTAGCAGCAATTATGGGCGCTATCGCGGATTAGTCCTGATTCTGGGTTGCATCAACTTCATAGCCATTGGCGGGCGTGGCACTGCGCCTGCATACGTCCTCAGCGGGCATCCTCGTACGCAGGCCGTTCTGGCTGTCTCGGCAAACCTGCAGCCACACGTTTGGCTGCGGCGTACTCTAAGCCTTTGCTTGATCGCGCCGCAAGATGTCCTATAATCCGCAATGATGGTTGTCTTGCCAATTTCGGTTATCTCAGTCCCTCGGTGACTGAAATATATATCGGTTTGCTGCATATCACCACGACTCTTAACATCAATATCTGTAGGCTACCTAGGTAAGTGCAGGAGCCGTGCGGCTGGAAATCCTTCATAGGCTTCAGTCATACGCGCGTTCATCGAGCGCGCCCTGGTCAGTCCGCCGGGCCTCCCGGTTGAGGTTTGCGCGCCGATCGCTTTCAATCTGTGTCAGGGCCTCTTTGATGTCTGCCCATAGCGCAATACATGCTTTCGATTTTCACAATGTCCAGCGGCCGAAAAATCCTGCATTGGCGAGCAGCGGTTGGAGTCCTCTACCTCTGCATGAACGATTTTGACATGGCGAAGGCCGTCAATGGTCCTGCCAAGCCTGCTGCAACTCGATCAGTGCTGTACCCGAAACCAGTTGTAGACAATGCCAGGTGCAACCGCCTCAGTGGCGAAGCGCCTGCTGCAGCCTCCCGCAGAGCTGGGGTCCCCAGATTCGGTGGCACCACTTCAGTGCGAGGCTGTGAAAAGATCAGATCCTGCGAGGCCATGGGCCGCAGTGTGGGCATTGCCTCGGCGTTCAGCCGCCACCCCTGGAACGCTACGGTCTAGCCTGCGCTTTCCTGGCAAAAAACGCAACAGCCTTTCGGCCAGATCTCGAGGACCATACCACCGGCTTGCTGATACTGCTCAGCCAAAGAACCCAGGGAGAAATATCCGTACCGCACCCCAGATCAAACGATTGGCTTGGGGCGCAAAAATTCGTCGGTAATCCGTGCCAGTAAGTTAGTGCTTACCTGGCGCTGGAATGTCTCTTTTCAGCTCGAGCATAGGAATGTTGTCAGTCGCGGTGTCTGGTATGAATGGCCACTCGGCGCTTGTCCGATCGTTGCCATCTTTAGTCATGGTATGCTGGCTCAAAAATCGGCAATGGCGCTCGGCTGAGCCCAGCCTCGGCTGCTCTAGTGGCAAGGCGTGGGCCGGTCCTTGTCTTCATGTAACGGCTATGTTGGCTGGTTGACGCTCGATCTTCAGGCCAGTGCAAGAATGCGGCTGCTTACAGACCCACCAGCCGTCATGCCTGGGCAATAGCAATGCAGGCCCTGGCAGCGTTGCCGCTTTCAGCTGCCGCGCGGGCTTTGCCAGCACGCGGAGTTACTTGCCAGCGCGTTTGCAGGGGCGCTGGTATTTTTCGTCTATTTCAGCGGTATCCCAGGACAAGGGCGCGCGCCAGCGTTTTTCGCCCTGCGGTGCTTTCCCTGCCGGCAACCCGAAATGAAAAGCGTTCTCAGTGTTTTCTCCCGAGCTGGCAGCCCGAAAATTCATTGAGAAATAAAAGGCGCGGAAGGTGTCCGCTGGCAAATCCGCCGACGGGGCAAAATCCTTTGCGGGCCCACGAATGCTAAGGGGTTGCTTTGGCGATTGGTGATGGAACCCCGGTGGAAAAGCGCTCGGGAAAGCGCCGTTGCC
>Ga0163217_1055572_pt1 | contig 14114 bp, 22 predicted proteins | sample SynspAceP_FD_185933 | JGI IMG/M metagenome (GOLD analysis project Ga0163217, IMG submission 185933) | Saline lake microbial communities from Ace Lake in Antarctica - Synechococcus sp. Ace-P (PacBio error correction) | ecosystem: Environmental > Aquatic > Non-marine Saline and Alkaline > Saline ... | reverse complement strand
ATACTTCTGCCCCGTTCACCGCACGGCTTTGGGCGCAATGCAAGCAGAGCGGCTGAACCTGATCTGATGGAAGATCTGTGGCAGCGGCTAGCGTGCTGATTGACCTGTTCGCCTTTCGGTCTGCGGGTGAACCGGTGGTGGCGGATATTTTGAAAGCGGCGTCGATCTTCATGTTCTCGGGTTGACAAAGCTGTTGGGCGGGCCACAGGCGGCATCATTGCGCGGGCGAGCCGACATATTGCAGGGGTTGCGCAAGGCATCCGCTGCTGCGGGCTTTGCGGATCGCATAAGCGGTCCCTCGCCGCACTTGAGGCAACTTTGACGACTGTACCTGCCGCCCCATATCCGCTGTCCACGGGTGCCTTGTGTTGCAAGCGGTTGTCCGCAGCCCTGGCGAAGTCGGAGGTGCGGGCGCAGGAAACTGGCGCGTCTTGTAGAGCTATGGAATGGCGTCACAGGCATCGGTGACCCGTCAAACGCTTGCCTAGTTCCGGTTGCGCGGATCGTTGCCACAGCAGGACTTGGAAAGGTAAGCGTCGTGGTGGGCCGTGATCCCCTTTCACCGGAAAAAGCGCTTAGGCGACCGGGCTGCGCCGGGGGGCCGTGCCGTCGTTCGCGCGCATCCATCAGGTCGAAAGTTGTGGCTGATATGCGCACGTCACCGATGCGGTGAATTCCTGATATCGTTGCCGGCACTCGGTACGATTGCGCCCCATGACATCGGGCTTGTTGAGTCTGTGATCGGCCATGTGGACCATGGCAAGACGGCGTTGTGCGGGCGTTGACAGGCAAATGCGAAACGGACCCGGGCTGGCCGAAGAGAAAGCCCGTGGTTCTGTCGATCGCGCTGGGCTTTTGCGCCATTGCGAGAATGGCAGCGGTACACTTGACGCTGATTGGACGCACCGGGACAACGGAGATTTCATGCGCACGATGGTTCCTTGGCGCAAAGCGCGCCAGGCGCGCTGCTGGTGGTTTCTGCTTGTGGATGCACGTCGCTGCGACCAAACGCGCGAGGCATGTGAAGATTGCGCAGCTGTTGCAGGTCCCAACAGTAGCTGCGTCCGCGGTGACAAAGGCCGATTGATCCCTGCTGACGATCTGCCAGCGCGGCTGGCGCGATTGCGATTGGCCCTTTGTCGGCGCAGGGTCGTCACGCGGGCCGAACTGGTGCCCTGTTCAGCCACGACCCGCTGGCGGGTGGACGGGCTGAGACAGGCGCTGGCGGCGCCAAGTTTTCAGACCTGCCACCACGGCGTTCGGGCGGGCGCTTTCCTCCGGTGGATCGTGTGTTTCACTTTGGGCGGGGCGTGGGCACAGTGGTGACGGGGACGTTGTTGGGGCGGCGCTGTCTGTTGGCGATGCGCTTGTTGGTTCAGCCCACGGGCGCAGCAACGGTTGTGGCGCGGGCTGCAATCGCGCGGTACTGCGCGGAACGGGTCGAGATAGGCGAGAGGGTTGCCGGTGAAACCTGCGCCAGGCATCTCGGACTTTGAAGCAGGTGGCGCGCCTGGTGATGTCCTGTGTGGGACCGCATACCCGCACCGTCTGCATGTATGGACGTGGCGCTGACCTGTCTCTTGCTCCAAGTTTGCCGGCGCGACCGGTCAAACATATGTCAAAGAGCTGCCGCCGTGCCTCTGCGGCCACCGCCATGAGGTCGCGACACTGCGGCTGAATGGGCGCGGCAGATTCGCGCGGTGGGAACGGTATAACACAAGCCGGTGGTCGTGCTTTGGCAAGGGCAAGGCGGCGGTTGCGCTGCCAGCTTTCGCCGCGGTGCACTCGCGGGCGGGTGCGTGATTCTGGACCCGCAACCACTGGCGGCGGGGCGGGCGACAAGCGGCGGCTTGCGGTTCTGCAGGGCGGCACACACTCAAAGACGCGGCGGCCATCGCGGGCAGCGCTTATGTGGCCAAGGCGCGGTGGAGCGTTTCGGGCTGATATGATGCGACTGGCGCTGCGGCAGAGACTGTAGGCTTGCCCAGAGGGCACTGTGCCCCTGTCCGCCAGATCGTCTCGCGTTGACCGATGATTTTGCCGCGGTGCAAGAGGGCTGCTGGCGGGCCGTTGCGGCGGATTCACTGGCCGAACATCCCGATGAAAGGCAGGGGCCGCGCCTGCTTTGCTCAACAGGTGACGCCGCTCGCGGGCCGCTTGGTGGCCGTTTGCCCAAGCCGCGCTGGTCAAGCGGGGCGAGGTTCATGTTGCGCGATGGTTGATTGGTCTGGTCGCAGCATGATCCCCTTTGCAGCACTGCCCGCGCAACGGCGGGCGCCCTGACGGAGATTGAAGAAGAGTATTTCGTACCGGCGGCACCCACCCCCCCTGACCTGCGGCAGTTCGATGCGCCGGGAACCGACGTGATCATGATATGCCCTGATGGTGGGTCAGGGCGGCTGGTATCGCTTGCCTAATATCGCGCTGAAGCAGCAGGTTGTGTTTCATGAAGCGACCATCAGGACAAAGCGCAGCGGACCCTCGCGGCGGCCTTCCCTCCGCCCATGGCTTTACCACCGGCGAGGGGCACGCAGTGCCTTGGCGACGAAGCCGCCAAGTTTATCGGGCGCTGCTTGAGGCATCTGACGCCCAAGGTATCACTCTGCGGGAGAACGACACACGGCACATGGTAAAGCCTGCGCCCACCATTAGACTTTCCCCCGCCACCCCACCGCCGCTAGTCTGCCCTCATGCGGAGGCGACCGGAGTCTGGTGGGCTTCCCTGGTCTTCAAAAACCATGGGACGGCGTCGATACGGCGAGGTGGTGGTTCGGATTCCCATCCGTCATCGCCACCCGTCTGACATGCCCTTCGATCCCCACAGTATGCAGCGGCAACTTGGGAGGGCGACATGAGCGATCAGAAACCGGAATTTACGTCTGAATGATCTGAGGGGCAAGGCCCATTTCATTTTTGACGGCACGGGCCCTTGCGTTGCATTTCTGTTTTGTGAAAAGAGGATGCGAGACCGGCCCAATATCGCGGGCCTGTTCTGCAAAGCACTGTCCAGGCTATGGCGGTGCTGTCCGGTTTTTGGTGCCGGGCAGTCGGGCAGAGAACGCCGATTTCGCACAGCGCACGGGGCTGGGACCATGCGGTGCTGGAGGATTGCGGGGTGCAAAGACCTCGTTTTCAACTGGGATTTTCGAGATCGTGCCGGCGGTTGTACTGATCGACGAAAGCCGGCGAGGTTGTGACTCATTTCGAGGCTTCCGTGCGCGAGGGACTGGCAGCGTTGTCTGATCAATGGCCAGTGCCAACGGCAAAGCGCGGCGCAGATGATTGGACGGCCTGCCTGCCTGGCCGCCCTGGATTGCGGTTCGAAAACACTTTGACCCCGAGGTGTATGACACCCCTGCGGGCCGAGGCCGACGGCAGCCGTCTGCGCGCCCGCAAGGTAGAGGTCGCCAGCGGTGATGACATGGCGGGAATTCATGTTCGATCAGGGCTTTTTGGACGGGTTGCCCTTGGTGCCGCCGACGCCTTGGAACGGTGATCCGCATGCTAGAGGGACGCACCGTGATCCGCAGGATGTCGTTGCCACGGTGCCGCCCAAACATGGCGATCGCCACGTCAAAAGATCGCGAATCAATGCGGTTGATTGGCAGGTTGTAAGCCCGAATATCTGCCGTGGTGATCTGCCGCGGTAGGAGGCCGTCTGCACCGGACGAATTCAACAAATTCACGGTCACGGCCACCACCATGCGGCGCAGCCACGTGATGGTGGTTCCAACGGACCGATTGTGACCAGATCGGTTTGAATTGGCGGCTAGGGGCTTTGGGGCCGGCAACCGCGCAACGCCACCATCCGGCGCGCCCTGCGGTTGATCATTCGCAATGTCGCGGCGCGACTACGGGCGGCGTCGAACGGTCGGTTTTGGGGCAATCCGCATGAATTTACACCATGTGCTTTGCCGAGCAACGAAGAACGCTCCCCCTGGGAGCCGCCTGCATGTGGGAAGCGGGGTTCAAGCGCGGAGGAGGTCTGTCGTGACCGTCTTTGCCATGAGCCGGTGTCGCGGGGCACGGGCAGACATCTCGGTGCGAACCATACCTCGGTCGCCAAAGCCCGGACCACGATTGCCAGTGGTCGCTGGCTGGCAGTGTGCTTGAAGGGCGTTTTCTGCCCAAGATTGCACAAAACTGCCCAATCGACGCGCTGCTGGTGGTCTGCCTCTGAACATATCAAACCCACGCTTGACCGTCGATGGCCCTATTCCAAGGACGGCGGCGCGGACCCGCTATTCAGCAGGTCACCGCGCGCCCGCTGTCCGAGATGGTGCAGGGACGATCATTCGGGTGCGGGAATCTCACCCGGGCGGATGCCGAAACGCATGGGGCCGGAGAAGCTGGCGCAGCTTGCCCCCAAATTCGCAGCAAGAAAATAATCCATATTCGCGTGGCTGGTGGGGGATGCGGGCAAAATTCTCGTCCGCGTTCCACGGGTGGGCCACGGAGCGAAGCTGCGGGCGATTTCCGTTTCCAGAAAGATCGATCTGGCTAGGTTTCACAGCCAGAGGAGGGGGGGGGGAAAACGTGAAATGACAATAATTCTTGACCCACGGGACGAAACGTGTCCCCGTCGCGCGGTCCAAGATCAGCGAACGTTCCGGTTCGTGCAGGGGGTGTCGGGCTGCTGAATATCAGCAAGCCCACGTGGCAATATCCTGCTGGAGAACTGGACAGGTTGCTGACCGAAAACCGCACCCGGGCTTGAGATCCGGCACTAGATCAAAGCCGACCTTTCGCCAAAACCGTGCGCCCGAACACGCTGCGCCACCAGCATCCGCGATGAATGCGATTTTTCTGGTCGAAGCGGCTGGCGGGACTGAGGATTCATGTACCACGTGCAGTATGCACGATACAGGTCTGCGTTGAAATCCAGGGGATCCCGTTCTGTGTCTATCGACTTCGAGGTGTTCGGGCCAAGCGCTGAAAACGCAGCCGCAAGGCGTTTAGGGCATGGAGGGCGCGCGCTATTGTGCGTGGTGCCGCATTTCCTATTCAGGATTGCCACGGACGACGAAATGGCGGCCAAAAAATGGCCCGCGAGGGCGTTCGACCAGATCATCGGGGGCGTTGCGCGACGCGTGACTGAGCAAAAATATGAGGCGGCGCGGGGAAACTGCGCCGCCTTTTTCCGTGGGGGCTTTTAAGAGCGCGGACAGCCAGCGCAGAAGATGTTCAGGTCCATCCGCGGATCCAGATCATCGCTTTGGCGTGGTCCAGTTCCGGAGGGGGTTTCGCAGATGCCGGCAGGGATCCACCGTGCGCGGCCAAGGGATCGCTCGAGAGGGCTCGCCCACCGTTCATGATGCTTACCGCACGGCTTGAAGCAGGCTCAGGTCGGCCCCTGCCAGCGTCCCGTCGGTCCAGTGTTAAACCGTCCGTCGCGGCGCAAGATCTCGCGTCCTTCAGGGTAAAGCAGGAGATCAGAGCCGCCCGGTCGCGCATTGCGTTCGGTCACCAGAAAACACTCCTCCGCGCCACGGTTGGCGGCAAGTGCTGCGCGGAATTCATCGCAGGATGCACGTGCACGCCAATCCCTATCAGCCCTTGAAGCAGCGCGCGGATGATCCAGCGCGGCCCGCGACCAGACGGGGGCGCGGGCCACGTTGGCTTGGCTTCATGGCGTTGAAACAAGGCTCGCCATGCGGCACCCGCCATCAAAGCGCGCATCGCCGTTGTTCGAATCGCAATCGCTTGTGCCCCAACGCATACCAGCACGCCTGCCTCGGTCAGGCGCCGCGATCTGGTCGGGTGGGGCGTTCTCGGGGGCGAGGGTCATTATCAGGTTTCGGTCCTTGCGCGCGACACGTCGGTCAGCATCATAATCGTCAGCCGTCAAAGAGCGGATCAGGCTACCCATCATGCCGCCCCTTTGCGGGCAACGGACAGATGCGGCCCTCAAGGTGAGGCCCGCGATGCCGGGCAAATGCCTTGGGTGGCCAGCGCCTCGAGTCACGGGCGGCGATGCGGCGCGGCTGTGGGCGGGCGTATCGGTGATGTAGCGTGGGGGCCAGGGAGCGCATGGTGCCTCAAGCCGCCGGTTGCTGTGGGCCATGATACGCAGCGTGGCCAGATCAGGGCGCTGTTCACATCACCCGCCGCCGCCATTCACTTTGCAGATCAAACAAACCGGGCGACAGGATGGGCGCCTGAAACGATGTGTCTTGGTGCGCTGTGCAGCTCGGCCTGTGGCATGATGTTGTCGCGCCGCCGCATTCGACCACCAGCGCATGATCGAACAACAGGCGTCTGGCCGTCGAACACAGGGTCCCGTAAGGCAAATCATGGGGCGGTTCCTCGCGGCTGCGCGGCAAGGCCAGCGCGAGTCGCCCCGTCCAGTGCACGGGCCCTTGGCACGATGAGATGAGCGGTCTGGGTTTCGGGCAGATAGGCGGCATAATTGCGGGCCACCCCTCCGGTCAGGCACAGATGGTCGTCGGGCTGTATCCAGCGCGATTTAGGGCGCGGGTCAGGTAGTCAGCCCCGCGTGCCATCAAGCGCCCGCCCGATTGCTGTCGCCTTCTGCGGCGGCCCTGTACCAATTCAGGGGCAGGGTGGCGAAGCGCCGGTCGCGCCTGCAGGCTGATTGGACGATGCCCGTGCCGCCGCTGAGAACCTACCAGCATCTGGTTTGTGAAGCGGGGCTGGGCGGGGTGATTTCGTCAACGGCCGAGTAGCGCTGTTCCAGCACCCCGTGCCCCAGCCACGCGCGCGAGGAGGCGGCTGATCCGACACCTGATAGCCCCAGCCGCGGCGGCTCAGCATGTTGCACACCTGCCTTCTGACGCGACGAAGTGCCTGTGCCAAAGCGCGATCAGATAGCAGTTCTTGCGCACCCCACGGCCACCGACGAGGGTGGTGGTCGTGTTTCCGGTCCGACGGATTTGGCAAAGGGCAGACGGCCTGCAAAAACGCGCGGGCCCAATTCGGCCTGTGTACCCGCGAGCCCCAGTGCGCCACGGCGCGGGACATATGCGGACACCGTCCAGACCCGCCTTGCGCAACTGCCTCGCGGGGGTGGCCGGTCAGGGTGTTGTCGATTTGCGGCGCGCAGTCTGTGCTGAACATTCGCTGCGACCCCCTGTGGCTCGGCAAGGATACGGCCATCGGGGTGGCAAACAGCGACGCGGCATTCCGGTGCCGCCGCCATCAACGCCGATCAGAAAGGGAGGGGCTGGAGCATTTGTGTTCATTCGAATTGTGTAGGCCACCTGTTTGGCGGGGAAGACAATTTTCACCTTCGGTTTTGCCCGTGACGGCAACGGTTGCCAAACGGCACTCTGGTGTGATAAGTTAGCGCTAAACATACTCACGTTATTTGCAGGGAGCCCCTAGGGTCAAACCCCGCGCGAGGGAAGCCTGATGTTGAAACCGGACCTAGCCCGCGTCACCGACCGGGATTCTCGAAAACGCAGCGCGCCAGGCCGTTGAGATGCCTAGCTTGCCACGATGCGTCCGCGCCGCCCGAAGACGGGGCCAGCGCGGGCGCACCCTGTCGTGCGCGGGCAGCACATGCCTATGCCGGTGCGGGGCAGGATCAGGCGCCCTTAGCGACGCAAGTCGGCCGGGCAATATCGGGAATCATCACGACCTACACGAAAACGATAATGCTGTCGGCGCATTCAAGCCGTTTGAACGCTACCCCACGTTGTCCGTGATACAGCGGCGTGCCGCGGCGGTACGGCCAAGGTTGCGGGGCGGCGTGCCTGGCCATGTGCGACGGCGTGACCCAAGGCACACCGGGGATGTAGCTGAGCCTGTCTTTCGCGCGATATCATCGCCATGGCGGCGGAGCGGTCGGGCTGAGGCCACAACACCTTGATGCCGCGATCTATCTGGGGTTTGCGACAAGATTCGTTTACCAGGGTTGGTCATCCCGCGCAGGCGTTTGGTCATCTGCCTGCGATCTTCCTGACCAGCGGGGCCCAATGGACATCGGGTGTTTCCCAAACGATGACCAAGCGATCGTCCGCCAGAAGTTTGGCCGCAGGCAAGCCACCCGCGAAAAGAGCTTATGGGCCTCGGAGATGGCGGCCTATCACGGGCCGGGCACTTGTACCTTTTTACGGCACGGGCCAACCACCAACCAGATTGCTGATGGAATTCATGGGCCTGCACCTGCCCGGCGCGTCCTTCGTGAACCCCAACACGCCCCTGCGCGATGCGCTGACGGTGGTGGGCACGCACGGGCTTTGGCTGTCAGCCCATCTGTGGCAATGAATATACGCCTGTCTGCGATGTCCTGAACGAAAAGCCTATGTGAACGGCATCGTCGGGCTGAATGCGACGGGCGGGTCGACCAATCTTCTGCATCCACCTTGTCGCCATTGTGCCGCGGGCCGGGTGGTAATCGTGTTGGACTGGCAGGATTTCTCAGACTGGCTGATGTCACGCCCCTGCTGGCGCGGGTCTATCAGAACGGTTGGGCCGACGTGAAACCACTTTCACCGACGGGGGGGGCTTGGGCTTTATGATCGGGCAGCTGATGTCGGGCGGTTTGCTGCAGCGAGCGTCAAAAACGACTCGCGGCGAGGGCTGCTCGCGCTATACCCAAGGATCCAAGCGTCAAGACGGTGCTGTCGAATGGGTGGCGGGGCCGACCAAGACGCCAACGAAAAGATCGTGCGCCCATTTGGCGACACCTTCCAGCCCACGGGCGGGTTGAAACGTCTGGCGGGCAATCTGGCCAATGCGGTCACAACGGTCTCTGCCGTGAAGGGCCGGAGCATCACATCGTGCCGAAAGCGCCGGTCCCGCGTGTTCCATGATCAGGAAAGCGTTTGAAAGGGACGCCTATCGCACGGTGAGTTCAACGAAGACCGTCATGCGTCGTCGTGCGCTTTCAGGGGCCCAAGCCAAACGCGATTGCCCGAACTGCAACAGGCCTGACACCGGTGGCTGGGCAGAACCTGCAAAGCGCGCGGGTTGAAGGTGGCCGCTGAGTTCACCGACGGGCGTATGTCCGGCGCGTCGGCAAGAGTGCTGAAGCGCGATCCACGTCTTCCCGAAGCGGTGGGACGGCGGACCGATTGGCACGTTTGCAAGGGACGGTGATATCGTGCGTTTCGATGCCCGCGACGGGCAGCTGAACGGTATTGACTCCCCGGCGCGGATGAGCGTCCGGTTCACCCACGGGCTGAATCTGTTCGGCAATGAATACGGGCAGGGGCGCGAGCTGTTTGCCACTTCCGCAACACCAGTTGGCACGGGCGATACCGGCGCCAGCAGCCATTTGAACCTGACCAGAGGATGGGACCCGATGACCCCGCAAGACGCCAGCGCCGCTGCCTATGCCATCTGTAAACGTTGCGCCCATCGTGGCCGGTCATTGGTGGTGCATGACGTTGCTGCACGCCCGTCCCTTGGCCGAGCGTTTGGTCGCGGGCTCGTTTGCCCGGCGTTAGAGGTGACGCTTGCGCACGGATAGCCGCCCTTGAGGTCATTGCCGAAAATGGGCATAAGGTCGAAGGCGGCAATTTGGGGGCGGCACGTTGCTGACGCCTGATGACGTCAAAGCGTTGCGGTGGATGCGGGGGCGACATCGGTGTGTCCCCCGGTGCCCGGACAACTGTTGCAGGCGGCCGAAAGAATCTGGGGCGCCCATGCTGCCCGGGCCGCCCACCGCGTCAGAGGGCGATGCCGCCTGTATTGAACGTGGCTATGACATGCTGAAATTCTTCCCGCCGAAGCAGGCGGGTGGGGCGCCGTTTCGAAATCGCTGTCTTCGCCATGGCACAAGTGCGGTTCTGGCCCCACAGGCGGCGTCAAGCCCCGCGAATGCGGAAAGCTCATCTGTCGCTGCCGGAATGTCGTCTGCCGGGCGGCAGCTGGGGTTCCGGCCGGGACAATCTGAATGCGCAAGGGCGATTGGGCGGCGATCACCGAACTGGCCCGCGCGCCAGCCACCCTTGGCAGCGCGCGTTTAAAAGCGACGGCCCGCCGCACGACTGGGCCTGGATTTCATATTCGACCGAGATCGCGCCGCAGCGCGCCGCGATCTCGCGCAGGTCGTCGCCCTTGATATCGGTGCGCCCCATTCTGTCGATCAGGCAGTGTTGCGCACCGCGCGGGTAGGTCTCTCTCAGCTCGGCCCCGCTGGCGGGAGTGCGATAAAAAACCTCTTTTGCCACGTTCTCTGCATCGAGCAGGCCGGACTCAGCAGTTTGCGCAGCGCATAGTTCCACCGTGTGCGTGTCTTCGTGTTCAGCAAAAAACAAGGTCGTCCAGCCGCTTTTCACGGTCGGGCGGTGGTTGGTGTTGTGCCAGGCACCAGAATTTTCAAGCGGCGTCAGATCGCATTGCCCGGCCCGCGCCATGCAACAGCGACATCCAGCGGAGAAGGCGTTGAGGCAATGATCATCCCGTATTCGAGCTCGGACGGCCTCCCATCCTTCGCCCTGGCAAGGTGGGCGGGACGATACGATACGGCGGGAGGCGTGCGATTTTGGGTCGACATCGGGGCCTCGAGACTGGTTTTCCACTGTCGTTATGTGCGTATTGTCGGTATGGCGCAATCGGTCTGTGCGCCCGAAGGACACGCCCCCGCCCGAAGAAAAATGTAGCAAGGATGCGTGACGCGGCGGGGCACGCTAGCAAAGGGACAACGGACGACGACCCTCAAGCCTTTGGCGATAGATAGACGATGCTGCGATTCTTATGCCGTATGGCCGCGCTTTTGCTTCTTCCCATGGTGCACAGGCGACAGAAACGGATGCGCCTTGGCTATGGCCGGTCTGATCACAATGAACGCCATCGCAAGTTCCGCGACGCGGAGCGGACCGGTTCCTACGTTCCTTCGCGTGTTCTGGGGCCAGGAGGAACAGTGCGCTCGCAGACGCGGTGGCAGTTGATCGAGCTGCGTTTGGAGAGGCTGCTGGCGCGCGCCGAGGCCTGCGTCGCCCGCGACCGTGGATCGCGGCCCGTTGGGCCGGTGCGTTCGGTGCGCGGTGCACACGCATTCGAACGTGGACAGCGTCGAATATTCGGGTCGGGGCGCGATCGTAGCCAGCAGGTCCGCAGGAACCCATCTGGATGACCTGCAACGGGGCTTCACGTCTAATGACGCGACCCGCCCTCGGATCGGGTGCTGGATGGGATAACCAGATCGAAGACGGCTTTCAACCCCACGGTCTGGTCGAGGCGGCTCGCAGCTTTCCGATTGCGGCGGGACAACGTTGCGCCCCTTTGTCGAAGGGCAAGCGGGATAGAGGACATTCATGCGCGTGGGCTTTGATTCTGACCTTTGGCGACATCACGCGGGGCGAGCTTTTGGGTGCGCGACCAGCAGCACCACCGGCCACCGTTACCGCGTGGGGGCAGAACACTGACGGCGACGGGTTTGGCTTGTTATCGGGCGGATATGGCGCGGGGTCAGCGGACAGTGTTCCTGCCGTCGGACCGTGGCTATGACCTGACCATCGCGCCGGGATCGTGTGCGTGCGGGGGTGCAGTGGCAGGGCGAGCGTTGCGTCGGCCCTTTTATGGTCTGGACGTGCTGGGCAAGGAATACGAGACGCAGCCCGACAACCAGCTGGTGGGCTCGTGTGCCGCCTCAAATGGTATTCTGACCCTCAAAGCGCGGCCGCGCGTTGATTCGTTTGCCCCACCTTTTTTCCAGCTGCGATGCTTGATACCGCTGGCGTCAATAATAATGCGAAAAATACGACGAGGCATCAGAAGCAGTGCGTCAAAAAACGGGCTTTCGAGGCACGTTTGTCATAAGCTGTCGCAGACAGAAATAGACGGCTGACGCGCGACCGGTGGCAATTCCCTGAAAGTGGGGGCCAGCCTGGGGCGTGGCGACGGCGATTTTCACTTCGCCGTTGGACGGCCGAATGACGTGTTGCGGGCTGGATCAGGCAGACGAAGGCAGGTTCCTGCGCAGACGGGCTGCGCGGATGTGCATTCGTTTGGTGGGGACTGCGTAGGTGGGACGGCACCGTGCCACACACCGGGACCTTTGCCAGCGACCGTGACACCCCGTGATGGACCAACAGGTTTACCGTGACCGACGGGGGCGCAAAGCTAATCTGGTGACGGTATCGAAGTCGGGGCAGCGGCAGTCAGCCGCTGCTGATGTCCTCGGACGCACTGCCGCCGCGTAGCACTTGATGTTGTGGGTGGTTTCGCATACGCTGAATACAGCCGCTGCAAGATCGCGCGCGCAGTATAGCCAGCGGGTGATCTGCCTTTACCCCCGTACGATGATCCGCACGCCGACGGTGCCGCCGCATCGAGATCTGCGCGAAGGACGATTTGATCCAGACTAAGGATAACGGCCTGCAACCCGCCTGGCGCGGGATGGCAGCCGCCGGATGAGCGGCGCACGGTTTGTTCGCCATGCCTCAGCTGCGCTGTCCGCGTTTCGCGCCAATGCTTTGCGGGGCGGCGGCGGCCTGCGCGGATTTGCTGGGTGTTCGCCCAGCCACGGGCTGCTGTGAAAGGCCCCCGTCGCACGCACGGCGCTGTTTAACACCGACGAGGTCTTGCGTCACCGCACGTGATCTGGTGAACGGGCGCAGTGTCACCATCGATGCCCCACGCGCGCGAGGTGCCTATATCCACCTGCTGCTTGATTTCCACGAAGGTGCTTTGGGCAACGGTCGAGACCGAAAGAGCTTTCACCCGGCTCTGCCGCGCTTGAAAGCATTAGACGCCGCAGGACCGTGCGCGTCTGCTGGACCAGTTCCCCAGATTGGGTCCGATCCGCATACCTATGGGCGCTATGCGCGGGCGCAAACCTGTCGAGTCCGAAGCGGCGATTCCTGGCGCACGCCGCCTGACGTCGGCCTGACCGCCTGCTTTGCAGTGGGGTTACTGTCTTGTCTTGCCCGCGACAACGGCCTGAAAACGGATGGCTTTGCACTGTCGCTGGACCCAATCCGCATCGCCCGCGGCAGGCGGGGCAATTTCGCGGCTTCAGGTCCGATCACCACGGTGATCGGTTAGCCCGAAAGATTGCCCATCTGGCTTGTCCAACGCCTGTTTGGGGTTCTTGGTGACGGGGCAGGCGTGCGACACCCGCGTCCTCAAAGAACCGTTTGATCCCGTCAGGCGTATTGCGGCCTGTCGCAATTGTTCCAGCACCTCGAAATCATCCCCGGCCGAATTCCTTTTTGCAAACGCGTTCGGGCTGGGCATTCCTTGCGGGCACGGCGCGCACCATGGTGGCCCAGAAGTTGACCAGCCACATATTTGCCCTGCCATGCCTCAAAGCGTGGTTCGCCGCCGTCATCCTTCAAGCTGGAAGCGACAGAACGACGTGGCGACGGGGGAACCGTGGACGACCAGGTTTTTCATTATCCACCGTCGCGAAGGGTCTTGATGTCGGACGCTTTTGGGCAAAAGCTGGGGTTTGCACAAGGGCCAAGGGCCGTATAAACGAGCGCGAGCATAATCTTTTTGCATTTTCCCTCCGAGGGTTGCCTGGATGACCGAAAACGACTTCGAACAAATGTTGGGGTGGCCGTTTTGCCGCCGGAACCCAAGAACGCGAGTCAGGAGGCGATCAAAACCGCCTCGATCTCGGTTTGACCAGCTATGCGCCCAGGACATTGCCGGGTCGCGGCCGCCCATGGCCGCCAGTGCTGCACAAGACATTCATTAGTGATTAGCGATTTTGCGGACCGCCATTTCGAAAAGGGCCTGTCCACGGTGTTGTCAGAGATCGAGGGCGGTACCTTCGCTTATTCGGGGCCGCCGCTTGGAAAGATATTTCACATGAACGTCGAGGCCGCCGCTTGAAAGAAAAAGTTGTTATCGGCGAAACCGGCAGTGCGTCTGCACCAGGCCGGTCGCGCAAAAACGAAATCCGGTGGGCGAAACAGATTTCAAGCTTGTTGGAACCCGCGACAGTTCGACCGCCGCGAAAAGCCCGGATTGTTTGGCGTTGGATTTCAGCGTTTTGCTGTTGGATGCAGGCAAGAAGGCCGGGGCCGATTGGGTAATGGCCGGTTTCAACCCCCATTTGCCAAACCGGCGCAGCCGTCCCCCACTTTGGGGGGCCATCCGCCCACCCATTGGATGGGGCTTATGGTCGGAAAAAGAATTTTTGTTTTTTGTTGGGGGGGGCCCGGCGGACCTGAAGGGCGGCGATCTCTTCTTCG
>Ga0163217_1094212_pt1 | contig 14116 bp, 2 predicted proteins | sample SynspAceP_FD_185933 | JGI IMG/M metagenome (GOLD analysis project Ga0163217, IMG submission 185933) | Saline lake microbial communities from Ace Lake in Antarctica - Synechococcus sp. Ace-P (PacBio error correction) | ecosystem: Environmental > Aquatic > Non-marine Saline and Alkaline > Saline ... | reverse complement strand
GGGCCGGGCAACGGGGGACGGGGCCGAGGGCGGGCGGGGGAGGACGAGGGGCCGGCACAGCCGGCGGCAGTGGCGGGGGGGCAGGCCGCGCCCGGGCACCGAAGCGGCCCAGGCCGCGAGTGGCAGCCCGCGGCTGGAAGCAGCACGAAGCGCAGGGGGGCCAAGGGCGGCGGGAGCAACGGGCCAGCGGGTGAAGGACAGGACCCGGGAGAGGACAGGACCAAGGCGCCGAGGGCAGCGAACGACCGGGGTGGAGGCCCGAGGCCAACAGGCAGGGGGCGCCGGGGGGGGAAAAAGCTCGAAGGGGAGAGGCACGGCACCGGGAGGGCCACCGGCGGGAAAGGGCAGGGCCGACAGGCACCAGACAACGGCACCGCCAGGGGCGCCAGCCCCAAGCCATGCGGCGCGGCACCCAACCGCCGGCGAGCAACGGGGGGCCAAGAGCCCGCCCTGCCGCGGAACGCCAGACGCCGCACCGAGGACGAGGACCGCGGAGGGCGGGGCCGGCCAGGCCCGCCGGCGGACCGGCAGCAGGCGGTGGGGGCGGGGCCGGGAGGGCGGGGGCCGGGCGGGGGCAGGCCACAGAGGGACGGCCAAGGGCCCAACGGCCGGAAGTGCAGCCAAGGGGGCAAAAAGGGGGACCCGAGCCGACGCCGGCCGGGGAAGGCAGGCCCGGGGGCGGCGCCCGGCCGCGTGCGGACAGAGGGGGACGCCGGCCGCAGCGGGCCGAGGGCGAAGCGAGGAGAGCAAGCCGGAGTAGAAGCCCGGCCGGGGGCGGGGCCGAGCCGGCCCGGGGACGCTAGGCGAGCGTCAAAACAGGCGGGGCAACCGAGCCGGCGGCGGACCGCCGGGGAGGCGCGCTGCGGCGCCGGGGGGGGAGGATGGGCAGGCGGGAGGCGCGGCGTGGGGGGGAGGCGCGGGCGAGGGGGGCGCGGGGGCACCCCACCACTCCGCCGGGACGCGCGACGAGAGTGAGGCACCACACCCGCGCCGGTGGCCCGGGGCCGGAGGCCGAGCGCCGGGCGCAACCCCGTGGCGGTGAGCGGCGAGCGGCCCGGGGCCGGAGCGAGGCAGGGCGGGCCTGAGCAGGCGGCGGGCCGGCAGCCGAAGGGGGCGTAAGGAGACGGGGGCGGCGGGCCGGGAAGCGGGAGGGGCGAACCGGAAACCCGGGGGGGGGGGGAGCGCCGGGGGCGGAGGGCAGCCCGGGAGGGGGCAACCGCGGACGGGGACGCCCAGGCGGGGCATCGGGTGCGGCGAGCGGCGCCAGGCCAACGACCCGAGCAAGCCAGGAGCAGCTGGGGCGGCCAGGCCGAGGAGTCGGCAGGGCGGCGGGCGGCGGCGCCCGGGGGCGCGAACAGGGGCCGGCGGAGGGGGCGGGCCGGCGGCGGCGGCAGGGGGCGCAGCCCGTTGGCAGCGGCAGCGGAGCCGGGGACTACGGCGACGGCCAGGGGGCGGGGGACCGCCGAGCGGCGCGGGCGCGGCAGCCGCCAGCCGCCGGCAGCCCGGCCGAGTGCGAGGGCGGGGGGCGGGCGAGCGAGGCGCGGCAAGAGGGGGGGCGGGCCAGAACGCGCAGCCCACCAGCCCAGCAACGCCCGCCAGCCACCGCCAGTGCGGAGGGCCAGCAGGCGGGCACGGAGCGCCAGCGGGCCCCCGCAAGCAAGCAGCAGGCCCGCGTGCAAGGAAAACGGCGTGCAGCCGCGGCCGCAAGCGAGGCCCAGGGTGCGCGGCGGCGGAGGGCCGAGGCGAGCGCGAGGCGGCCCCAGCGCACCCGGCGCGCCGGCGCAGCCCACCAGGCAAACAGCGCAGCAAACGGAGACCGAGCGCCAGAAGCGCGCGGCGCAGGCGGGAGGCCGGGTACGGCGGCCCGGCGCGGCCGGGCGGAGGGGCGCGCGGGGGGCGGCGCGCAGCCAGGCCCGAGGCGGCCCGTGGGGCGGGGCCGAGGCCAAGCGCCGGCCGGAGGGGGCCGAGGGGTCGCCCAGCCCGAAAAACCCCACCAGCCGGCCCCGCGCCAAGACACCCGGGGGGGCGGGAAAGGCCGGGCCGGGCGGAAGGGAGAGTGCGAGGGCCGGAGCCCGCCCCGGCACGCGCGGAGGGAGGCCAGCAGGGCAGCGCCGAGGGCGGGGGAAGGCGGGCAGGGGCAACGACGCCACGCGGTGGGCGCCAGGCGAACACCGGGTGCCGGGGGCGACGAGCAGGGCGGTAGGCGAAAGGGGGGGGCGGCAAACGGCCACGGCGGGCGCAGCGGGGGCCAGGGGGGAGGGCCGGGGGGGGCAAGCCCCGGGAGCAGGCGAGGCGCCAGCGTGCTCAGCGACCCCGGCCGCGAGCGCCGGGGCCAGCCAGCCGGCGGCGGGCAAGCAGGGCGGCGCCGCCGGGGCGGCGGCCAGCGGCGCCAGCACGGCGGAGCGAAGCGCGGCCCCCCCAGGCGTGACGCGGGGACGCCCGCGGCCAGCACGCCGGGGAGGCGGCGCCGGAGCGAAGCGGCCGGGGTCCAGGGCCAGGCGGAAAGCGCCGCAACCGGCAGCAAGGCCGAAACGGGCCAGGCCAGGCGGCGGGAGCAAAGGCCGCCGAGCGGCGCGGGGGGGAGCAAGGGGGGGGGGCCACCGCCCAGGGAACACGGGGAGAGGGCGGCCCGGAGGGGGCACGTGCGGAGCGCCAGGCAGCAAGCGGAAGGGAAGGCGGCGAGCGGAGGGGGAGGGGCGCAGCGCGCGCGGGGGCCGCCCCGCGGGGGGGGGGAGAAGAGGCGCCCACGCCAACGCGAGCGCGCCGACCGGGCCGGCGGCCGGCAGGAGAGGAGCAGCAGGGCCCAGCAGGGGCCCGCCCCGCGCCACCGGGGACCGGGGGGGGGGCACCCCCGCCTGGCCGCACCCCCGAGCAGAGCGGCGCCGGCCGCAGCCGCCCGAGGACGGCCAGGGGCGGCCGGGCGGCCGGGGCGGAGATCAGCAGGGAAAATGGACCCGGCCAGCGGGCGAGCAGCGCCGCCGCACCGGCGGCGGGCCCGCGGGCGGCAACCGCGGCAGCCGGGGGGAGGGCAGAGCGGCGAGGACGCCGGGCCGGGAGGACGCGGGGCCGCCGCCACCGGCGCGCCGACCGGCCGGAAGCCGCCGCGGGCGGCCCAGGCGCAGCGTTCAGGGGCGCGGGGCAGCGGAGCCGGACCGGAGCCAGGGCGGGCCCCAACAGGACCGGGAAACCACGGGGCCACACCAGCGGCGCCAGGCCGGGGCCGGGGACGCCCCCCACCCTGTGCGAGCTACGAACCGGAGCGGCGAACCCGGCACCGGGGGCGCCGGGCGCCAAAAGGCGGGGCGCTGGGCCCACGGCCCGAGGGCCGGGCCGCGGCGCGGACCGGAGGGCACGCAACCGCGGAGCGGGCGGGAAGGCGGCGGCGACGGCCACGACGAAAAGCGCCAAAGGACTCCAGGCCCGGCCAGGGGGCACGCCACAAGCGGCGGGGAGGGAAGCGGGGCAGGCGGGGGGGGGGGCGGGCGGGGAGCACCGCGGCCCCCGACGGACGGCGAGGGGCCAGGCCACGAACCCGGGCCCGCCGAGGGGGAAGGGCGTGGAAGCGAAGCAACCAACCGAGCAACCAGCCAGGCCGAGCCGGGCCCGACGCCAGGCCGCACGCCGGAGCCAGGAAGCGCGGCGGAGCGAGGGCGGACCGGGGGAGGAGCGGGGGAGGGGGGCCGGCGCCGGCGCGAGGGGGGCGAGGGGGCAGAGGAAGCGAGCGACTACGCCGCAGCGCCGCGCACGGGCCGCGCGGGCGGCAGGCGGCGGCAGCCGGGCCGGGAAGAGGGCCGGGGCGGCGGATGGGAGGGGACGCGGGCGCCGCAGGGACCCGACGGGCCGGCCGCAGCAGGCGGGGCGGCTGGAGGGCGGGGCGGGGGGGGAGTGAGCGGGCTGGGCCCGCACCCACCGCGTGAACGCCGCGGCGCCAGGACCCACGACTCAGCGAGCAGGGCCCGGGCGAACGGAGGCGGGCGGCTGCCGAGCCCCGAGCAGGAGCGGCGGTCACCCGCACCGGCCGGCGCAGGCGGCACCGGCGCCGAGGTGCCGATCAGTCAGGGAGCGCCAACGGCCGCCGACAGCCCGGCCAGCCAACGCCGCAGGCACAGGGGTGCGAGCAACCAGGGCGAAGCAGCCCGCCGGCCGGCAGAGCGCGGCGGGCAGCACAAGCCGCGCGGGCGGAGCGGGGACGGGGCCGGGCGCCGAGAGCCGAACCGAGCACGAACGGGGAGGCAAGGCCGAGGGGCCCCAGCACCGGGAGTGCCACTCGCACCAGGCGAGCAACCACCACAAGGGGCCGGGGCAGGCCCCCGCCAGCCGGCACGGCCGCCGCCGCCGGCGCCGGAAGAACCCGGCGGGCGGCCGCCACAGGCCGGAGGCAGGCCCGCCACGTGAGAGCGCAGGAAGGGCAGAGCGCAGAGGCGCAGGGGGGCGGACCGGGCGCGCGGCGCAGGCCGGGCCACGGGCGCGGGGGGGGGGAAGCAGCGCGTGCGAGCGGGCAACCGGCAGGGGGGGGGGGACCCAGCCGGCCACCCAGCGCCAGCGAATCACCACAAGCAGCGCCGCAGCGCGGCCGCCGCCCACCCAGGCCCGCCGAGAGCGCAGCCCAGGCGGGCAGCGGCCGGAGCGGGGGCCCCGCCGGGGGCGCCTCGAGGAGGCCCAAGAGAGGGCACCGGGACGAGCGGCACGACAGGCAGGGCGGCGAAGCAGGCGGGCGAGCAGCGCGGGACGCGGACCGAGGCGGCCGGGACGCCCAAAGGCGGGCAGAACCGTGAAGGGGAAGCAGCCACACGGAGGCGCCAGGCAGGCGGCGGCGGGTGCCGGGGCACCCCGGGGGCAACGGGGCGGACGCAGGACGGGGACCGGGAAGGGCAAAGCGGTGGCAGGCCAAACGCAAGGCCAACGAAGCCAGCCGCCACACAACGGCAGCGGCCCGGGGCAGCAGGGAGGGAAAGGCCGCCCCGAAGCGCCGGAGGCAGCGGCGCGGGGCGGGCGGGCGGGGGCAGCAGGAAGGGAGGGAGCGGGGCACCCGGGAGCGCCGGCGGGGGGGGGCGTGGCAGAGCCAGCAGGCGGGGGGGCGGGCGAAACGGGAGGGACGGGGGCGGGTCCGGGAGGCAAGGGCCACGGGCAAAGCCGGGGCAATGTCACGGGGACGGAAGCGCACCGGCGAGCGGGGCAGCACCCACTGGCGCCATACAAATGAGGGGGCAGCGGGAGCAACCAGGGCGGAGAGGCCGCGGCGGCAGGGGCAGGGCCGCCAGGGGCGCAGGCCGGGCACCGGACGGGGGCACGCAGCCCGGGGCCCCAGCGAGGCGGGGCGTGAGGCCAGCAGCGGGGCGGCGCAGCGCGGCCGGGGCCGCGCGGGGGCCACGGGAGGCGGCCGGAACCCACTGCCAAGGCCCAGCAGGGCGGGGCCGGCCAGCGGGCAGCACCGAACGCACAGCGGGCAAAGGCAACGTGGACCAGCCGCCGGGGGGGGGAGGAGGGCACGGGAGGCCGGGCACACCCGGACGCAAACACGGCAGGGCGGCGGCGCGGAAAACGCGGCGGGCAGAGGCCGAACCGGCGAGCGCAGCACGAGCCGGGCAAGGGGGGAGACGAGCAGGGGGGCGACAGGCGCAGCCAGCCCGGCAAGCCGGCCGCCGCCGGCGGCGGGCGCGGGGCGCCCGGCGAAGCGGAACGGCGGGGGGGACCGAGGGCACGGGAGGGCGCCGCCACGCCGGGGCGACGGCGGCGAGGAGCGGGTGCCGCGGCCGGGGCCCGGGCCGCCACCCAGGCCGGCCGGCAAGAAAGACCCCAGAGCAGCGCCCGCAAGCGCCAGCGCCAGCAAGTGCGGGGCGCGACGGCGTCGCCGCCGTCGGGCCGAAGCACCGGGGGCCACCGGCGGCCAAGCCCCCGGGGCAAAGGGCGGGGCCCAACGTGGCAACCCGCGGCGGGACGCCGACGGCAGCAGGCGCCGGAGCAGCGTGAGGGGGAGAACCCGGGAGCCCACCCCGCGAGAAGCGGGGAGGCGAGCAGCGGGGACCGCGGGACGCCGCCGCCGCCGACCCGAGCACGGCGAGCCGCGCCGGGCGCGGGCACGAGGCCGGGGCGGCGGGGGAGGAAAGAGGAGGGGGAGGGGGGGGCACGGGAAAAGGCAAGAGAAGCGGGGAAGGAGGGGGGGCGGCAGGGGCAGGCGCCACGAAGAACCCGCAGCAGGGCGCTTCGGCGGCAGCAGGAGGGCGGCCAAAACGGGGAAACCCCAGCGGGGAAACGAGCACGGGGCGGGGAAGCGGAGGCAGAACAAGGACCGGGCAAGGGGGCCCGGCCTGAACTTGTGTGTGCCGGTTGTGGATACCCGGGCAGCTGGGCGGGGGCAGCGGCAGGCCCAGGGCCGGCGGGGCGGGAGCACGCAGAGCAAGCGAGGGAGGGGGCGGCCCGGGAGGGGGCCGGGCAGCGCGCCCCGGGGAGGGGATGCAGCAGCGCAAGGCTTACGCAGGAGCGGGGCCAGCGGCCGGGCCCAAGGCGCACCGGGCCCAGCGCCGGTGGTCCGCGAGCAAAAAGAGGGGCCAGGCGGCGCGAAAAACGGAGGCGCGGCAGGGGGCGGCCCAGGCGGCGGGCGCCGCGCCAGGAGCGGGCCAACGCCGGACGGGCCACGCCGGCCAGCCAGCACCGAGAACCCAGGCGGCGGGGCGGACGGGGCCTGGGGAGGGCGGGACCGGCGGGGGGCGCAGGCGCACCCAAGGGCCCCCCAGACGAGTCGACTGAGCCCCGCGCAAGACCAGCGCCCGGGCCCGCGGCGCCGGGCGACGGCCGGGCGGAGCGACCAGAGCGGAGCCCGCAAACCGAGAGGCAGCAGCAGCCGCGCAACCGCGACGGGCGCCACGGCAGCGCCGCGCCAGCCGGGCCGGCAACGGCGGGGGGGAGGGGGAGCAGGAACGCGGGGAAGGGCAGGCCCAGCGGGCCGCAACCACCGAGCACGGCGCACCGGCGGGCGGCCGAGCACGGGCCACCTGGCGCAGGACCGCGCAGGCCCAGCCAGGGCGAGGAGGCCCGGAGCCGAGACCAGCCGCACAGGCCGAAAGAGGGGCCAAGCTGCCAGATGGGGGGAGCCGCGCCCGGGCGGCGCGGAGCGCGAGCGGGCCGCCGGCGCGCCACAACGGGAGCGAGGGGCGGGGGGGGCGGGGCAGAGGACGGGGAGACGGGGGACGCACAGCGCACACGGAGCGCGCCGTCAGAGCAGGCCAGCCGCGGCGGGCCCGCGCGGCAGCGGAGAAAGCCAGAGCCGGCGGGGGCGCCAGGGCCGACCAGGGCGCAGGCGGCAACGGCCCGGGCGGGCCGGCGGGGAAGCGGCGCGGCACCGGAGCCGAGGGGCCAGGCAACGCCTCAGCAAGGGCGAGCGGGCGGAGCACAAAACGCCCGGGGCGGGAGCGGGCCGGCCGCGGAAGCGGCGCCAGGGAGCACGCCCAGCGAGCAGCCGGGCGGGCGCGCGCCAGCAAGGGGCGAGCGCAGAGCCGTGCAGGCCCAGCAGCGGAACAGGCGCGGCCGGCGGCGCGCCAGCCAGCCAAGTGCGTGGGAGCAGCACAAAGACCACCAGCAGGGGCAACCAGAGCAGCGGGACGCAGGGCGCCAACGCCGCGGCAACCAGGCGGAACCCAGAGGCGCCCGGCCGCCGCGACCAAACGGGGGCACCAGAGCCACAAGGGAGGACACCGCGGGGCCGCCCACAAGGCAGCGGCACCAGGCGCGGGCGGGGAGCCGCAGCCGTGGGGGAGGGCGGCAGCCAGAGGGGGTGTCACGCGCGGGCAGCGGGAAAAAAGGCGTACCCGGGCCAGCCCCCGGCGCCCGGCCACCCCGGGCAGCCCGGAGCCGCCCAGTGCGGGGCAGGGCCGACCGGAAGGCCGCGGGCCAAGCGGGCGGAGACACGGGCGGCCGCAGCCATGCGGGGGGGAGGGGGGCGGGGAGGCGCCAGGCGGCCGCGAAGCAGGAGGGGCACCCACCACCGGACGCGGGCCACGGGGCGGCGGCGCCGGCCCGCGCGCGCGCACCGCACAGTCGAGGGGGCCCGCGCCGGGACCCCCGGCGCCACCACCAGACGGGGAGCGAAGCGGGCCGCCGCGCGCAGGCCCGCCAGCCAGGGAGCGGCGGGCTGTGGCCGGGCGGAGGCCCACGGAGGAGCCCAGGGGGCGCGGGGACGAAAAAACAGGGAGAGCCGAAGCGGGACGCGCCAGCACGGCCCAGCAGCGGGGCAGGGGCGGCCGCAAGCGCAGCCGGCCGAACCGCCGCAGAGGGGACCGGAGGGGAGCGGCGGCGCGAGCGGGCCGGCAGCGCCGGCGGGGCCAGGCCCCACCGCGAGCCGAGCACCCCGGAAGCCCACGAACGGCACCGGGCAGCAGCGGTGAACAGGCCCGGGAGCGGGGCCGGCGCGCCAGGGGGGCCAGGGCAGCACCGAAACCAGACCGCCACAGCCAGCGCGCCCGTCGGGGAGCCCCGGGAAGCCAGCCCGGGCGCGGAGCCGCCGGGAGAGGCGGGCAGCCGGGGCCGGCCACGGGCCCCCCATGGGTCCCAGCACCACCGCGGCAAAGGCGTACGAGGCACCAAGGGCCCGCGGGCGAGGGAAGAAGGCGGCACCGCAGATCGCGCGGGCATGGGGGGCCGCGGCGCAGGGCGCGAGCCACGGGGAGCGCGAGCGGAAGCGACACGGAAGGCGCACCGGAGACACCCCCGAACACCAAGCCAAGGCAGCGGGGGGAGCGGGGCAGACGCAAGGGAAGGGCCGGAAGCGGCGCCAAAGGAGCAGCGAGGCGGGGGCGGCCAGGGGCAGGGCGCAGCGCACGGCCAGGCCGCGGAGCGAGAAACCCGCACCGACGCGAGCGGGACCAGCACCCGAGCACCGGCGGGGGAGAGCGGGGCCCCGCCTGGGGGAGGGGCCGGGGAAGAAGGGGAGCCGGGGGGGGCGGGGCCGGCCCAGCAAAGCGGGGAGGAGCGCGGTGGGGGCGCCCCCGCCACCAGCACCGCGCGCGGCGGCCCCAGGGAAAGGCCACGGCGCCGGCGGGCGCACGCGCCACCCAGGGCAGGGAGCGGCGGGAGCCGCGCACCGGGACGGGCCGCACTGCACCGGGCCGGGCCAGGGGGCGGCAGGGGGGGGGGGGGCCGCGGCGAGGAGGCGGCGGGGGGGGAGCAGGGCCGAAGCCGAGCGTGCCGCCACCAGGGCCAGGGGGGGCGCGGAACGGGGCCGCGGAGGCGCCCGAAAGCCCACAAAGCGCGGCGGCACGGAGGCCGAGCGGGCAGCGGCGGGCGGAGGGCGCGCGAGGAGGCCGCGGGGAAGCGGGCGGACGCGGGTAGCCGCGGCGCCAGGCCGGGAGCAGGGCGGCAGCGCCGCGCGGAAAAGGGAGGGGAAAGGGGGCGCACCCCACGGGCGCAGCGAGGCGCAGCGGCGAGCAGCCCGGGCGGGGGAAGGAGCGGGGGGGGCGGGGGGCGAAGCGGGGATGCGCGCAGCCCGGCGACGGCGGGGAAGGGGAGGGAGCAGGGCGGGGAGCGGGGGCGGACGCCCGACCCGCGGCAGGTGAGGCCGGGCAAGGCACGGACCGGAGGCAAGCAAGGGGCGGCCCAGGCAGGGGAGGGCGCGGGAGCCCCGAGCCGCCAGGGCGGCAGTTGCGCCGGGCGGGCGGCGCGGGGGCGCGGACGGCGCCGGACCCGCACCGCCGGCACAACGCAAGAGGGGCAGCGCGCGGGCAGCCGGAGAGCACAGGCACCCAACCGCCAGGGACCGCGCGGGCGCGGCGGGCCGGGGGGGGGCGGCAAGGAGGGAGGCGCGCGGGGGCCCACGGCGGGACCGCGCGCCACCGGCGCCAGCCCAAGAGGCCCCAGGCGGGGGGCGGGCGGGGCCCCCAGGACCAGGAGCCAGGCGGGCACCCGCCGCAGCAGGCGCGCACCCGTGCCGGCGGGGCCACGCAGCCGGCCACCACGAGGGGGAGAGGGGAGGGAGCGGGGGCGCGGGGCCGGGCGGCCCAGGAGCGGAGGACCGGGCGGCGCAGCGGGGGCTGCGGAGCGGGGCAGGGGGGGGAGGAGACACCAGAGCAGCGCGGGGCGCAGCGTGGGCCAGGGGCAGATAACCCGTGGGGGCGAGAAGCCCGGCCGCCCGCGCGGAAGCCGCCGGGGGGCAGCGGGCAGCGAATGGGGGGAGCAAGAGCGGCCCCGGCGCGGCAGGGTCGGGGGCAGCCGCGCAGGCGCAACCACGGCAACAACGGGGCCAGGCAAGGGCGCCGGCAGCGGGGGCGGCCGCAGGCAAAGACGGGCGCGTGGCCGAGCAGGCGCGGCACGGACCGCGGCGCGGCGACGCCGGCGGGGGGAGGGGAGACGGGGGGCCGGAGCGGCCAGGGCGAACGGCGGCGGCGAAACAGGGCAGGGGCACGGCAGCACTGACGCGGGGCGAGGAGCGGGAGCGGGGGCGTGCCCCCAGCGGGAGGCCGGGGCCAACGGCACAGGCCCAGGAGCCCGCAGGCCGGGGCCAAGCGCGGGAGGCCCGCGGGCACCCGCGCGCCACCGGCCGCGGGTGCCGGGAGCGGGCCCGGCACGGACGGGGGGGGGCCAGCGCCGCGAGGCAGCCCGCGCGGCTGGCGCGGGGACGGAGCGGCCGGCCGGCAGGCCACCAGCAGCACCCGCGGCCGCGGCGCCACAGAGCGGGGCGCGCCAGGGGAGGCGGGGGGCCAGGCAGCGGGGGCGGCACGCCGAGGCGCAAGCCAAAGGGGAACAGCGGGGGCAGGCGCCCGACGGGGCCGGCCAGGACCGGGCCGGGGCGCCCACGTGGCCAGGGCCGGGCCGAGGGCCGCAGCCGAGGCCGGAGGCCAGGGTGAGGGCCAAGGGCGGCGGGGACCGGGCCACCGCCGGGCAGCGGAGGCCGGGGCGGGCCGAGCAGGGGCGGGGGGAGCGCGCGGCCGCCCGGGCCGAGCCGGACGCGGCACGGCCGGCGGGCGCCGCCCGGACACCCACGCCCGAGCCGCGGGGGGCGAGGAGGCGGCGGGGACCGGCCGAGGCGGCCGGCGGCGGGCGCCCCGGGGGGCAGGGGGGAACAGCAAGGTAGGCGCAAACCGGCGGGCGGCGGGGAGGCCGGGCGGAGGCCAGACGGCCCGCAGGCCGCGGGCGCGGAGCGGAGGCGTGGGCGGGGCGAGGCCGACATGCGCCGGCGCAAGGGCGCCGCGGCCCAGGGGCGGCCCCGGGGCCGCGGGCCGGAGCGCGACAGCCAGCGCAACGGAGGCAACGGACCGCGGCGAGGGGACCCGATCGCCGGCCGGCGACCGGGGGCAGGCCCGCGCGGCGCCCGGGCCGGGGGCGGGAGCGCCGCAGCGCGAGGCGGAGCGCCAACAGCGCGAGCGGGGCGGCCGTCACGGGGGCGCGACAACCGCGCCGGCAAGACCGGCCGGGCCGGGGGCGCGACCGGCCGGGGCGAGCGGGGCGGGGGGGGAGCCGGGCCAGTGCCGGCCGGCAGCCCGGGAGGCGCAGCAACCGGCAGCCCGGCGGGCGGGGCCCGGGGGGGGCGGAGCGGCGCGCGGCCCGCGGCCGAGGGGCCCCAGGGGGCGGGGGGGGCCGGGGCCCGGCCGGGGGAACCGGGCCAGCCGGGGGCGCCGCAACGACCGGCGGGGCGCCCGCGGGACGCCGGCCGGGCGGGGGCCAGCGGCCGGCACACCCGCCGGGCGGACGACCCGGGCGGGCGGCACAAGGCCAAGCGGAGCGGGAGCGGGGAGCGGCGCAAGGAACCGCCGGGCGGGAGGTGGCCAGCGGCCAGGCCGCGGGCCGGGGCGGCCAGCGGAGCCGCACGCGGGGAACCGACAGGGCCGGGGGCAAAGAGCGCCGGCGGGAGGGGGGGCCTGCAGGCGAGGCGCCAGGGAGGGCGCAGCCCGCGGCGGCCGGCCCCCCCGGGGGGGGGCCAATAAAACCCAGGGGGGGGCCAAAAAAAAAGGGGGGCCAAAGGCAGGCCGGAGCAGCGGGAAGCGCGGGCGGTGCCCCGCGAGGCGGCCGGGGGGCGACGACGCCGCGGGCGCGGGGGAGCAGGCGGGGCGGCAAGGCCGCCGCAGGGGCCGGGCCCCAACGCCACCGGGGCGGGGCGAAGGCCAGGGGCGCGGGCCAGCCTCGGCGCCAGCGCCAGCCGGCCCCGAGAAGCCGCCGCGGCCAGCCACCGGGCCGGCCGGCGGGGGGCCCGGGCGGGCCGACCCAGGGCAAGAACCAGCCGAGCAGGCCGGCCGCCCGGAGGCCGAGCGGAGCGCCACAAGCGAGCAGCGGGGGCCGGGGGGGGCCCCCAAAAACCCCCCCCGCGCGAGCGGGACCCAGCCAGCCGGCGCCGCAGGGGCGCGCCCGGGGCACGGAAACACGGCGCGGCGCAGCGAAGCGGGGAAGCCCAGAGCCAGGCCGGCCGCCAGCAGACGGAAACCGGACGGGGACCGGCGCCGAGGCCGGGGAGAAAAGAAGAAGCGCCGCAGCAGGCCGAGCGCGCGGGCGTGAAGCGAGAAGGGCGAGCGAGGGGAGGGCGAACCCCCGGGAGGGCGGCACACAAGCCGCGGCCGAAACACGGTGGCGACCGCCCGCCGGGGGGCGGGGCCAAGGGAGCAAGGCAGGGCCGGCCCCCGGACGGGCCCCGGGCGCAGCCGCAGACGAGCGATGGAGAACGGGGCCAGCGCCGCGGCGGGGCTCGGCGGGGGCGTCCGGGCCCGGGCCGGCACCAAGCCCAGGGCCGCCGAAGGGGAGACGGGGCGGCCGAACAGCGGGGCGACGAGGGCGAGGGGCGAGGGGGCGCGGGCCCGGGGCCGACCGCCCACCGGAAGGCGGGGGAGCAAGAAGTGCCCGGAGCGGAGCCCGGGGCCAGCGCCAGAGGCGCGGGAATCCTGGCGTGGGGCAGAGCAGCCCGGCGCCGAACGGCGGGCGGGGCAGCGCGACCGGCACAGCGAGGGGCGGCCCGGCCGGTGGGCCCGCCGCAGCCCGGCCACCCGACCACGCCCGCAACCGTGGCGGGGGCAGGCCCAAGGCGGGAGCCGGAGGACAGCAGGGACGCAACGAGCCGCCCCGGCAGCCCGAAGCAGGGCTGGCAGCACAGCGCCGAGGACGGACCCGACGGGACCCAGCGCAAGGGACCACGCGGACGGCCGGGCCGCCAGGGAGGCGGACCGCGCAGCCGGCGCGACCCGCGGCGCAGCGACCGGCCCCGCGCCGAGTGCGAAGGGCACGGGGAGGCGGGCGCGCGGCCAGGCAGCCGGCCGGAGAGACCGCAGCAGCGCCGACAGGCCCCCAGCCGGGGGAGCGGGGGCCGCGGGCGCGCACGCCCCCGACTGGGAGGCCCCAGGCCCACCGCGACAAGGCCGGGCACGGGAGCGCACCCCAAGGGGCGCGGGCAACCAGGGCCGGCGCCCGGGCGGGCCCAACCAAACAGGAGCACCGCCAGCGGCACTAGGGAAGCAGGGAGGCAGCGGGGGCGAACGGGGCCGCAGCAGGCGGGGGCGGCCAGGGGCGCCCGGGCCAGGCGCAGCCGGGGGACAGCGCCCGGGCCGTCGGCGGAGGCCAGCGGGGAGGGCCCGGCGGGACCGGCAACAGCGCGGGAAGGCAGCCGGCGGACCGGGCAAAGGGGGGCCGGGGGCCCGGGCGGGCACGGGGCCACGACCGCGGGGGCCCCGGCGGGCCAGGGGACGCCGGGCAGCCGGGCCGGGCAGCGACGGAGGGGAGCGCCCGTGTGGCCGAGCGGCGCGGGGGGGGCGCGGCGCCCCCGGCGCGGGCCAGAAGGCCGGCGAGCGAGCCTCGGAGTCAGGCGCGGCGGCGCGGGGCGGTACGAGCGGGGCGGCGAGGGGGCGACCGGCACGGCGAGGAAAGCAGCGGCGAAGGCGCAGCGCTGGAGCAGGCGGCGCCCGGGGGGCCCGCGGGGGAGGGAGCAGCGAAGCGGCCCCAGGCCCCGGGCCGCAGCCACAGCGCCAGCATGGCCCAGGCGGCCAGGCCGGCGCGGCGGGGACCGGGCCGACGGGAGCGCCGGAGCGGGGCGGGCCGGGGGGGCCCCCGGCGCCCCACCTAACGCGGGGGGGCGGGGCCACCACGGGGGGGACACGCGAACGCGCGACCGAGGTCGCCGAGCCGCCAACGGCAGCGGGCCGCGTGGACG
>Ga0163217_1053370_pt1 | contig 14117 bp, 19 predicted proteins | sample SynspAceP_FD_185933 | JGI IMG/M metagenome (GOLD analysis project Ga0163217, IMG submission 185933) | Saline lake microbial communities from Ace Lake in Antarctica - Synechococcus sp. Ace-P (PacBio error correction) | ecosystem: Environmental > Aquatic > Non-marine Saline and Alkaline > Saline ... | reverse complement strand
TGATTTGTCTGCGCGCCTGGTGGATAAATTCGCAAGTCGGCCGGTGATGATCTGGCACGCCTTCCTGCGTGAAGGCTGGCGAGTGTCATGGCCCAAGGGTGAGGCGTCGCCCAGGGCCGCGATGTGCCGTTCTGTACGTTTTGGCCGTATTTGTCGTTTGCTGGCACGGGATCGGATGGCGAGAAGGGCCGGTCTGCGAGCGATGGCCCTGGTCTACGTTGCATTTTCGTGCCAAGGGTGCCACCAACGACCTGTCAAGTGGGCGCGGCCAGCCTGACTGCGTCGCGGACTCGGTGCACGGCTGTTCCAGGGCACATCAAGCATCGATGAAGGAAACAATACCCTGGGCCGACTAACGGCACTGTCATCCAGGTGATTTACGCCAGCAGACCCTACAGCGTGGATTACACCAACATACGGCATCCCAAGAATGCACCTGATCGTCGATAACACCGGCGTATGGCGTGATGCGGGCAAGGCCTGTCCACAGCATCTGAAATGCTCCCTGGCGCTGCCCAGGTGGTACTCGACTGCCCCGGGCAAGGGCGCATATCAAGCATATCGTGCATGCCATTCAACCATAGCGCTATTACCCCGAAGACAAGATTCGTTTCGGCGGCTGCCGTCCTGTACTACCAACGCATCGTGGCGATCCTCAAAGTGCGATCAAACGACAAGTTACGTATTTGCCAAACGGCCACGTTGAAACCTGTTCACTCCTTACACCAACGACAGACCTGATCGATAATTCCACAAGGGTAATCGCCGGGGGCCGTAGTGCCGCAGGCGGAAAACATGGTTATTTAACCGAGACTGGTGTGCCAAGGCTGTGCCAAGGCGGCTGCCGGACTGGAAGGCCCAAGCTGAGCGGGTAATGCTATTCGGGTTCCTACCCCACGAACGTGTCGATGGCGAATTCTGAACCTGACCTGGAACACTCGGCGACCAACGTGAAGAGAGTTAACGCACTACCTGCGTTTATATGGCGCTGCCATCGGACACTGCACAAGCAGATCGACTCACACTCCCAGAGAATTGGTTTCTACCGACTTTGTCGGTTTTCACGTCACGCGGGGTGGTGGATGCCGAGGCAACCATCTGTTAACGATACACCGAGCTATCCTGTACGTGTGCGTACGACAACGAGTTCGGCTCAGGCATGCCCAGCGTAGTTCACGGTATTTCGGAAGATATGGACTCACGGTCAATCCGCCGGGGCAATTCCCGAATATTGATCTGCGTCGTAGTTCACAGCACATTACCAGAAAAGGCGCTCCAGGCCGCCTTTTTGTTTGGCCCGGCGAAGCGGCAACCCAGTCACCTGAAAGAAGTGGAGTCACCCGATCGAAGGGTACGAAGACAATCTGAATGGCAAGAGCGTGCCACTGGCCAACGGTCGGGTCTGAAGGACACCATAGGAAGCCCGGATGGACGTAGCGCAAGCGAACCTGTATTCGGCGGCATACAGGGGTAAGCGTGAACAAGAATAGCGCAAGCCCGATACTCCGGTCAGCTGTATACGTGCTTGCAGGACGTCTATCGCCTGCAGGAAGCCGTGCAGTAACCCGGGGAAGCCTGACCCCGTTACTCTATTGAAAGAGCGTCAGTGATGCCTCAAGCGCAGCCAAGCAGTGATGGGGGCGACGGTGCAGATGACGCCGTAGTAGTGATTGAAGTTCTGCGCTGTGAAGCCCGGTAACGGTGTGGAGGCACATATCTCGGAAACCGACCCGAGCCGGACGGTGCTGGGTGCCTGCGAGGCGTAAAGCCGACGCGGGGCCAGTTGAAGGGCGGAAGTAAATATTGAACAGGTCACGACCCTGTAAAAAGAGGCGGACCGTGGATGCACAAGCCCGTCCGACGGACGGGGAGCAGGACGGCACCAGCCGGAACGGCGTGCGCGAAGCCTGCTTCCTAGTATCAGGGAGTACAGCCATGCTGCGGCGCAGATTGCAGTGTTGCATCGCTAGCCCACCCCGCACCAGTATGAACCTGGAAGATTCACCAGCGCTGATTCATCGGCACAGGCAAAGACGACACAGGCAAGGGCATGAGGAATACTACAGCTGTACGGGCGCCCTGCTATCGCATACGAGTCCGTATGAAGCCTCTCAGGGACACGTGCAGCGCAACAAGAGGTCGCGGCGGAATAGCATTGGCAGAGCTGAATGCGTTCGGAGCGGAACCTGAGAGGTGGAGCTGTCGTGCCTGCTTGTTCCGAACTGACAGGGAACGCGCTACGCGCTGCAACCGGTACCGCGCGAGTGACTCTGCCGAAACCGGGACGGAGGCGACACGGCTGCTGGCATCCGAGCACTTCGGCACCGACGGTGTGCAACAGAGCCACTGGTACCCTGCTGACCGATCTTCCGACGGTGATTACCATCCTCGTCGAGCTGATGGTACCGCCCGGCGCCGCAGCGCCCATCAGGCGATCAGCAAGCTCAACTGTTTTCATTCGCGCTACCAGCGTCACTGCGCGTAGTGGATAATGGACCTGTCAAATGCTTCGACACGCTGGACCAATGACTGATCCATGCGCAGTTCCGGCGTAAGGTGACGTGATGGCAGCGTGTTGGGCCATTGCTTGGACAACAGTGTCCTGAACAGCGGCGTGATGGTTGGGAACACCAGTTACGAGGGCCACGGAGCGTGGAGCCGGCAAGGCGGACGTATCATCAGATCCACTAGATTGCGAACGTCTATCTGAAGATGCCTTCGATCAGTTCATGAAAAGCCGGGGATCACCGGATCGTCCGCTACGCGGATGATATCCTGATCCTGTGTGGCCTCACGGGACAGCATCGGAAATGCAGCTGACAACGTAGCCACGGGTACTTGAAGCGTGACCTCGAGCTGGAACAGTCAACCGCAGCAAGACCCCCATCTGGCCCACCACAGCCGGAGGGTATCCACTTCCTCGGGGTAGTCATCATCGTTGGCTATACCGGCGAATCCCAGATGAAGAGCTGAAAGGACTGAAAAGCCAAGCTGAAGTGGATGGACCCGCCGCAACTCGGGCGATGAGGATCTGGGCAGCATTCATCGCCTAAGCTAAACCCCGGTGCTGCGTGGCTTCATCAAACTACTTCAGGGTCACCAAACTGTACGCGGTAATTGAAGCAGTTTGATGGCGTGGCTACGCAGGCCGTTACGCTGCGTACAGCTGAACAACAGTGGAAAGACGCCCAGTTCGCGCCTGCACCGGCGGACTGAAAACACAAACTGGCCTGCGCCCCGCCGTTTCCAGTTTTTTCCGAATGCAAAGTTGGCGCAATGCGCCGCAGTCCCACTGGCAAGCTACGCCATGCCCAATCGCTAGGTTGCACGACGAATGGGGCTGATCGACCTAAGCACTCAGAGAGTAGGAACTCTGTGGTCCCTGTAATAGGGATAAATGTTTAACATGAGCCGCTATACGCAGGGCCCGTAACGTACGGTTCTGTGAGAGGGACTGGGCGGCAACGCCTCACCTACTCGAATGTTGGGTCGCTGTTTGAGCCTTTGGCTAGCGCTCGGCAATCAAGTTAGGTTGCCCGAGCTTTCCGACGGCCGTTCTCTCGCCAGCCAGATGCCAATGACGCACGCGCAGCTCTGGATCATCGGATGGAAGGTTTCCTGCCGTTGTATTTTCAAGCTAGGCCATGCTGCTGTCCAGGGTAGTCAGGCAACTGTAGCGGTCTCGCGGCTTGATGCCCGGTGCAAGGTGCGACGTGCAGCGGTCGACCTCGGAGAGCGTATCTGGCCAACGGCTTGACCGACTCATATTGGCGCTCCAGGGCCACCCAGGCGGAGCCTTGAATGACATCTGAGCGTCTATGTTGACGTAGATAGAACAGCTCCAGGTGAACGGCGGCGTTCGTGTATCGGTAATTGTCGCCAGCGGTGCCTCGGCAGGGCGAAGCAGGCAGCGCTCGTAAACGTCCCGAACAGGTTAGTTGAGCACGCTGGCATTGCGCCAGCACCCAAACGGCTGACCATTCAACCCGATAGTCTGTTGGAAATCGGCTTGATCCAGGCGCTTATGCTCGGGTGGCATGGCCACCAGCGGCAACCACGCAAACAGGGAAATGATAATGGCTCGCAACATGATGTTCTCCATTCAGCAAAGGAGTTATTAGCGCTGCTCCGGTCGTGGCAGGGTCAATTGCCGGCGGTAACCAATGTGTTAACAGTAAAAAAAACCCGAAAAACCAAGTGTTGCGTAGCATGGATGGCAATGGTCTTATACTTTAGCGGGATTTTTGATAGGGTTTATGGCCCCTTTTTCCCAATGTTCCGCGTTGTTGCCGCAGAGCAGTTTTCTTGGGATTTCCGTTTGCCGGAGCCGGCCGCCCCTTGACGATTCCAACCAGTGATTAGGCTATTACGTATGTAAAAATCAAACGGGGCTTGGATCTGGCCAATCAACCGGCTCCCCCGAGCAGCCAATTGAGACGCTCGCCCTGCAGCGCAGCGTTGCCGTTGTCGGCTATCGAATACCATGGTAATGAACCGACATGGAATGCAGGAGGCGGGACCGTCAAACTTGGCCAGGATCCTGTTCAGCGACAAAAAAACACCCTTGGCGTGACTTTACCGCCCTGCACGGGGTGTTGTCACGTGCCGTCAATCGTGGTGACAAGGCGTGTTCTGCAATCGGGTTGTATCACGTGGGATCGGCGACGAGGCCGTTCAGTTTGGATGCGCACGATGGCCTCCACTCTGGCTTTGCGTCGTGGGAGCGCAGACAGTCGCGAGGCAGTGGAGCAGTCGGGGGGGACTCTGGACTGCACTGCGGGGACCGCCGCTTACGGCAAGACGCCGCAATTGGACGCCGGTGCCCCTTTCGAGTTTCGTCACGCGATCATACAATCCCCTGGCGTGCGGATCCTGCGGGTTAGGTGGCTCAGGGAGCGACTGAGCGCCGGGGCGAGTTCGAAAACGGCGTGAAGTGCTTGTCCCGTCTGGGTAACATCTGGCTTGTGCAAAGCCGATGGCCTGCTGATTAACCCGGGGGAAAACCTGGATGCGTTGGCAGCGAAAGTTCGCTGGCCGCACCCGTTGGGCCTGGCCGTTACGCATTCCACTGCTTGATTCCAGTTCAATGAGACCAAGACCGAGTCTGGCAGAATTAACTACAGGACGGTGGTTTGCGATCGGCAAGCTGTTCACGATGCAAGCTCTGGATGAGCGCGTAGTGCCCTGGCGGGCCGCAGGTCGAAAAGCGCGCCTGGTGCCGTACCCGCCTGGGTGCGAATTGTGAGCTACTCGGGTGAGCTCAACCGTGCATCGCTTTCTCGGGGTCGTGATTTGGTGCCGCAATGCCCAGGGCCCCGGCCGTGTATATCTGGGGACCGCTTCCCCATTCGCCAGTCGGGTGCTGAGGGCAGCGCAGCCGGCAGACTGTATCTCTCGCTTTACTTGCGTGCCGGCGTGCGAGAGAGTGCGTTCTGAACATTTGTCCTCCAAGCTAGATGAAAGCGAAGCAAGCTGTTCAATTCACTACAACTACCAATGCCAGCGCGGCGATGGTTCCCCTTCGGGAACTATGAGATGGTCATTGCCGCTTGAGACTATTTGCCCACGCAACTCTTGCGCTACCTGATCGTGGCGACACCGAGGATGGCCAGAAACTGGGTTGTCTGGAAGTGGATTGAGAAGATCTTGGCTTTATGCAGTTATGTTGTGTTGCCGGCAAATACGAGTATGGCCCGATTCTGCGCGATAACCTCGCACGATCGAGAGGAGGTAATCCATGGGTTTGCGACCATTTTTGGATAATACACAACTTCGAGAAGGCGGCAAAGCCACGAAAAGTTCTATTGCCCATATATATAAGCTATCGATACCTCTTCTATCGTCCGGCAGCGTGACCAAGACCACCGCCACATAGGCGTGATGTTCGTCGATCTCAGCGCATGATGTTACCGTATGGCTGTGCACCTTCCGGTGTATTTTCTACGGGATGTACAAACATGCGGTTTCAGGGCTAACAGCATTTCGCGCCCAACCCCGAGCTGCTGGATGCTCAGGGAAAGTGGCGATTGGATCTGATTCGCCGATGTTTGCCGGCTTGATGCCAGGTAGGCCTGTGGACACATGATCCCATGGTGCGGCCTACTTCCGGCGTCTACGCCGGTGACCCTTTATCGTCGTGGCTTTCTGGGAAGCCCTGTCTCGCCTCATCGCAAGCATGAACGTCAACGAAGGTTTCTTCTGACCTCGATCTGTCGGCGTTGATTCTCCCCCGGATACTCCCCCTGTGGGCAGTGCGCTGAGGTTAATCAGCTTCGTATCGTGATCGGAGCAAGAAGTCTTTGGCAGGTAGGTACTGGCTAAGAACTTTCCTCAACCCGCTGCTGACGGGCCGTGCTTTCCTGTTTTTTGCCTGTACCCGGCAGAAATTTCCGGTGACGCAAGTCATGGACTGCAGTTGATGGCTACGCCGGTGCAACTGCACTGAGCCATGCCGCTTCCGGGCGGTATTGAAGCGGTAGTCACGGCCGGTATCACCTGGCTGGATGCTTTTGTCGGCAACATCATGGCTCCATGGGTGAGGGTTTCTACACTGCCATCTTCCTGGGCGGATGCGGTTCTTGCTGTTGACGACCAAGATCGCCAATCTGGCAATTGTTGCTGGTGTGAGACGCGCATGATCGCGATGAGCCTGGCTGTCCCAATCTCGATTGGTTTCCGGACCAATCCGATGTTCGCAGATTGCCGTGCGTACGGCAACATTGGTGTGGGTGGTTTCGCTCGGCTGATCTTCTATGGCCACACCGGTATCGGCCTCCAATGACCAACCAGGGCAAATGAGCTTTTGGTGCACTGACGGCGTGATGATTACTGCTGGATTCGGGTCGTCAACACCGGCATTCCCGACGGGATGATTGCTGGCCATTCTGTCGCCCAACCTCTTTGCTCCCCTGATTGACATTTTGTGGTCCGGCCAATATCAAAGCGGAGGCTTGCACGCCATGTCCCAGCTAAAAAAGAAACTGTCAGCGCACTATTATTGTAGACGCTGCTGGTCTGTCTGGTGTAGCTCTTTGTTTCTGCCGCTGCCGTGGCGCTTCAAGCCAGTGCAGATCACAACCAACTGCTCGACAAGAAGCGCAACATTCTTTGTCATGCTGGCCTTCTGAGAAGAGGGCGGTTTTGATTTGGGCCCAGTTCGAGAGGGACTGCTCGCTTGGTTGATTTGCGCACCGGGCGAGTTCGCGAAGAGATGGATCCGCTGGACCTACGGACCAGCAGCAAGCGGCCGGACCGGCAATGTCCGAGCGTCTGGAGCCGTCGCGAGGACATCGCCAGCATTCGTCGTACGTGAAGAATTCGCAACTGTTTATATGGTCGAAGAATGTCAGCGTATCCGAAACCATTATCTTGTCGATCCTATGGTTTCGTCTTGGTCGACGCTGTCGGCTTCAATGCGCTGGAAGGGCCGATCTGGAAGTACCTGCTAGTGGTCTGGGCTTGTTAACCAGCATGCAGAACACCTGGCTCTGGGGTGGCGAAGTTGACAACACCGAACTGCGCCAGGCAGTGGACCGGGCAAGGTGGTCTACGACGAAGACGAGCGAAGTGGCCGTACAAGTTGCTCAGGCAGTGTGGATAGCAAACAGACCCCAACGGAAAGCATCCAGGTCGATGGGCCTGGCGGCGCAACGGCTTAGGCACAGCCAGTGGTGTAGAAGCACTGGTGCGTTTGGGCGGGTGAGAATGGCTTTTGGCCCATTCCTGGAAAATCATGAAGGGAGGTTAATCATGGCTAAGGCAAAGCGCCAGGACGGTTTCTGTTCGATTCCTATTTTCGTAACAACCCGATTGCCCTGCAGATCCTTGGTATCTGCTCGGCAGCTGCAGTCACCCCCAGCATGAACGTGACCCTGGTCATGTGTCTGGCCCTGAGTGCCGTACGCGAGTTTGTTCCAGTAGCCTGTGTTATCTCGTGTTATCCGCAACCAGATTCCCCGAGCTCGCGATCCGCTATGGGATTGGTGCATGGATGGGTGATTATTGCCGTCGGCTGGTAATCGTGGTATATCAGATGCTCAAGGCATGTTTGCTTTACGACATCAGCAAGCAGCTGTCGTATTAGTCGGTCTGATCATCACCAACTGCATCGTGAATGGGTCGCGCTGAGGCTTCGCCCATGCAGAACCCATCCGCACATGAGCCTTCCTTTGACGGTATTGGTACCCGTGTGGGTCTGGCTACAAGTCATCCTCACGTGGTCGCGTTTTTCCGCGAACTGCTTGGCGCTGGCAAAGTGTTTGGCTATTGAGATACTGCCGGTCTGTCAACGAGGGTGGTTCGGTCACCAACCTAATGGTCTCTTTGCTGCTGTTGCCGCCATCGCCGTTCTTCATTATTGGTCTGATTATCGGGCATTGCGTGCCTGGAAGACGAAGCGGTTGAAGAGCCAGATTTCCAAAATGGTCCGCCGCAGAGTCGCCACGCTGAAAGGAGGCTATGTAAAGCCAGAATTGAAACACTATATCAGTCTTGATGTTCGGGCAATCTTCGTTGAACATGGCGTTGGCCTTCTTTCTCGCGATGATGACCTTCATCGCCATTTCGGAAAAAGGTGCAGGACGGCGATCGTCTGGGCATCGCGGTTATCGTCTTGGTACTGACCATACACCGGTCCGGCGAACAACTGATCTAACGCTATCTAGCTGCGTGGACGGCGCTCTTGCCTGGGGGTACTCTGCCGACATGTTGACCTTCAAGCTTCCTGGGTCTGCTCAGCACATCGGTGTGATCGCTGCTATCTGTGCGATCATGGAGATTGCTGCGCGACAAGTTCGTACCTGCGCTCTACCAACGCACTGGGTGTATTCTTGCTTGATTTACGGTAGAACTGCGCCATCATGGGTCAGCACTGTTCATGGTCGAGCGCGATTTACAATCTGAGGTGAGGTGTGGTCTACGGTTTGGCGCCGTACTGGCTGGGCGCTCCGCAATCGTGCGGCTGGGGGGATTGCTAGAAAGCTTCAAATACAGTGATGTTTCCTGACGGCTTGCGCGGTCTGGGGGTATCACGTTTATCACCCGTGGGTCTGATGTCCCTCGGTTCATGTCGTTTCCGGCGTGCAACCTTGTAAAGGAGCTATCCACGATGAACATGGAAATTATTTGGACGTAGGCTGTTTACGCGATTCTTCGAGCTGGTAGCCGTATATTCCTGATCGCCCGTGCGAAACTGGCGGTCCACAGTGGTAGATTATCTCCATTGGAAACAATGGCGAACGCACCATTACTGTGCACTGCGGCGCGGAAAGATGTCTCAACACCCTGTCGGTACGGATTCCTTCCTTCTTGTCCGCCTGTGGGTGGTGGTGGTACCTGCGCGGCAGTGCCAAGTGCAATCGTGAAGAGGGTGGCGTGAAATGCTGCCCACCGAAGAAGAGCACCTTCAACAATGCGTGAAGGCCCAAGGAAGGCTGGCGCCTATCCTGGCAGGCTCCGGTCAAGCAGGATATGAAGATTGATAGTTGCCGGCAAGAAGTCTTCGGCGTTGAAGAAACTGGATGCACCGCTAGAAGCCACCCAACGTTGCTACCTTCATCAAGGAATCACGCTGAAAACTGCCGGAAGGGTGGGACGAGAACGCGATTTCCGCGCTGGTGGTTACGTGCAGCTGGATGCCGGCACACACCGTGAACTACAAGGATATTCGACATTCAGCGGGAATTTCCGTGGTGATTGGACAAAAGTTCGACATATGTGGCGCTTTGTGTCCAAGGTCGACGAAACCGTTATCGCCTATTCAGATGGCCAAACTATCCGGGAAGAGGCGTTGGCGTGGTTCAAGTTCAAACCTGCGTGTGGCATCGCCAACCACCGGGTCGTGATGGATCTGCCACGCGGCAAGATGTTTTCCTGTGCTTTGCTCTGAATGGCGGGTGACAAGGTCACGGTATCGTCCCTTCGGTGAGTTCTTTTGCCAAGGAAACAGGACGCGAGATGGTCTTCGTGGGTGGTGGTGCCGTTTATATTTGCGCCAATGCGCTTTTGTCATATCTTTGACCAGCTGGGCCGGATCAAGACAAGCCAAGATCAGCTTCTCGGTCGGTGCTCCGTTCCCTGCCGCTCGCACCCCTCTCCCCCTACTCGTCGAGATTCGACAATGCGGAAGAGAACGAGAACTATCGATGGCACCTGGCATTGTCGGGCCCGCTGCCTGAAGACAACTGGACTGCCTCCACGGGCTTCTCCACAACGTGCTGCTGGAGACTACCTCCAAGGATCACCTGGCCTTGAGGATTGCGAGTCATGGGGCGCCGATGATGACGCGGTCGGTGATCAAGATGTTGCGGAACATGGGTGTTGAGCCAGAAAACATCATGCTTGATGATTTTTGGCGGCTAGATAGAGACTGTGTTTTTACCGGCCATTTCAGCCCGTTATCGCTGTTGCCTGCGGCCGCCCTACGGGCTGTTTCCATTCTATGGAGCCGGTTTCGAAGTCACCGGCTCCACCGAGGGCAGTACCTATTCAATCCAAATGGGTCAACGCCGAGGGTACTCCAGTCCGAAAACCAGTCCACGCCGAGATCGAACGTTACTGAGTGGATTTTGTAGTGAGTCTCCACCTGGGCAGCGAGATTCGGATCTGGGCCCGCTTCAATGCCTTGGCCTGCCGATAGTTGTGCCGAGATGCGACGTCGGTGTGAGCATCGTTCGGGCTGGGCATTATACTGTCAAGAAGAAGAAAGTGGTGGTCTGATTTTGATCTGACCGTGGGCCGCTGATGAAGCTTCTGGGGCTTCACGGGGCGATGGCAGCCAGGTCGTTCCCGGACCCGTTGGTCCTCCAGGCACGCTGGGAGAAGGTTAGGCCAGCGCCACTTGCGGGTGGAAGGACGGCAGTTGTGCAAAATCCGTAATGTGCAGGTTTGGGATGTCAGCGCATTGCTGCGGGTTATTGGTTGTCGACCAAGGTAGATTTGATCATCTGCTTGAAGGAGGTATCAGCGGCTACATGGTAGAAAATTACCGGCGAGCTGAAGCTGAGGGCTGAAGCCCGTAAATTACACCCTGGAAGATAGCCATGAGGAGCCAGGACGATCAGCGGCATGGCCATCTGATTGTAAACTCGTCAGGGCAGTCGGTGTCACCTCGGACTACCGCAACTATTCGAATTTGAAGGTTAGGCGCTATTCGATACCTTGACCCAGTAGCGCAAGCGGTTGATTGCCATGATGGCAGCAGTAACCGTGTGTTGCACACTCGGGCAGCTACCGCCGATGGGCTTTTCTACCGTTTTGCTGGTCAAGGGGCCCGACAAGGGTGGGAGTTTGCGCTTGAGCACGAGGTGGGGCTGCCGTCTTTTGTAGTGCGCGACGGTAAACGCTTCATCTTCCAAAGCGCGACCCTCTTCACTCTCTTACACAGGCGAGGAGTAATTCATGGTTTGGAGGTTTTCTGGCATTTTTCAATTTATGTTGTATGACTCTCGTGGTCGGTTATGTCAGTTGGCGCATGATGGGCCGAAGCCGATCGCGGTTCCGTGTGGCGGTTGGCGCCAACGGGTGTAGACAAGGCTGTGGCATCTGGGGCGGTGGACGTCACAAGTGCGAAGAAACCGACAAATGCGGTAAGAGCACGTAAGCCAAAAAATGGGCTACGACCGACCAAGGTAGACTGTGCCTTTGCGGTTGGTTTATGACAGCATACCGACGATATTTACAGAAATCAATGAATGGGGCTGTATATTAAAACGTATGATGTGGTGGGTTACTGGGCTCCGGCCGGCGGGTGAGGGCGCTGCGATGAATGCAGCCAAAGCACGGCCGCAAGGGTCGCTGTGGTGGAAGGCGGGCCATTGGTTGCGGCAATTGCACACACCTGGGGAACCTTCCCTCCAGGCAGTTGCGTATTCGGTCAGGCAGATCATTCCACTTCCAATACCACAGATGTTCCGTCGATTGGCGAGCCGCGCTGGTTTTCCTTCCCTGACGTGCTGAAAGCGGGAAAAGTCATGGGGCAAAGCAAGGGTGAACCTCGTCGCGCAACCAGCTACTACGGCGCAACCGGTAGAGTGTTTTTCGGCAAGGAGAGCTTTGCTGATGAGGCCACACCATTGAGTGGTGAACAAGTCCGTCGTGTCGGAAGCTGATCGCCAAGAAATCGTCATCCACCGGGTCACGGCCTTACCGCCAGCCTATGTTGCATTTCGCCATCGCGTATCATGACAGCGATTAACCATCCTCAAGCTCAAACCACAGGCGCGCACGCTGTCATCTACGGTTGCGGGGTTATCGTTGTGAGTATTGCGGATTTTCTTAGCGGGTTGGTCAAGGTCTGATCTGATCGATAAACCGTGAGCGGCTGTGAGTTTTCCCGATGATGAAACTCCGATGCCTTGAGTTTCACCTTGCGACAACACCAGCGTGCTGATTCGCCACAACGAAGAATATGACAAAGCATCAAGGTCTTGATAGCCGCGGTGTGGTGCTCAATCTCCAAGTCCGGCAAGAAGCTTCAGGCGACGCGCTGCTCTGGTGTAATGGCCCTCAGGTAATTACCGATGTATGGCTGAAAAACGTTTGGCTTGCGCGCTACAGCCGTGGCCAGTTGAGGTCGATGGAGAACTACCGCACCGAAGTGCCGAAATCTACCGCCGCGATGTGATGGCTGCGCCGAGGCTGGCCAGTGCCGCCTTCGACCAGGGAACGCTCTGCAGCAGGCAATATTGTCAGCAATGACGCCTGGGCGCTTTGTCGATGATGTTTACCACCGGCATTTCACCATCCCGGAAATCAGCTCGCTGGGCAAAAACCGAGCGCGAAACTGACGAGGCGCATGTGCCCTATGAAATCGGCCAGGCCTTTTTCAGAGCATGCAGGGCGCATACACCGACGAGCCTGTGGGCATGTTTAAGTCCTGTTTCACGGGAAAACCTTGCAGGTATTGCGGTTATCCACTGTTTGTGACCAGCATCGAGATGTGCATATCGCGTCAGGCAACATTTAACCAGGAGGGGGAGGCCAATACATCAGTATTTTCGTCAACCGCCCTTCACTATTCCGACGATGGGCGGACAGCCTATCGTGTTGCGCGCTGGCATGGTTTGAACCCGCCTGTTCTGAAACTCTGCAGGCCTGCGGTTGATAAGCCCGCTTTGCAAGCGGGGTTTTTTATTGCACGGTTACTGGGCGGGCCACTGCCAGCGTATCATCCGCAACTGGGGGAAGTCAGTGAATTGATGCTGTCAACGGCCATCTCCACCAGGCGTTCCAATCAGGGCGCCGGCTCATTGACGTCCAAGACGGAGACATGCAGCCCTGAGCACTTGGCGCTGGCCACCGCCTGTGCGCTGCACATTCCAGTTCAATAATCAGATACTCGCACGCCATAGCTTTGCAGCTTTTGACCCAGTCAATTCAACCATACTCTTCGACCAGCGGTAGGCAGGCTGAAAGCTGCTTGTTCCGCGCCGCGCGATTTTTCAGCAGCGGTTTCGGCTGCTGTGAGAGTGAGCACCACCTTGTCTTGCAGGCCGAAAGAACGGGATCGACCAGTTCAGTACGGACGGCATCGAGACAAATACGTGATTGAACCGGCGGCCAGACCAGCTTTTTGACCTCGAGCTGTAGTGCTTCCAAACTCCCGGGCAGGCCTCAGAAGAGTTGTTCTAGGCGCAGCGTATCGCCGGCAGGGCCTCAGCCAAGCTTGCGCGGACCCCCCCCCCTGCGCGCCATCATTTGCATCAGTCGGCAGCGCTGTGCTGGCCCATCTTTTGCGCGCAGGGCGGTCGTGCGTCCAGAGTGGTGTTCGTGAATGCGACAGTCAACTGGCGAATCGGCGGAACGGTGCAGGTATCCAGCTCTACCCGGCGGACGGCCCGCCTTTTCCAATTGCTTGAATGAAAAAACTCGGAAGGGTGGTCTTTCCGGAGCGGCTTCCGGCGGTCGCAGGGGGGCCACCGCCCCCCAGGTTGGGACCCATGAAAAGAATTTAAAAAAACGTTTTTTCATAAGCGTGGAAAATTTTTTTCACGTTTGGGGCCCCCTATGGGGGGGCGTTTTTTTGGGGGAATTTTTTGTTGGGGGCGGGAAACGCTTATGGCACCCCACCCTTGTTCATGTTCAAAATACACTCTGAAAATCGGCGTAATATCCTCCTG
>Ga0163217_1083195_pt1 | contig 14119 bp, 6 predicted proteins | sample SynspAceP_FD_185933 | JGI IMG/M metagenome (GOLD analysis project Ga0163217, IMG submission 185933) | Saline lake microbial communities from Ace Lake in Antarctica - Synechococcus sp. Ace-P (PacBio error correction) | ecosystem: Environmental > Aquatic > Non-marine Saline and Alkaline > Saline ... | reverse complement strand
TTTATGCCGCCTACAGGGCTGTGGTCTTCGAAAATGTACGGCGGTCGTTGGCCGGTCAACTGCATGCGTCGGATGGTACGCGAAATCAGATCATAGGCGGCCGCGTTAGCGGGTTTTTGGTAGATATTGAGCGTGCTTCAACGCCATAGACTGCATCAAACAACCCGCGATAATCCCGTGCAGGCATGACCTTTCTCGGCCGTAGGGCGGTCCCGTTTGGTATAGATAATCCGACGCCCCGGCGTGCGGCGATCCCGGCGCCGCAAGAGCGGATCAGGTACCAGCGCTGTCGAAAGGTATCTCGTGCGACTCATGCAGATAGGGCGGATCAAGTCTGTGTTCGCGCATCAACCCCCGCCAAAGTCGTGCCGTAGGTGCTGCAGTAGTGGCTTGCGCAGATGATCGCGCGCTGTCGGTCTACGTTCAGCGCGGTCTTGTCATTACCAGTCGGTCATGCACTGTTCGATTGGGTCAAACAGGCGTGCGACGGCGGGTATGGTAGATGCGTGTATCAGTCGAAGACCAAGTGTTCACTGAGAGAAATCGGTTATTTTTTTCATAAGGACTTGCTACGGCCGCCTGAGTCTGTGGCAAGATCCAGGGGTTGGCGCCGATGGACGCGGACGGGTAAGGTGCCGAGCATCTTTTTTTGGGGTTTTTTTGGAAAGAGAACCCATGACGCCCCGCCACGTTCCGGACACCGATGACGCCATTCGATGTTTCTTGGCACCGCGATTGTGTGGCAAACCTATCGGAACGGCGATCGCTTGGTAGGAAAGCGAACTGGCCGAAACGGTTTGGCGGGTCCCGAAACGCCGGTTCGCGAAGCGTACAACGGGCTTTGAGACGCAATTCTTTGCTGGCGCGGGACGGTCGGAGTTTGATCGTTGCCATCGCTGGATCCCCACAACCAGATGGCCGAGCTTTAACGTTGTGCGCGGAGAGCTGGAGGGTGCTCGCCGGCGCGCCTTGCAGGCGTCATGCAATAAACGACTGAAGAAGTCCGCGTGCTGCGGGAGAAGCATTTGGTCGAGGAAGACGGACGCGTTGCGCATACCCGGCCGCGCTGGCACGGGCCAAACAGGGCGTTTTCACAAACAAATTCATTTCTGGCATCCCATAATCGATATCTCGTGCAGCAACTGGGATCTGGTACATCGGTCCATGGCCCTGATGTTGCGACGTCGTCAATGCGTGGACGGACGGCGGCGCCATTGCACGGATGACATGATCGCATTGTGCAGATGATTGAACAGCGAGACGAAGGACGGCGCGGACGAGCGCTGCGCACGCATTATCCTCGGTCGCGTTCATTGACGCGGCTGAAGCAAGAGGCGGCGGCACGCATAAGGAGGAGGGGTTTTTAAGGAGGGGGAGCCGATCTGGTTTGCATCCCATTGTCGGATTTTGTGGCTGACGCCGTGTTCGGTTTTGTCCCAATGAGACGGCATGACCACGAATTCATAAAGTCCCTTATAGGCCGCGAATGACCTAGCATAAATAGACGAGCAAACGTTATTGCCATGGAAATAGGTATGCCGTTGTGGACCCGGGATACGGCCGTCATTGCGATGGCATACTAAGGATTTTCGGCAAATACGAAAAAACCCAAAGAGCGACCATAATAGAATGCTTCAAGGCCAAGGTGTTTCAAAACAGGATGTGTGCACCCGGACAAAGGCGGAAGGCAGAAGGTCAGAGAATGGGGGCGAAGATAAACTGGCAAGAATGTCGCGAGGAACAGCGTTTGCACACCAAGGAAAAAAAAAAAAAAAAAAAAAAAAAAAAAAAAAAAAAAAAAAAAAAAAAAAAAAAAAAAAAAAAAAAAAAAAAAAAAAAAAAAAGAAAAAAAAAAAAAAAAAAAAAAAAAAAAAAAAAAAAAAAAAAAAAAAAAAAAAAAAAAAAAAAAAAAAAAAAAAAAAAAAAAAAAAAAAAAAAAAAAAAAAAAAAAAAAAAAAAAAAAAAAAAAAAAAAAAAAAAAAAAAAAAAAAAAAAAAAAAAAAAAAAAAAAAAAAAAAAAAAAAAAAAAAAAAAAAAAAAAAAAAAAAAAAAAAAAAAAAAAAAAAAAAAAAAAAAAAAAAAAAAAAAAAAAAAAAAAAAAAAAAAAAAAAAAAAAAAAAAAAAAAAAAAAAAAAAAAAAAAAAAAAAAAAAAAAAAAAAAAAAAAAAAAAAAAAAAAAAAAAAAAAAAAAAAAAAAAAAAAAAAAAAAAAAAAAAAAAAAAAAAAAAAAAAAAAAAAAAAAAAAAAAAAAAAAAAAAAAAAAAAAAAAAAAAAAAAAAAAAAAAAAAAAAAAAAAAAAAAAAAAAAAAAAAAAAAAAAAAAAAAAAAAAAAAATGCGGATGAGCCCACGGTCCCGGATCAGCTGGAGCCGGCGCGCGCTGTGTACGACCCAGTGTTGATCAAGAAGCCTTTTTCAAGCCAACGCGACCGTTGCTTGATCCAGGGCATGCGGCGAAAGTTGGCTTCTTCGTAGGTTACCGTTAGGCAACAGGTGCGGTTCCGGTACCCGCATGGCCGCGCCAAGCCGCCCCCGAAGGTCTTGCGTCTTCGGTGACATTATGGGCATCCAGCCACATAGCTTTTCCAGGATTAGGACGTCGGAAGAAAGCTCGTGCCGCCAACGGAATGATCAGCCCCAGAATGTGCGACGCCCGGAAGATAACGCGCCACCAAGAAGCATATTCCCAGCGCGAAACAGCGCGAGATCCATTGGTCCGGGCGTTGTAATAGTTTTTCCCCCCCCCAGTTACCCTTGGACGCAGGCGACGTTTTGGGGTTGCGCGTTCAAAAGATGTTTGTACGACACGGTCAAGCTGGTCGACCTCCGGGCGCATCTTCGGCGTCCACACGCGATTGATGCTACCGTTGCAAAAAATCCGTGCATATTTCAGCCCGGGTTATGTCGTGCGCCAGCGTCTTCCTGGCTGTGAGGGACTTCGCTCACATCGGAACCAAAAGCCAGTTCGGTGCGCGCAATCGTGTCGCGGGTCATTTCTGATCGCCTTCTTCAACACCAACACGACTGTAGCAAAGCCTTGGGGTAGGTAAAGTTGACCGAGTCGCGCATCAAAGCACCCGCGATTTCCTCTTCGTGCAGAAGGGCGCACAGAACGGACTTACTTGGGATGTCTGCGGGCATGACGGCGGGCGGCGGCATCAGGACAATGTGGGGTGTCCCCCATAAGCACCGTGCACGACGACGCAGCCGCGGGTCATGATCATGGCGCTACAAACCACAACGCCAAGATGACAAATGCGGTGAACGTCCCATGCCGGAAGCGCTATAAGAGAAGAGCGCGCTCCGCTGCGGTGCCGGCAAAGACGTCGCCTGGAACCGGCGATGCGCCACGTACGGGCGCTTGACCGGCAGGAACCAACGGGTCGCAGCCCGCTTGGTAAACAGTTCCATAAAGTTTGCTGTGATCCGATCGATCAAATCTGGGCGGGCTCGCGGTAGCACGAGCGGAACAATATCAAGGTCGAATTATCACGGAAGGCTTTCCCCTTGATTTCGCTCAGGCGATCTGGGCCTGCTGTTGCTTAAAAAAAGAGTTTTACCAAGCGTCGGCCAGCACAACTTGTGCTGTAGACATTTCTTCTGCTTGATAGGGATGGCGCCGAGGGTCGCTTTTTGGGCGGTCAGTGTTCAAGATCGACCTGCTTGGAATCTGATGCTTGAAGTGCCAGCGCCTTGTCCTCGCAGCGCGAGACGAGGCCTTGGGCAACGAGTATATCCCCAAGGGGCGCACAAGAACATGCTGAGCTTCGAGCGCGTGAACCAAAGCGGCCTGCATCGATCAGACCGGCGTCCACCATATCCGCCAGTGGTCGATGCCGCTCGCGCACGCGCGCGGTTCTCGTAATTTCAGCTCTGCCCAAGGTATGCTCATCGGTCGAGATCCCTCCTTTCGTGATAATCGACCGTGGCAGAGTACTTATGGGGCGTTAATTGCGGGTGAATGAAGCGCCCGCGGCCCTACCAGCCTAGCTTGGTTCGTTCCGCGCGATGCTGCGGCGAAAGTCTTCGAAAGATAAAAAAACTGCTTGCGGCCGGGGGCTGGCTTCGGGTTGGTGCTGGACGGACCAAACCGGACGCCCTCCATCGATGCCGCAGTTTGGATCCGTCAAAACAGCGATTTGATGCGTTCTACGACACCGCTTGGCAGCTTTGCGCATCGACGGCGAACCGTGGTTCATCCGAGGTAAATTTCGACTTTCCCCGTATCGATATCCTTTGGACGGGTTGGTTCGCACCTGGTGGCCGTTGCTCATCATGACCGTTCTGACCGCTCAACGCGAGCGCTAGCATTCTGGTGACCAAGGCAGATGCGAAACCGGAAGCTCCGTTTATTCAGAACTTCCTTGATTCATCGGACGGCATTAAACCACCCGGTTGCAGCGGGGTCGCCGAGGTCGTTCCGACAGGAAACCCATCCGGGATTAAGAAGCTTTAACATCTTCATATGTTGCAGACGCGGGTAAGGACCGTGACATCGCAGCCAACCGAGGCGAGCAGCGCAGGATGTTGCGATTTTGGCACCATAGTCGATCGCGACAACTTTGTGGCGCACTCTCCCTGCTTCGGTATAGCTCTGGCCAGGCCCAACGCATTTCATTCCGCAGCGGTTAGATTGCTTACAGCTGACGTCTTTGCCAGATCCATACCCTTCTAGACCGCGCGAACGCGCGGCGGCGCGACAGAGCTTCGACATCAAAAATGCCGTCCGGGTGGTGCCAGTGCCGCATGGGCGGCGCCTTGCTGACGGGATTGCCGGCGTCAGGCGACGTGTATCAATTTAGCCACCGATAGGCCGATACGCCGCGGACCGCCAACCAATCGGACAGCCGGCTGCCGGAGGCCAGGCTTGCTTGGGTCCGTAGGCAATCACTTTACCGACCATACCGCCGGTACGGATCGCCGGTTTTCGTCGGTTCTTTCGGGGTGGCTTGCCGGGTTTTTGCCAATGTTGAGGAGGTGAACAGGTCACGATTTGCCCCGCATCAAGACGGATCGTCATGTGATTTCCTGATAGCCGTTTCATTGCTGTATTAAGCCAAAAGCTCGGCCAACGGTTTCCGCCCGTTGCGCAAAGCCATCTGCCGTAGAAAGCGATCCGTCGCTAGCGCCAAGCAGCAGTCGGCGAGGTGATGTTGTCAGCGGCATGTAGGGGCCCTCCAGCGGCAGGTATATGGAGTTAACGTTGCAACCTAAAGCGGCGGTGCGCCGGGTCATTAGTGTGTCTACAAATTTGAAATATCAATCATTTAACAATGGCTTAGCAGGCCTGCGTGGCATTGCTGCGCGAGGCGCAATTGTCTATGTTGCGACGGCTTATTCCCCTTAGGGTCAAAAGGACGGATTAGTAAATAGGTATGCGGACTCGCACTTCGGAAGCACTGAAAACAGGCAATGAAGGACAAGCGGCAGGCCTTTCGACCTTGCGGCTGATCAACGCGCGATCAAGGACAAAAGACATCGCGGCGCGCGCGTTGATGAAAGGCGACTGCCGGTTTGTTAGAGCGATGCAGAAGTAGCTCTATCGTTTGTATCGCGATTTTAGGGCAAATGGCGACGACCAACCGTATGGAATCGGTACGCGCCTATGAAGAGGTGGCCGGCTTGACCTAGCCGACCGTAGAGCGTGTGAAGAGATCAGCGTAATCGACAGAGTTTTGCCGCGCCAACTGAACCGAAAGAAAGAAAGCGACCAAAGCGGATGATGACGCGATCGCCGAAGAGTAGGGCGCGACTCGATTCCGTGAATGGGCAGGTGATTCCGGCATTGCTCAAGGCTAAGTTTACACGGGACAATTGATTTTGCGCAGGTTGGCCAAGGTTAAAGAGCTCTGAGCATAACGCTCCAAGCGAAGCATGAACGTTTCAGCTCATCGTAAAGCGGTTGATCCGTTCTTCCTCCGCTCAGGAATTGTGCCTATTGCGACCTCGCGCTCCCATACCGCCGCAGGGCTCACATTAATGGGGTACGGGGCCGTCTTTTTCATATTTAGTGACCGACGGCCAATGCGCGATGGCGATTGCCACTCCTTGACGGTCGCTTCGGTGTGAGGTGCGATAAATGGGCGTGTGGGTTGGTCGAGTTGTAAACACTTCTTCATTCTCTCTGGCTTATTGGATTTGCGCTTGAAGCGCCCAGTAAATGCCTCTACGGCCGGCCAGAATAAGGCAAGCAAATCCCCATAGCACACGGTCCAAGAGGGCAGTACAGGGCCGCAGACAGGAGTCAGGATAAAGGGTGTCAGGATAAAAAATCGGCAAAGCCCTTTGGCCGACAGGGATTGATGCGGCCGCAGGGTTAGGATCTGCGTTGGGCGGGTTAGAGTGCGTTGTCCATTCATAGGGCATTGGACGTCTCCGCAGCGCTGGCTTCCGCAATATAGGGAGGGATCTAGGGCCAAGCGAACGCTGGCATAGGAACACGCTGGGCCCTTATCGGTTACTCTAGTTCGATCAGGCAGATCCTTGGCGTCGATCTGGCCACCTGGGGTGACATTGGCACCCGCCTTGACCACTGCATCACGGTCCGCATGAATTCCGAGTTTCCATCTTCATGGCTTCGTGGTGAGCAGCAGGTCGCCTGAATTTGACCTTTTGCCCCACAGTCGCCCCCCAGGGGCCACAACCCCGGCATCGGTGCGCCGATTGTGATTTGACGTGCGATCTCGGCCTTCGGACGCTGCGCAGGTCGTTGGCTTTGACCAGGCGGTTGGGCACACGCACACGCGCGGCTGACCGTTCAGCTCGAAAAAGACTGCCCGTCGCCGTCTTCGTGGTCTTCGCTCAGCGCTTTGCAGAGCGGATCTCGAGCGTCTTGCCCGGGTCGGACTCTGGGTCGATTTTCTTCGCCGGGCTTCATCCCGTTAAGAAAAAAGTGCGCGGTCGGAGAGAACACGGGACGGGGACCGTAGGCTGCCGTGCCGGCCCATGTAGTCCAAAAGACCTTGGGAACATCAAATAGAGACCTGACACGATCGTCGTCCTCGGAACCTGAGCCCCTTATCTAGCCAAGTCGCGCAGCTCATTGCGGGGTTGCCTTCTAGGTCGAAGGTGGGCGGCAGATGGGCAAACCGGGACGTGCCTGCTATTAGGTTTTTCGCCCTTTAGAATCTTGTCCGACAATCGCAGCAGAGGAACCCGCCGGGGGTTGGCCCAAATTGCCGGCATCATATCGATCACACTGTCTGGAAAGGACATTTCCGCTTTGGGTAGGCTTCGACTGCGCTGCGGGTTAACCCTTGGCGGATACCATCATTAACGCCATAATCGCCCCCACACTTTGGAACGGGGTGACTTTGGACGATATCGCCAAACATCTGGTTCACTTCGGCATAGGTTTTGGCAACCTCGGGACACCTGTTCGTCCAAGGCCATTGACGCCGCTGCGCCTTGAGGTTGGTGGAACTGACAACGGCAATCTCGTGCACAATATACCTCGGGGAGGGGGCCTGCATGCCTGTTCTCAAAGGCTGCATATTTCCTGCGTACCTCTTTCCCAATAGTTCGAGATTTCGCCGCACCCGCGTCCATCGACAACCTGTATGTCGCGATCCGTGTGTTTCAGCGCCTCTTACAACAGACCCGAGCGTACGCCTGAGAGGCTGGTTTCCCCCGATAGCGCGTCCCATCGCGCATCCACTGCGTCGACACCCGCTTCTGACGCCGCCATGATGGTCGCGATGGTCTGCGCCGCGGTGTCGATGGGTGTGGAAGTGGTATCGGCGAGTCCGACTCGGGATTTTCAGCGCTTTAATTAACGCCTTCTGGCGCCATTTTGTTTGAGCACACGGCCAATTGTCTTGTCAGGCCCAAACATGTGCGCCGCCGCTTTCAGCTCTTATTGCCCATTGCGACTAGTATTATTAGGTCGTTATTTGGCGCAGGTTCCGGGTCAAAAATATCGACGGTATAGCAAAACGGTACCTTCACCAAATTTTGTTCATTCTCTATCACGTCGTACCACAATCGCGCACGCCGCATGTGCTCAACCCAAGTTCAGGCTACGAAAACGCGGAAATACATCTACGCCTTCGTCGCGGCAACGCGGACAAATTCCTGTACCACATTTGTCGGGTAGTTGGCTGTAACCAATCGTCGGCCATTTCGATCCCCGCAGCAGCATCTGAGTCATTTCACGTTGGGCAAGGCCGCGCGCAGGTCGCGCAGCGTTGCCACGGGACATTCCGGCAAAAGAACCGGTAGGGCCACGTCGAACGTTGACACCAACCCCAACATTCCATAGAGAAAAAGTCGTGGAAGATTAGCAGCATAGAGCCGGGGGCACCTTGATCATAGCATGCTGCGCATCCCGCGTGGCAAGCAAGGTCTGGTTGCCGTCCGCGCATGGTGGTATCGGTGATCAGCAGCTGCCGCTGTTGTCCCATCCAGTTCGGCGACAGCCTGTGGCCCTTCTGCTTCGAGGCAAGTTACGTGTGCCATCATGGTTTCGGCCGCACGGGCAGGCAGGGGGTTGTGGCGCGCGCACGGCTGCAGCGGGCGCTGAAACCCTTTTGTTTCAGCGGTGCCCGTTTCACCGTGAGTCGGCGATATAAGTCAACACTTCGTCGCCCGGTCCGTCTCTTTTCAAACGTGAACAGCTCGGCGGCGTCTGGTCAATAAATTTGGTGTTGGTAGCTGGTTCATTGAGGAAAAGTCGGGCGTGTTTCAGCAGGTTTTCGAAACAAATGCAATATTCTATGGAACGCCCCTATGCCGGAATTCGCAGAAGGCGCGGTCCATGCGGGCGATTCGCCTCCTCTGGCGTTGCGCTTTGGGCGGTGACTTTAGACCAACAGGCTTTATCGTAATACCCGCAGTTGATAACGGCCGCCGAATGGCAGTGCCCGCCATCAAGGGCGGAATGCCCATACCTGTCGCCTCGCGGAAAGGCGGGTGATGCGAACGCGGAATCAAGGGAAATGAAGATTAATTTGCGGTCTTCGGTGTGTGATCCGTGTCTGTAACGGGCATGCGACCGCCGTTAGCTGACGACATCAGCCTGTGTCGCCTTGCCTGACGCCTCGGCGAATGGTCTTGACCTTCAGCGGATTCAGGATTCTTGGGCTGTGTACGATGTCGTTGCCGGTGACTTCCTCGGTCACGGTGTTGTTCAACCTGAACCCTTGGATTACTTCGATAAAAATAGAAACTTACCGTCGTCCATATCCATGAGGAATTCGACGGTTACCAAGCACTTTCCATAGTTCACATGAGCGCAGATTTGTCAGGTCCATTTCGCAAATCTCGGCGCGCTGCTCTTCGTGAGCTAGGGCGGAGCGCCAGACGTTCTACAACCTTTTTGGGTTGCGGCAGCTGAACCGAACAATCCCGTTCAAATAGATGGTAGATTTCGCCGTGGCTGTCGCCGGAGAATTGCACTTCGAATGGGCGCGCCTTGAGGATCATCCTTTTCCAGATATCCTTCGCCGTTCTCCAAAGGCAGCCTTCGGCCTCGCGCCGCCCTTTCTAAAACTTTTTCTTTAAGTCAGTCTTCTTTGTCGATGCGGAACGGCATCCCGCGCTTCCACCACCCCCCCCAGATGCCTTGAGCATAAGCGGATAGCCAACTTCTGCAGCCTGTTTCCGCACGAGCTCCCATGTCGTCGCCGAATACATCGTCGCGGCACGGGACCGCACCCCGGGCTTTTCCATCGCGACCGCCGGCGCCGCTTGGCCTTTGGTCACCCAAAGCGCGGCAATCGTTTCAGCCCGAGGGCCGATGAGGTAATGGCATTTGACCGCCGGCAAGCCATCTAACAAAATCGGAATTTCCGACAAGAGGGCCATAACCGGGATGGATGCATCCGCCCCAGAGGCTTTTGCCGACAGAATTAATTTCATTCAATGCTAGCATAAGCCAGGCAACGGGCCTAAATCCGCCCGAATTCGGGTAGGCTTCGTTCCGCTTTAAATCGGGCAGCCCAGCTTACTCTTCGCGGCGAACACAGGCGACGTTCTTTTTTCCATCTCGTTAAGGCGCACGGCATAATTCGAATGGCGATTTCGCCGCGGTTCGCGATTAGAATTTCTTAAAGTCGGTCATATATAAGGCCCTTCCTGCTGGCAGAAATCTTCGTTTTCAAGATGGTAGCGTATCTGTAACGCTGACGCGCGGCATTGTGACGTCGAAATGACTCGTGCAAGCAGAAGTTTTTTTGAATTGCTTAGATTTTTTACCCTTTGGAAAAGATGTTGCGCTAGGGTACGAAGGGGGAGGTCCAAAGCGGCAGCCGATAGAAGAGAGCGGACCAGCTCAGATACAAATCACATCTTCGCCTTAGAACGCATTCAGCGAAGAGAATTGTTAGAATTTGCACCAAAGACATTGCGACGGCGGCTTTATTGGTGCTTTCTTAGCACGATAGATTTGGTTGGCATGAATGATTCGACGAAATGGCCGCCTTCGAAGGCGCTTTTCCTTATCATCGCCGCCGCTATGGACTGCGCGTCGACAACCTATTTAAGACGGTTAAACCCTGGCCCAGCGCGCCGCGGTTAGAACAGATGGACTGTCCGTCTTGATGCTGCCGGTCGGGGAGGCAAGACCAAAGGCGTTAACCGCGCGATCGTGCATCTGATGAATACCGACGCGCCCGGCCGAATGAAAAATTCTTGCCGTGACCTTACCAACAAGGCGCGGCGAGAGATGAAAAACCGGAGTTCGGACATATGCTGGGGCAAGTATCGGAAAGGGATGCCTTGGCTCGGCACTTTTCAGCCGCGATGGCGTAAGCTGTTGCGGTCGTCATGAATGATATTGGTGGGGCTTAAATCGGACTTTACCATTCTGGATACGGACACGACCAGCTTTGCGCCTGCTCAAGCAGTTGATTAAGGGGAAGGCTTGATGACAAGCGTTAGGCCCGCGCGGCTCTGTGCGGGGGCTGGATGAGGTTGGAAAAAACCGTGCGCTGAACCTGACAAGATTCCTGCGGCCGATTGCGGGGGCTTCAACAACCACCGCGGGGCAGAGGCTTATGCGCAGTATCAGCCGGCTGAAGGGACACTTTGAACGCCTGTTGATTTTTGGTGACTTGCTATTGCATATGGTCACCATCTTTCAACAAGCACGAAGATGTTTGGGGCAATACCAGCAGCTGGTTCAAATTATCTTGGTGGCGAATATTCAGGATACCAAACGTCTCCAGTATAATGTGCTTCGCCTGCTTGCATCCGGGAGCCACAGGATATTTGCTGGATCGTCAGGGGATTGACGAAACCAGTCGATCTATGGGTGGCGTTCTGGGTGCCGAAGTGGGGTAACATTCTACGGTTCGAAAGGCATTTCCTGAGGGCGCATTGGTGTCCTCGGCTTGACCAGAATTATCGTTCAACCCCGATATTCTAGCCCAGGCGTTCGGGCGTGATTCCGGAACGAGGGGCGTTTGGGCAGACGTTGTAGGACGGAATCCCCGTGAAGGGGAAAAAGTTTCGTTTGATGGGCCATCTGGGATGGTGGAGAGAGGCGCGCTGGATCGTGCGGAAATTCGAAGCGTTGCAGCAGCGGAACGAGCGCTGGACCTATTACGTTGGATTGAATGGCCAATTCTCGTGCGGGCCTCGACGTGCGCGCTTTTTGAAGACCGTTTTTTGACCATTGGACTGCCATAAACCGCGTGATTGCGGCCACGTTTCTATGCAGCGGTAGAGATTCGCGACAATGGAGCTTATTTTCCGAGTTGGTGACCATCACCGGATGACGATCTCGCGTTCGAGAGATCGTAATACGCCGAACGTGTTTGGGGCGACAGGCGCAGCAGAATATTCAGAATAACCAAGCGCGGAGGATGTTGTTAACCTCGTTGAAAGGGGCCCGCATTCTGTTGCGCGAATGGGGCATCGGTGGTCGCGGCGCGGCGCAGCTGCGGCTTGCTTATTGATGGTATTCACAGGTGGTTTCTGAACTGGCAAGGGCGCCTCGGCTGCAAGTTATCGGTGGATTATGATAGCGTGGGAATCGACGAGGGCGCGCCGCTGGTTTCACAATGAATATGGCCGCCTGAAGTAAGCCATATCAAACTGGCACAGATCATACTGGCTGAAAGCGGCCTGCTATACCGGTTTGGCAGAACGACAAAAACGGCCAGAGGCACGGGCGGGCTTGAGGAATTGAGAAGGAGCTGGTTAAGGCGCTGGAGCAGTTCGAGAATCTACAGGCTTTCTGGAAAACGTCAGCCGATCCATGGGACAATGAAAGTTGACGCATGTGGCGCAAGGTGGTCGATCATTGACGTTGCCACGCGGCCAAGGGCTTGGGAATCCCGCCGTATTTCTGCCCGGTTGGGGAAGATGGGCTGTCCCGTGGCAACGGTCTTGGATGAATCCGGCCTTAAGGGCTTGGAGGAGAGCGACGGCTTGCTTATGTTGGGATCACGCGGGGAGCGCTGTGCACGATCTCATTTGCGTGCAATCGGCGCGTTGTTCGGCAGTTGGCAAAGCGCCATATGCCGTTCGCAGGTTTTTGAATGAACTTCGAAGCGCAGTCGACGTGCTGACACCGCCTGTGTCTGTATGGCCGGGCGGGTAGTGGCCGCGATTGCCCAAATCAGACATCTGACACGAAAGCGGCCCGAGTGCGAAGGTTTATAAACTCGCCGGCGGTGGCGCAGGGTTGCAGACGCGCAGCCAGGGAGCGCAGGACAGTCAACCCACCGAGGCCCCGACAATATGACGATCGATATGTCTTTGCCGTTAGCGGCTTTGCCATGGGGGACGCGTTTTCCACCAAAGTCGGCTACGGGTGAAGTATTTGGAATCGAAGGGAGGCGGATAAGCTCGAGATCGCCTTTTGACAAGGCGGCCGTCAAAAAGGTTGTTTTCGCGCACCTGAGCACGTTCGGACGACGTCCGTTTTGGACGGACGCGATGTCAGGCTTAAGCGATATCAAAACTCTTGAATGCAAGAAGGCGTGCTTTGGAGGAAAGCACGCGTCTTTATCTACGTCCCCAATCCATCGGAGAAAGGGGAAGGGACGTTAGTAAAGCCGCGGTTCAGGGATGAGGACCGAAGCTTTCTACAGGCACACAAACAGGGAGGGTGCGAGTGCCCGATCCGGTTATCAGGTTAAGCAGCCGTGCGGCGCTGTTTCCAGTGCTATGCCGCGGAATTTGCGAGCGGCCATGCCCACGTCGTTTTCAGCTCGCGGTTTGGAAGAGAGCTGAGTGTCGTTGAAGGTCGAGCGGTATACCCGGCGTTGCTTGCGGGCGAGTCTCAAATGTGACACAGCGCAGGCAAAACGGTCTGCCAGGGTCGTGCGGTTGGTGGTGTTCAAGTAGGGCATCGGAGTACCTCGTCTTGTTTCGTCTGAGTTCCGTTACATTCGTCTCTGTGTTGGCTGATGTTATGAAAATGCTGCACCTGCACAACAGCCAGATCGGCATGCTGCTATGCAGAAAGTGCATAGGGGAAGGTGACGTAACGTCCTGAACGCGGAACAAAAATAACCACAGCGCAAAACGCTTGGATCCGAATGCGATTGATGTGAAAAAATGGCGACGGTACCAGGGAGGAGGAGGGGTATTCGCCGCCGAAAAACAAACAACATTCCGGGAGGAGGGATGGATGTTTCGTCTTAAACTTGGAGCGACAGTATCTGCGCTTTCTTGAAGGTCTTTTTTGACCTATTTGCTGCGCCTGCACAATTAATCTAATCGTGCAATGCGGCTCATGCAGCGAACAACATGCGGGTGAATGCGTATTATTGGCGGAAAATGTTCGTTTTTTGCCTTGGTCCTGTTTGCCGGGATTGAAAACCGCAGGTGGCGATTTAAGCCAAGGAAACTGCCCATGTCAAAGGCGGTCTTCTAAAAGGAATACGCCATTGCCACTTCTCTTAAATCCGACGTTGAAACAGCTTCTTGGCCTCGCGGTTGGAAGTTGCCAGACGGTAGGTCGAAGGTTCTCGATCACGACCTATATCCGCGCTTTAAACATATTGAGGGCGATTGTATGGCGGTTTGTTTATAGAGGCACCGAAATGGGGCCCGCAAGGTCGCGGCACCAGATGGCCCTGGGCGCGGACGCGGGGCGGAGGGCAGGTGGTGGCGCGGGGGAAAAAATTTGATTTTGGGTGGTTCGGTTTTATTTCCCCTCTTCTTCCCACG
>Ga0163217_1074210_pt1 | contig 14119 bp, 13 predicted proteins | sample SynspAceP_FD_185933 | JGI IMG/M metagenome (GOLD analysis project Ga0163217, IMG submission 185933) | Saline lake microbial communities from Ace Lake in Antarctica - Synechococcus sp. Ace-P (PacBio error correction) | ecosystem: Environmental > Aquatic > Non-marine Saline and Alkaline > Saline ... | reverse complement strand
TTCTTGACCGCCTCTCGCGAATGCCAGCGACTTCCACGAGACGGCTTAACCCACGTATCCGAGACCGCATTGACGCCTGCCCCCACATAACATGATACATGCGATCGGGAACACAGATTTGTAAGACGCCCGGGGGCCAGAACCGGGATATTTTCACGAAACCTGCTACCTTCGCATGTCCGATGCAGGAATCCCAGCTAGGAAAATCCAGCTGAATCGCAGCAGATTAGGTGCACGATCCATCAACATTAGCAGGCAGTTTGCCAAGAGTCCTTGCGGATTACGTTTATTCTCAGTATCATGGAGTTAAGCATCAGCCGGTTTTCCCCAGCCTTTCGGTCACCTGGCTTGTATTGGCCCTCCCCTGCGGGGAAAGCCAGAAACTCGCTTGCAAGTCCTAAGTCTGCTCACCCCTCGGGTTTGCCTTTCCCGCCAGCCGCCTCACAGAAGCGAACTAGAGCACGGAAAAAGGGCCGGTAGGCACTTGCCACCAGCCAATCAATCTGACGATTAAATCAGATGTCGACGCACAGGTCGCACAAGATTACCTTTGAGCTCAACCATATTAGGCGGCCGGCTTCTTCACAAGCTTTCTTGCAGCTTCGGCTTCGTCTTGGACACGCCTTCCTTGATGCGTGCCTGGAGCGCCGTCAACCAGTTGCTTTGGCTTCTTTCAGGCCCAGGACCAGTCAGCTTCACAACAGCCTTGATCACGTTGACTTTTTCTTCTCACCAGTTTCGTCAGAAACAACGTTGAACTCGGTTTGCTCTTCAGCAAACAAGCGGCAAGCGGCAGCAAGGGCCGGACCGGCCAGCAGAGCAGGCGGAACGCGCGAACTTTTCTGTCACTAGCTTGATTCAGTTTCGACAACCTGCATTACGGACAATTCTGATTTACAGGCGTTGATGCATATCTTCGTTGGATCAGAGCATGGACTCAATATTCCTTGTAATTTGGTGCGGCCCCCAGGCCGTCCAAAAAATTGATGTGCGAATAATGAAAAGATAAAAAAGCAGTCGCCAGCAGTTAAGCGGCTTCGGCTTCCTTCTGATTCGCGGACGGCGGCCAGATGTGACGTACGAACTTGTGGTTAGGCCTTTGATCCACGCTCATCAGGCTGGCTGATAGCCTCGTTCGTATGTTGGCACGCGTAGCCCAAAGATGTCGCATCTGAGGAAGCTTTCAGGAAGTTTGCCTTCAAAGGCTGCGGGCTTGACTATCTCGAATGCGCTCTTGACTTCTTGGCGAACCTCTTATGAACACAACGGCAGCTGCACCGGGATGTTCGTTGAGAAGGCGATAAGGAGTCGGAACCTACAAAGACGTCGTTCAGGCACACCACAAATCGGTACCTTCTCAACAGCCGCGACGCTATTCAGCGTGTTTACGTTACCAACTCCGTACGTACACTCCGGTTCACGCCGCATCTTTACGCAGACCGTCATTAGCAGCAACGCTCACGCCCGGCATCAGCCACAACAGCGGGAGAGCGCACTTTGGCAGGCTTCGTTTGACTTCAAGCGACGAATGGCTTTCTTGTCTTCGAAGCTTAATTGCCACGGGTTTTACTCCTGGATTTACCATTGATCCGCCCGAGGGCGACATGTTTTGGTTTGATCCAGGCCTGCACTGAATGGGAAGCACATCTGCGTAGGTTCATGTTTAAGCTTGCGCCGCCTACGCGTTCTTGGACAGCCCCCGCTACGCAGGGACCACCATAAGTGGCGCACCGTCAGACGAGTGCCGCCGGTCAATTTCAGATATTCAAGGAAGCGTGATCGATCCTGTTACGCCGGCACCATGTGGTTGTCAGGGTTAACGCGTGCAGATAAAACAACCCTTGGACGTGGAAGGCTTGGCTTCTTCAGAGTGACCGCTTGATCAGGCTTCAACGTTTTCCTTCAATTTCACTGCATCGAAGCCACCTTGCGACTGAGCAGTGATGTTTGCCGTTTCTTGTCTGTAACGGTAGCGAACCTGACCAACCTTGCGTTCTTGACTGCTAAGTACCAACGTTCTGCAGACACGGTGACCGACTTCGGGTTTAGGCTCAAGGCCACGCGGCCCAGCAGCTGACACAAACTGACCAACAACGCCTGCATCGCATCCGGAGAGGCGATACACCACGTCATATTCAAGAGGTCACCGGCTTTCATTTTCGGCAAGCCAGATAATCCATGCCCACTTGTCGTCAGCGGCCGGCAGCCAGAGCGGCTTTCAGCATGTGGCACCCTGGGGTAGATACGCAACGCGACAGTCTTGCCAGTGCCGTGCGGCAGGCGACGTTCGCCACGAACGACCTGATCGGTTATTGGACGCGGCATTCAACACCCAGGTTCACGGAACATCGACAGACTCGCGGAAATTGACGCTGAGTATTCGGCCAACAGAGTGGCCGGCGTCTTCAAAGGCCATCAAGCCTTGTTCAGCCTGCCACTTTCTCGTGATAGCCTTTTGACGCTTGCTCAACTTAGCCATTACACACCCTCACATTAAGGCCCATGCTGCGCAGCGGGAACCAGCGATTGCGTCCGTACGCAGCATCCATGTCAGCAGCAGTCAGATCAGCCTTTGTTTGGTCTTGCGATCTCTCTCCCAAGCTGAGCACGGGTTACAGGTGGCCTACTTTCTGCGTGTTGGCACGCGCGACACCCTTCGGCCGGCAGCTTTCCAGCGAGTCAACACGGCAGGCAGGGTGCTCTTCGGTTTCCAAAGGTAAAGCTACGGTCAACTGTAAACCCGTGATGTCACCGGAGTCCGGCAGCCGGGCTCAGCGCCTTGGGTCTTGGCGTTGAACTGCCTGCTGCAGATATTTCCATGATGTTTACGCGTGCTTGCACCAGGGCCGGACCTACTGGTGGACTGGGGGCTGTCTCAAAGTTGGGCCTGACGTGCCTTAACCTGAGCCTTGATATCTTAGAGCTTGCAATCTTCCTTTACAGCCATGCTTTTTCCCCATTGGGTTAGTAAAGCGCCTTGCGGCTCCCCGGTGTGTGTGTGAACCACCCTGACAGCAAAAACCCGGCAAGCGCAAAAGCGCTGCAGTAGGGCTCAGGAGGCGTGGGCTATTAGCCCTTTCTTACTGGCCGAACTCTCCAGCTCTTTACTCGCGCGGCTCGCGAAGACCACAGTATGAGAAACGCGGACTGAACTCGGCTCTTCTCGTAGTTCACTTCATTTCAAACCACACGTTGAAATTCGGCAATACGGACCAATCGGGTCACGCCGGCCGAACACTTCACCGGCTCGAAACAATGGCTTGGGATTGTGGTTATCGCTCTCAGCTACCAGGGCGTATGCGCACTAAGTGCGCGCGCTCTGCACCCGGCTACTCATTGTCGGTGCATGCGGCGCCGGCTCTCTGCTCGCGCAGACTCGTTTCGTCATCTCATCTGCGTAAGTAGGCGTCCTAACTTGTGCCAGCTCTCCTCTCTCTTACGGTATAACATATCCAGGAAAGATGTCACTATATAAATAGAATATAGTAACTCTCCACTCTTATAACACACTTACTTCAGCTCAGAGGCACAGAATACTCCGACCGACAGCCTCTATCCATCCCGGCAAGCTATGATATCGCTCGGGCTCGCGCATATGACCGGCTAAGATAGATATATATAGACCGTGTGTGTGATACCTCTCACCAGTCGCTAATAGACCTCGCTCAGGATTCACCACCTTTAACCAATGAACTGTGCAGTAAAAATGATCCAATCTAGCAACTCTGCTCTTCTCCCAACTTCGGCTAGCAGGGTTGTCTGGTCTTTCTGGATCGACTACGTGCACAACCCCATATATGCTCGCGACGCGCGCTCTCTTCCTAAGAAGCCCCAGAAAGAGCCTCTCTCTCTAGTGCTCGCAGGTGGCAACCAAGGCCCCGAGGGCGAAAAACCTCTAGGCACAGAACCAGTGCCCTCCAAAGCCAGACGACTCACCACGAGTGACAAAAACAGGTCGCCCCTCCAAGGAGCCGAAACTATGATGTCGAGTGCAGCTCTATTCAAACTAACATTGGTGACTCCGCAAAGGAAAACCCCGTACATAAAAGTCCACAGAACCGTCTAACGCCTCTGATCACGCCACATTCCTGCGAGGGCGTCGTGTAAGTGCCTCTCTCCGGAGAGCGTCTCGTAGTGTGTGAGTGTGGGGTGCGTGCAATGCAATCCTCTCTCGTGCTAGCTCTGCGGCTAGCTCAGTGAACACAAAAAACTTGCAATCTCATAAGGCAGCCAGCGGTGAGGGAATACGGAACCGCGCTCGTCCTACATAGTGCGTCGCGATATTTGAGCGATTGATGAACAACGGGCCGCTCCGGCACGTATTCCGCAATGCAGCTACTGTGGTTTCCCTGTAATCGCCTGGTCAGAAGTCCAGCCAAGTAAACAGTTGGGGCCCCCTTCGCATTCCGCGGATGTCCGTATACATATGGATCCAATAGGGCTCCATCTAGGCTCCTACCTCTGTAGTGGATTCTCCAGTAGCTCCGCGCAGGTCAGACCCGCACAACTCCGTAATCAGATGCGCGCTTGCCTCAGTCTGGAGAGATACCTAGCGCGTATTTGTGTGTCTCAGATATGCTGTGTGTGCCGCATAGGCTCTAGCGTCCCATAGCTGTGCACCTAGTGACGACCAGCTTGACGTTATCGCCAGGCATAACCATCTCGATGCCTTTCTGGCAGTTCGCACGAAGCCCAGTCACCATCGGTAGTACGGAAGTAGGAATCCAGGTGGGCGATAGGCCTTTGGAAGAACGGCGTGTGACGACCGCTCCATTCCTTCCCAGCACGTACACTTTCCAGCTTCAACAACTGTAGGTGTGGCGGCTTGATTAGTTTGCCTGGGCTTGGCCAGTTTACCTGACCAACGCTCTACGTCTATCACGTATTGGTTATACGCGCAGGCAGTACACCTACGTTCTCACCGGCACGACCTTCGTTCCAGCAGCTTGCGGAACATTTCAACGCCATAGGTAAGTTGGTACTTGACGGTATCTTTGATACCGCAACGATTTCACACTTCTTTCCTGGACCTTGACGGATGACCGCGCTCATACACGGAACCCGTCACAACAGTGCCGCGACCGGACGATGGAGAAATTACGTCTTTCGATTGCATCAGAGAGGGCTTTGTCGATAGCGCGTTGAGGCTCAGGAGATGTTAAGCATCCAGAAGTCTCGAACAGCTCTTGACAGCAGAAAACGCCCATCTCTTGTCGTTCGCCTTTCAGAGCCATCAGCGCAGAAGCCGATGATGTATCGGCGTGTACGTCGTCCGCTAGAAGCTTTCACGCACTTCCACTTATCGCTACGCTCCAGGAGCTCTTCGTCATCGACCATGTCAGCTTGCTTCAGGAACACGACTCGATGAAAGGAAGCCTACTGACGTGGGGACCGACGGATGTGGCTCGCGAGTCTGGGCGGCATCGCGGCCGTCAAGCTGGGATACAAACAGGAAATAGCGGCCGTCCATCTGCGCAGCACCGGTGATCATGTTTTTCACTATAGTTCAGCGTGGACCGGGCAATCAACGTGCGGTATGACGAATCGGGGAATTCGTATTTCTACGTGCGAGGTCGTATGATGTGGTCGATACACGAGCCTTTTCTTCCGGCGCGTTGTCGATCTGGTCAAAGCCCGAGCGGAATGCCGCCGTAAGCTTACCGGCCGACCTTTGAGTTCAAGCGCTGCAGTCAGAGTGGCTCTTCTGCGATGGTCAACGGACGATTGTGTGCCACGTTAAGGTGCGGTTTTTTACGTTTCAAACTTCTCTTTAGCCACTAGAGATCCCCTCTTCGTGGTACAGTGCCGAGTCACCAGGCAGACCATTAAATGAAAAGGCAGATTATTTGCTATCGCTCTATATTGGAGCTTACGAGCGGAATCCTGAAACGCTGACCTCACCCTATCACCCCAAGGGCTGTTGCCTCTACCACGCCTCGCAGCTCACCATTGGCCAAACCACTTCTTGCTCAGCCGAAGGTTGAAGAGAGCGTGGTTCAGCCGGGAATCGAAACCGCACCATCAGCTTGAGCTGAGGTTCTCCCGTGAACGTATACCACGCCAAGCCTGGCTATCGCTTAAATCTGGTGAGGGGAAGATTCGAACCTTCGAAGCTTTCCGCGTCAGATTTACAGTCTGATCCCTTTGACGCTAGGGAACCCTCCGTCAAGAGGGCGCCCATTTTCTTCACTTGGCGCCGCACCTGTCAACACATTTATTAGCAAAAACCGCTTACTTGTGTGTGATAACGCCCCAAACTGCACAGCGATAGATGAAGTCACCACCGTCTCAGGGCGCGATATGATAGGCGATAGTCGCTACAGTTGGCAACGAACTTGGCAGGGAAGGAATGATGTTGCAACGCCCGGGAGCTCTCACGCAATCTGGCCACAAGGATTGGTCAATCACAGCGCTGCAGCGCTATTCAACCTTGCACTCGATATTCAGCCTTGCCTTTGTCCTGCTCTGCGACCCGTAACGCGGTAGCCCATGACTCGAGCTTGAGCCTGTGCGAGCGGAGTGCATTAGTCCTCGCGACTGAAGACACCCAAGGAGATATTGTTCGCAGAGGCCCTAGGTAATCACAAACTGGCTATTGCCCGTCGCCCTGGAGCTCGCTCTGCATGGCACTAGGCCTGCCCGCCCTGCACGCCATGACGCAATAGTCCGCGCTGCCGACAACAATTCCGGGAGATGACCGAGACGTATGACACGCCATAGGCGCTGGAGCAACTGATCCGCCTCTGGGACCTGGCATCGAATACACCGAGATTGACACAGAGTTGATGGGTCGTTGGTGGTTGCTGCTGCGCGTCGCCGGCGTTACAACTGATTCCATCCACCGTCGCCTCCGCAGCGGACAACTGCTCCAGGGCTCGGTCAGCGCCTCGTACAGACTCTTTGTCGGCACAGACATCCTTGTAAACTGCCATAAAGCCGTACAGAACGTTTCACAGCACACAGGAAATAGAAAGGTAGCGAGGCCATCGTTCTGGCCAGGCGAGCCCTCGAAGACCAGTCATGGATTCACCTGGCACTCGCCGCAGCGCCTGGGCCATGGCGTCAGATCCCGCGGTTCAATCTCACCAACATGTCATCACCAGCAACTGGACGGGAGCAATCCTTCCTGCTCGCGGACAAAGCGGCCAGATAAGTCACAGCCGAACTCCGCTTCCGCCCGTATTACTACCTGCGAGGGCATAAGCAGATCACCAGCAGATTCGTCTTGCGGTATCAAGCGCGTATGTCGCTTCAGCCGTTTGTCAGGCAACTGCTGAGCCGGAGAACCCCTGTGACCGCCCAGGTCGCTCGGCCATCGAACGGCCAAAATCCACGGTGATCGCCCCAGTTCCCAGATCAATCACACGCAGGCTCTGCCACCAGCGCGCATAGGCTGCCCGGGCACAGCCAGCCCAGCGATCATACCCAGCTGCTATAGTCAGCATACCCATTGTCACACCTTGCCAGTGCCATTGCTCGTACGGGCGAAGCCACCGGATGCGTTTCACCAACTGGTCATTGATCCATCCACTGCCTGGGTTCGTCCGCCGAAACGCACGCTCCCAGCCTGCAGGCACTGATTCTCCGCCTGGCCGCCAAAAAGCAGTTGCAGCTTCTAACCAGATTCAGGCGCCACTATCCCGAATCACGTACCCGCCCCCTCCCGATCCAGCAGGCGCCACTTTTGATCAGGGTATTCCCGCAATTCGGAAGCTCAGAAGCATTGTTTACCCTCAGACTGACTCACCCGCACACTAACCAAAACTCACGGCTTCGGAAGTCAGCACTTGACGCGCCTCGCTCATTCAGCCCTGGTGCCGCCTTGCAAGGCTGTTCGTTCCAGCCACGATTGGCTGACTGAACCGCCCCTTAGCAAGCACACGCCTAGTCCCACTCGGCATAAAAATCCTCAAAGCCCGGCACGTCGGAAGCGCTCCATCGCCACTGTAGCTTGTACGCGAAAGGTCGCATCATGCTTTGTTTCTGTTCAGCTCGCCGGAGCCGGTGCTGCAGCCCAGCGACGTCCAGGCCTGTCATTTCAATGCCGCCGCCAGATTCGGAGCTGCAGCAACACGTGATACCCACACCAATACTGCACCGCATTCGGAAGGTCAGATCCCGGCGACTCTCAATGAGAATCCCCGCCAGCTTGTTCTTGCTATCCAGCAAGCAGGTCAATTGGGGCCAATTTCCAAACGAACCTCCGGATGCCGGCAGGGCTTCCAGCCGTTATCTGCCAATACACCCCACCCACCAGGCTCAAGCTTCCAGCTCTTTCGAGACAACCATCAGCAAAAGCATCGACAGGAGACTATGTAAGATGTTCTGCCCTACTCGCAGCGGCCGCGCGCGCGTCCGCCCCCGTGTGTGACGCTCACTGATTACACACCAGGAGCGCTGACGGGCCGTGTTCGAGCAGCAAAAGCGTGCGCACTGCGCGTGGTGGAGTCAATATCCTGATACAGTGCCTTGGCCACGCGGCCGCGATGTCTGCGGGAAGCATCTGCCTTATTGCATACAAGATCAAGCAACACCGCCCTTGGGGGAATGCGAAAGCCTTTGCCTCGCAACGCTGATAGGAAAGCGCCTCGACTCCAATACGGGCCGATGTGATTTCATAAGACCGCACGACGCACCCAGCGCTCACCCAACGTCTCACCTCGAGAATGGAAGCGTCCATTCGGACTCATTGAGAGCAGCTCGTACTGAGCTATTCAAGAGGCCATGATTATCGAAGCGCATGATCGCTGTGGCGATTGCCAGATTGAATGGGGAATGTGGTTTTATAACCGAGGGGTAACTACGCGTGTTTTGCTCGAGCGGCTAGGCTTCGGGTGTATTTGTTGTGCTCTAGTGCTTGAAGGTCAATTCGGGGGCGCTCCATCTCAGGCTCAGGAGCGTCCCCTAGGCCCAGTTACTCAAATAGGATGAGCCATCTTACCCGGTAATTCCGGAAGGCGGATCCAGGCCGAGCCGCGATCGGCTCTATAGGGCTGCTTTGCTCAGGTTCAAGAGTCAGGTTAAGGTCCAAAATGGATTCTCCCTTCGCGGATTACGAGGGTGTCTGGTGATGTGCGGAAGTGAGTGGCGTGAGTGGGTAGTTGGGAGAGTGGGTGAGGTGGTGAGTGGGGTGAGTGGGTGAGTGCGGGAGTGACAGGATGATAGGGCATTGCAGGGTTTAAGGTGGCGCGCACTTGCTGATCGGACTGACCTCAACGGTCTGGTATTCTTGGCCCTATTCTCCGCCAACCATCCTTCTTTGTCGGTGCGCCTTCTTTCGTCATCTATAGCGCATTGTTTGTTGAATAATCGGCCGGCTTCTTTCATTGCGACAGACCCCATCTGCAATCGCTCTCTTTCTTCTGGTTGCTTCAGCCCACGTTCGTAGGCTGTGTTTTACAGTAGCAGAACGCTGAAACAAGTCACTCGCAGCTCGCCGATTTGTGCTCATAACCGTCCCCTTGAAGCCACTTGTTTTGCGGTGAATAACCCACTCAGCAAATAGGCAATCAGCGCACACAACAGTTGGATTTTGCCGCGATTTTCGCTTGCGTGACAGAACGTCTTGATTTAGGTATTGCTGCTTGATCCACTTGAAATAACAGCTCAATGGCCCAGCGTTCGCTTATAGCGCTTTGCGCAAATTCAAAGCTCGCGCGCTTTTCCAGGATCGTTTGTGGCCAGAATAATAGGCAGACTTCTTGCCCGGTCTATCCACGTAACGGGCCGTATAGCTGGGTGTAAAGGTGCCGCGACGCGCGCCAGGATGCTTATTGCTAAAGCGAACCATCATGCCGTAGTCAGGACACCGCAATCGGCAGCGACTGGGAGGCTGTTGCTCGACTTTTTTAAAGCGTATTTTTTCTTGAAGCGGGTGACCAAACAGAGCACCCTGCTGCGTCGATTTAGGACCACAGTTGACAATCGCAATCCCCTTGTCGAAGAGACAACCGCCCCTGGATTCGGATGGTAGCTCACGACGACCGTAATATCGTTTCACATTCGCAGGGCATATGAAAACCGGGCGCTTCTGCTCTTTTCGTTACGCATATGCAGCTTGATGCCCTGTGTGTTGCGCGTTCGGGTTGTCACGAAGTCCACCCCATCAACCGGCCTTCAAACGAAATGTGAGCTCGAATTCGAGCAAGTACAGCGAATCCTTCACTTCCTGCCGAATAGTTCGGATTAAACTGGCTCAATCAACGCCCTGTGCGGCTGCTGAAAAGGGCTCGCTAGTGCGCTTACCGGTTGGCCGTCAGCTAGAGTCGAGCGGCGTAATTGTCCAGTCCCAGGCTAGTAGTGATGACGCGTTTGGCTGTTATACGCAAGCCTCGATCATCGCAGCTCGAGCCCCGCTAAGATGACCAAAGACATCGCAACTAGTTTCGGTCTCGTACTTTGCTCCCTTGGCTGTATCGCATCTGACGGTTTGCTCTTGACTCTCGCTCTCGAAACGCGGAGCGGGAAAGCTTTAAGAAACAGATTGCAGGCGGTTTATGCTAAACATTCTTGCGGTGTCTCTGGATTGAGTGTGGCGCTCGGGAGTGGTTTACCCATCCCAGTTAGACACGCCGAACCCTTTCAGCTTACCTCAATATTTTCCCCGGACAGCAGTGCGCGTAATCGGAATCCCATTATCTTTTTGACGCTTTGGCAGGTAGCACAGAGTTGGCCGCGACTGCGCTTGGATTTCCGCGTTGAGACAGGAATGACTCGTGATGTGGCGGCGCTCGGGTGGAGCGGGGCTTGAGGTGGTGAGTAGCGCCGGCGGTGCTTCGAGGCATTCAGTTCGCAACTGCATGAGTACAGGGCTCAGGCCTGTTTCACCGCCTTTTCCAGCGACGCAAAGTAAAACCCGGACATGTTGGATATTCCGGGGTTTTGTATAGCCTTGACAGATGACCTGGCCGGCACACCGGACTGTTGACGCGTGCAATCCTGGGTTCACGCGCCCTTCAGGAGCAGCCTACGGCTGTCCACATTGTGTTCGCTCCGGACGAATGTGTCACATGAGGTGCGCAGTAACAGAACGGGATGATTAAACCACGAGTTAGCGTGAGGCGTTTGCCGACCCCATCCTCTCACAGCAACCGTACGTCACGGGCCTCGATATTAGCTCATGTAAACATTTTATCCCTTAAATTACAGGGACACAAGTTCCCTACTACTCTGAGTTGCTTAGCGGTCGATCAGCCCCCAGTTCGTTTCGTGCCAACCAGCGATTGGGCATGGCGTAGTTGCCAGTGGACGCGCGCATTGCCTTGGCCAACTTCTTGCATTTCGGATTAAAATGAAACGGCGGGCGCAGGCCCAGTTGTTTCGTCGCCGGTGTCAGGCGCGCGAATGGCGCTCTCCACTGTATTCAGTGTAACGCAGCGTAAACGCCTGCGTCGCCACCCCTCAACTGCGCTTCATTAACCGCGTACAGTTGGGTGCTGAAGTTAGTGATGAAGCACGCCAGCACGAGGTTGAGCTCGGCGATGAATTACTTGCCAGATCCTTGCCCGCAGTTGGCGGGGGGCATCCACTTCAGCTTGGCTTTCAGTCCCTTCAGCTTCTCATCTGGTTCGCGTATAGCCACGAATTGAATGACTACCCCGACGGAAGTGCAGATACCTTCCGGCATGTGTGCCAGGATGGGTCTTGCTGCGGTTGACTGTCCAGCTTCAGGTCACTTTCAAGGTACCCCGTGGCTACGTTGCAGCGCATGTTTTCCGATCTGCCCGCCGTGAGCCAACCAGGAATCGGATATCATCGCGTAGCCGGACGATCCGGTGACACCGGCTTTCATGAACTGATCGAAGGCATCCAGATAGACGTTCGCAACAGTGGACTGATGACGCCGCCCTCCTTGCGGGACTTGCACCGCTCGTGGCTCGTACTGGGTGTCCCGAACCATCACGCCGCTGTTCAGGAACTGTCCAGGCAGGCCCACAACGCTGGCCATCGGTCACCTTAGCGGAAACTGGGCAGGATCAAGGTTCATGCTCAGAGTTGGTCAAGCATTTGCGACAGGTCATATTTCCACTCCCAGTGACGCTCGGTAGCGGCGGTATATTGAACAGTTGCGCTTTTGCTGCATCGCCTGATCGGGCGCTTGCCGGGCCCGGGCCAGGTAGCCATTCCGCTGCGCGGATAGGAAATCACCGTCGAAGATCGGTTCCAGCAGGGGTACGCAGCTTGCTTCACAACGCTGCCGAACCGGTCGGGATGCCCAGCAGCGTTCGCCTCTCCGTCCAGGTTTCGCAGAGTCATCGGCCGTACCGGCTTGAGCGCGTAGCGTTCTCCTCAGTCTCGGACAACAGCGCACGACAGCTCCACCTCCAAGTTTCCGCCTTTCGAACGCATTCAGGCTCTGCCATCTTATGTCCGGCCGCACCCTTGTTGCGCCTACAGTGATTCTGAAGGCTTCATACAGGGACTCGCTGACGATAGCCAGGCGCCCGTACAGCTGTAGTATTTTCCTCATTGCCATTGCTCTAGTGTCGGTCCTTGCCTGTTGCGATGAATCAGCGCTGGAATCTTTCCAGTCATTACTGTTGCGAGGGTTTATGCTAGCGAATGAGCAAATCTGCCGCCCAGCATGGCTGGTAACTCCCTGATACAGAGCAGCTTCGCGACCGTTCCCGGCTGCGCTCCGTCAATGTCTTACCCGTCGTCGGACGGGCTTGTGCATCACGCTTGTCCCTTTTTTTTACAGGGTCGTGACTCCTCTTCAATTATTTACTTTACTCACACCTTCACTGCCCGCTCTCCGGTACTTAACGCCCGCGGCAGGCTCCGCCATAGCCAACCTCCGCGCTCCGGTCTCGGGTCGTTCCGGTTTTGCCTCTCACACCGTTACCGGGGCTTCACAGGCCAGACTCTCCACTACTACGGCGTCATCTTGCCACCTCGCCCCATACTGCCTTGGCTTTGCGCCACTGAGCACTGAGCTCCTTTCATGAGCTTACCGTGGCGTATAGGTCAGCTTCCGGGTTACTGCACTCGGCTCCCTGCACGATGACCGTCCTCAAGCACTGTCTACAGTACTGACCGAGTAATCGGGCTTTGCGCTTTTTGCACCCGCTTTACCCTGTATGCCGCCGAATCAGCGTTCGCTTGCGCTACGTCCATCGGGCTTCCTTATGGGTTTCCTTCAGACCCACCGATTGGCAGTGACGCCTTGCATTCGCTGTCCTTCCCCTCGGTCGGAGTTTCCGTGGGATGCACCTTCTTTCAGGTGGAACGGGTTTAGCCGGCTTCGCCGGGAAAGACAATAACTAAAAACCCGCCATTATATTTGAGGCTGCCTGACAGATGAGTCCTACTCTCACATGGGGGACCCACATACCATCGGCGATGATATGTTTCACTTCTGAGTTCGGCATGGATTTCAGGTGGTTTGCCAAATGCTCTATGTTCGTCATTTTCCGTAGCTATGTAGTTTTTAGTCTACGCCGGGTAACAAGGTGAATCGGTGGGTCTGTTGATGAAATGCTTTTTCTTCTCCATAGCGGTAACTGCAAATCCCAATCAAGTTCGGTTGTGCATAATCGGTGTCATGACCACAACCCAATTGCTGGTGTTATAGTCGGTCAAAGCCCACACGGGCAATTACTAGTTACTGGTTAAGCTTCACCGCTATGCAACGCTTACCACAACCCAGACTATCACACGGTCGTTACGTCTTCGGCACAGGCCCTTTAGGGGGAGTTCAAGCTCCGGGTGAGATCCTCATCTTGAGGCAAGTTTCCCGCTTAGAATGCTTTCAGGGGGGCGGTTATCTTTTTAATTCCGAAACGTAGCTACCGGCAATTTGCCAACATGGCGTGGAACAAACCGGAAAAACCACCAGGGGTTCGTCCACTCCGGTCCTTATTCTCGTATAGGAAGCAAGCCCCGTCTTTCAAATCTCAAACCCGGTCACGGACCGATAGGGGACCGGAACAACTGTCTTCAGACGTTCTTTCAAACCCAAGCTCGCGTACACTTTTAAAATGGCGAAAACGCCTATTACCATTGGGGACGGCTTTCAAGCCCAGGAGTGATGAAAGCCGACATTCGAGGTGCCAAACCACGCGTTCGTATGAAACTTCATTGGGCGGTATCAGCGCTCTTACTCCCATCCTCTCTCTTA
>Ga0163217_1093492_pt1 | contig 14124 bp, 9 predicted proteins | sample SynspAceP_FD_185933 | JGI IMG/M metagenome (GOLD analysis project Ga0163217, IMG submission 185933) | Saline lake microbial communities from Ace Lake in Antarctica - Synechococcus sp. Ace-P (PacBio error correction) | ecosystem: Environmental > Aquatic > Non-marine Saline and Alkaline > Saline ... | reverse complement strand
TATTTAAAAAGTCAATTAAATAGTGGCTGTAGCCTTTCAGCGTCCAATAAGGTAAAAATCCATTTGTAATGGCTGCTGATTTACGGCTAAATTTTAATGTCTAATCCATCCAAATTTAAAGGCAGTTAGCTTAGGGCAGGACATTTTAGTTAGTATAAACAAAACATAACAAGGTTTTAAAGTCGGACTCGTAAACAGTTTGCTCGGTTTCCACTTCGTTCCACATTTAGCAAACATTTACAAGCCGCTTAAAATGGCGTTAGGGTTACTTTGACAATTCCCGTTCTTGCGTACATACAATGTAAATTATGATCAAATTCGGTGGAAAACGCAGTAAAGCTTGCTAACAAAAAACATTAAAAAGCACGGGGTTTCTTTTGAAGAAGCTAAATCTGTGTTTTTTGATGATTTCGCTGTGCATTTCTTTGATTCAAGAGAACTCCGAAACTGAAGATCGATTTTTGATGCTTGGAATGAGTAATGAAACTAGGCTACTATGTATGCCATTGTCGAGCGCGATGATGAAATACCATTAGGTAATTTCATAGCTAGAAAGGCAACGAAAAACGAAAGTAAAACATTACCTGAAGAGGGATTCAATATGATAAAGATATATGATTTTTTTCTACAATGAAATCACGTTAAAAATCCATTACGCAAAGCAAAGCTAAAAAAAATTCAGTAGTTTACTATGCGGACTTCGTTGAAGACGTTATTTCATACTTTAAAAAGTATGGGCTGAAGAATTCAGGCGTTCCTTATCCAGAGCCTTATTAATTGTATTTACGAGACGTGTTGCGACACATAAAAAAATTGATAATCAACTGCATGCTTTTAATTGTAAGCTCCACAAACCAAGTCACGGGAATTTCACCGCCTGGTAAAAACGGACTCATAACCCCGCTCGGCGTTCAAGAAGAAATTTGTGTAATTCAGAATTAATTAAAAATGTTGTATTAAATTGGAATTGTTCCTTAGCCCGCGGAGGCTGCTGCATTTTTTAAGGCCACAGCAATACAAAGCAAGCATTACACTTCTGATTTTTGTGATTTAAAAACGAATTTAACTCTTCGGTATTAGGTGAAAACAGGAAAATCTTTGTCCGGTTACCTGACGGTTTACGAGCGAAGTAAAAGAGTACCCGCTATTATAAAACTGACGGCCAATTTTAATTCTTGAAACGTTGTGGATGAAACACTGGCTGAGCTGAACTCACAGAAATATAGAAGATTCTATAAATCGTTGTATACCTAAATTTATGTTGGGTTGAATTCGAGAACAGGCGATTTAGGTTCCTTCCGTTATGCTCGGACGTGAATGTTAAGTATTGAGCTCGCCTTTGAAAAACGATTAAATCATCCTGATATTTTTTGGTTAAAAGCTGATAAATTTTTGGCATTTATTGAAACTGAAATTATCCCATATCTTGAGAAGAATTATTCTATTAGCGACAACGGGTTGTTAAGTGGCTTTCGGGCAGGTGGGAGTTTGTACTTTATACAATTGTTACTAAACCGGATCTTTTTTAAGTGGGGTATTTTGCTTTTAGCCCGCAGCTTGTACGGACGGACTCGGGTTGGCTTGTAAAAGAGTTTGCAAAAAACTGCCCGCTATTCGATGGTAAACCTATTTTTATACCTTAGGTTGGTGGCAGAGAAAACGAAATTATTACAGGTTTCTTTCAAGAAGGCTACTTAGTGCTTGGAAACAAATGCTTCCCGCCAATTTTACAATGGGTATACAGTTATAGCGAGGGGGGGCTGGCAATAATGCTAACCCATATGTTTCCGTACCTAAAGCCCTCACAAAGTATTATGAATTTTGTGGTAAACAAAATTTAAACAAGGCCCAGTCACGGCCGACGTCTTTTCGCTGCGGCTTTGCCTTCACTACAAAGGCCGCGCATGGCTCGCAGCGTTGGCTCCCGGATTTTTGCCGCTTTACAATCGACCTTCAATTATTAAAAGGGATGTAAGAATTATGGAAAAATCAAAAATAAGTATACAGCTGGATGTTAGCGCTAGTTTACTATTGGCGAACTTTATTAAGCATTTCAAAAACCACCATTTTATTTAGAATATAGTTATTTTCTATGCTGTCGCTTTGGCCTTTTGCATATCGGCTACAACAAAGGCGAGAAGTTAAGCGCACTGGCTATCAAGTTGGCCTAAGTTCGTAGCAAAAGGCCATTTATAATAACTGGCCAAAGCCCCAACAAGTTTCGGGCATTTTCTGCCCTTGGCAAAGCGTTGCTGTTAAATTAGCCGTATTCAGTTTTCTCATTTTTAAGGTGGGGTTCATGAATATAGGGGGCTTTTGTAATCGTATGGGCTCATTATTGCTGGTGTTGCATAGTCAGTTTATGAAATAGTCATTGCTTTTGTATCGGATTTCAGTAAATTGTATACGGTTCAATTTTTGCGTTGTCTTTCAGTTGCGTTGCTTTTTATCTGGATGTTGACGTTTGATCTTCATAACAAGCGTCATGAAGCCGATATTATGCTTCTTACCACCTACCTTATTAAGGTATTTAGTTATTAATGTTAGTTATTTTAGTCGTTGTTCAAAGGCCCAGCAGTGGTAAAAAAAAATGGAGGTGTTAGATTGAGTTTTATTGAAACTATGTTAATTGCCTTTGGTTTATTGCCATCAAAAGAATTAGGGCAACTTCAATACAGAGTTCTTTAAAAAGCCCTCACAGTAATAGTTTATTGTGGTATTATTTATTCGCTGGCTTTGCATTTTTCCTGTTTGAAATGGGCTGGAGTGCAATTCATAACCTTGCAATTAAACCGCTAACAAAAAACATCAACTGGAAAATTACTCGCTGAATAAAGCGCTCGTATTTTCCAGTTTATAAGTGCTATATTCAAAAATTCTTAATTTTAGGAGAGGGATTATGAAAAAGTTAGTAAATCACTTTTAGTTTGGTTCCAGTAATAGGTAGCGTTACATTTGTACTTAGTTCAGTGGATCATTTAATTCTAATCGAACAAATGTGTTTCTTGGTTTAAGTTTCTGAATTAGTAGCAGGTCTTACTGTAGGGGTAGGCATCGGATTAATGCTTACTTTTCTTAAAAAAAGGGCTTTTCTTAAAAATGAGCGTTCATTGTAAATAAATTGCATATTAATCGGGTAGCCGGAGGTTATCTAACCTCCCAGCCCCTACAAATACCATTACACCGAAAACGTCGCGCCCGGGCGGCTCCGCACGGGCGTTTCACTTATGATTATTGAAGCGCAATCCATCCACACGCAGTGAATAAAGCCCTTTCGGATTTTAAGAATCAAGCGATTTTAAAGCTGCATTAATCCCCGGAGTTTGTTAGCACTTACGCCCATGGCCCTTGCTGGTGTACACACGCAACTTGCGGCTTGAACATGCATCCGAGCGTCGGACCGTCCAATCTCTTAAATTCCTGACTTTGGTGCGCGTCTTCGCCACTGTCGCCAATAAGCCATTCGAACTCTACGGCCTGATCAAATGATCTTTAAATCAACGCAGCGTTGATAGCTATTGGCAATGCCAAAGTAAGTTTATCCAGCCACGTAGATATTGACTGGCATTTTTAAAGAGGCTTGGAATGCATCGATTACACCCAGTTGCCGGTTCGTTAACCGGTTCGAACTTGTTGTTTAACTCAACCAGGGTCTTCGAGTTTGCCATTGAATGCGGCCTGCCTGAAGGTGAATCCAGGAATTTGCTTTCACTGGTTTTAACGACGTGGCTTTGTTGTATTAACACCAAATTTAAACGATTACTCAGGAATCTGCTGATGTTACTGCGTATTTCGGGCTCGTCCGGCCACTTCATTTCAGTGTGATCCGGGCCACCATTTCGCCTCGTTTCCGGCCACCGTTTTCGGTGTGATCCGGTCAGTCGTTTTCGGTGTCGTCCGGCCGTCTTTTTCTTTCTTTCGTTTCAGATGTTGCGGCATAACAGGGGTTTTTCCCTTGTAAGCCGGAGCTTGTATGACACGTAAAAAAGAAATTGATGAGCGACAAAACATTTGAGAACCTATCTGGATGTGTTCGGCTGCTTGTTTGAAGACCAGCTTTCCCACCGCCAAATTGCCCTTGCTCTGGGCAATGGCCGCTCGACTGTGACCGAGCTTATCTGCCGCTTTAATAACCTCACTCGCATGGCCGCTGGCTCCGGAGGTGTCCTTTAAACACCCTTGATCATGCCTGCTGCCTGGGCGCGATTACCCAGACCAAACGCGTTCTGCCCGACTGGTTACGCATCGATCTGTAGAGCTAAAAAGATTCCGAAGCTGACCAAGCAGTTGTATGTGGCAGCGAATATCAGGCCGACCATGGCCGCGCCGCTTTAGGCTATACCAATTCTGTGAGCATTACCGGCGCTGGAAAGGCTCACAGCGCCGTTTCAATTGCGCCAAAAACTCATTGATGCCGGATGAGAAGCTGGTTTATCGACTTCTGCGGCCCGACCCGTGCGGATTGTCGACCCACGTACCGCGAAATCCGTTACGGCGGCATATCTTCGTGGCCACGTTGGGAGCATCCAATTACACCTATATCGAGGCCTGTTGCCGGCAGGATCAAGCAATCCTGGCTGATGGCAAACAGCCGCTGCCTGAGCTTTTTAGGCGGCGTTTCCGAACCTTATTGGTGCCCGATAACTCAAAAGCCGCTAGTGGTTCAAAAGCCCGACAAGTTTGAACCGACGTATTCAACAAGCCGACTATTCAGGCGCTGGGCGCGCATTACCGCTGCATTGGGTGATGCCGGCACGGCCTTATAAAACGAAAGAATAAAAGTAAAGTGAAGAGCGGTGCTGATTGTTGGAGCGCTGGGTCTGGGCACGCCTTCGCCACCATACCTTCTACTCCGCTGGAGGCGCTAAATCAGTCCATTCGGATTTGCCTCAATCAACAGCTGAAACGAAGCGGCCGATGAAAGCCTATAATGGCTTGCAGCCGTAAAGATTTATTCCAGGCAAATGGACGCACCTTGCGCTTAAAGCACTGCCTGCCTATTACCCTATGAATACACCGGAGTACAAAGGTGGCCAAAGTCGGGCCGGATTACACCACCTTGCAATACGATAAACATTTACTACTCAAGTGCCCATTGCCTGTTGTGGTGAGCGCCTAGAAATACAGGGCCACAAAACCAGCATTGGTCCGGTTCATCACAAAGGCCAGTGTGTGGCGCAACATGTGCGAAGCAACAAGCCTTCGGTTCAAACCACGGAGTTTTATCGCATCTGCCGCCAACCCATGCCGCTCATCAGGAGTGGGGGCCCAGAGCGGCATTCAGGCAAATGGGCTTGAAAAAATCGCGACCGGATACGCTGGGTGCTGGTGTTGGCGATTGAGCGGGCGTAAAAGCGCATCCGGTTATTAGCCCAGGCGCACCGTCTAGGCGCTGCTTCTGGCCTGCAAAAAAAAGGCTATGGCAGTTAAGCCGTTGGAAGGCGCGCCTGTTGGCCTGCATTGCAGCAACAGGCTGCGTTCACCGGTTTATTAAAAAAACCTGCTGAAAAATTGGCTTTAGATCAAACGCAACCTGGAAACCACAAAGCAGCACTTCAGTGCTGGCACCACAACTTACCCGTGGCCCCCGCAACTATTCAATTAAGGACTTGAATAATGGATCTGATCCATGACCGCAATGTACGCCAGCTTAAAAAATGGCGGCGATGGCCAACGCGCTGGAAACTTGCAGCGGCAAAAACCGCCCCACAGCTACAAAACGGTTAAGCTTCGAAGATCGGACTGGGCTTGCTGTAGAGCAGGGAGCAGTTATCGCGAGGGACAACACCAAGGCTGGGCAAGGCTGCGTAAAGAAGCCGGACTGCGGCTTCGAGCCAGCCCGCGAAGAACTGAAATACCCGGCAAGGTCGTGGCATAAGGCCAGAGGCAAACTGACACCACTGCTGCAAGGTATCATCTGGATTTACAGCCAAAACGCTGCTATCACGGAGCCACCCGGCCTGCGGCAAAACCTATCTGGCCTGCGCACTGGGGCGACAAGCCTGCAGGCAGAACAAGAAGGTTGCTACTACGCTGGCCGACTGATGGAAGCGTAAAACTGGGGGGCATGTCGATGCAGCTTACTGAAGCAAATTAAGCCAACTGCAAAAGCTGGCATCTGCTGATTCCTTGACGAACTGGGGATAGAGGGTTTAAGGGAACAAAATCAGCGATCTGCTGGATTTGGTTAATTGAGATAAGATACGAACAAACGAAAGTACAGTGATTGTAAGCCCAATTACCGGTCAGTGGAATTGGTATGGCATTAATGGAAAAACCCGACGGTAGCAGATGCGCTTGTTAGATCGGATTGATCCACAACTCACATCGGCTTGGAATTAACAGGCGGAATCGCAACGGGCAAAAAAAGTCTGGCTGAAGCCGCGGAAGTAGTTAAAAAGTAAGGGGTTACGAAGAAAAGATCAGATGGGTCGGACATACCCGAAACAGCTGCCGGACAAACCGAAATACGCAGATACTACTCAGCACGCGTTTACCCGCACGGGGCGTCTTAACCAGTAGGTTAAAGTCGTCCGGCGTAAGCGGGCAAACTGATGGCCTTCGTTTCTTCAAGCTCTTTGGTTTCCAAAGTGGTCGGAGGCAGGATGTTTGCAATAGCGCGATAACGGCCCGCCTTGTGGCACACCTTTTCGACTCTCACTATAAAACTGGTTTATCCCCTTGGTTTTACAAAGAACCCCAGCTCGCCAAGTAACGTTTAATCAATTAAGCAAACGCTTATGCCTTCACTTTATAGCAAGGTAGGTCATAAGTAAATTTCGTGATCAACGCGGTCAAAAAGGAACTTTAGACAGATCGACATCGACAGCAAAAACGGCGTCCCGTTTTGATAATCCCTTGCCACCTGTTTCACTGCTTGTGCCCCATTCGATTTGGCCGAACCCAAAGCTGTTGCTCTGAGAAGGTTGGGTCGAAAATAGGCGTAGACTTGAGCAATAGCTGTTGGAATTACGCGGTCAACGAAGTTGGATGCCCAATTGACGTTTACCGCCATCAGGTTTAATCGATTCTCAACTCGTCTCACAGGTGAAGGTTGGTATTGGGCCTGAGCGAGCCCAGCCATAATAGTTTCCATTTCCGGCGGTTTGCCCAAGCGGGGAAGTCATCAATGGTCATGCCATCAATGCAGCAGCCCCTTTATTGGCTCGAACCGTTTCCATGCCGCCACTATTTATTGGAGGATTGAAGAATAAGTTCGGTAAATCTGCGCTAAAGGCTGTTTCATGTTCGGGTACGCTGAGTCACCGTCCCGCTACCGGACGGCATTCGTGTGTTTTCAAGTCTGACAAGCTCCTCGCTCTGGCTTCCTGCTTCGCCCCTACCTCCTAAATCCATTTAGTACGTCCTTTGCTTCTTAAATGTTCAGGGTGGGCCGCCCATGCGACTTCGCCGTGTTTCCCAACCATTACGATGGGCGTTTGGCTACTATGCCCGGTCTGCTTTGACTTCTGACTTAATCATCAACAAGTTACCTAAGTTTGACGCTATCGGTTTCATCTATTTGCTCTTCCCCAGTTGATGAGGCCTGAAAAGCCCAAGGCGCACTTGTATACCAGAGCCTGACTGCGTTAGTTTCCGGATCGGCTGGTTAAGCAGATCTCTGGAAGGCCAGCCCCGCCAAATAAGAGCATTGAACTGTCTCTGGCCACTGCCTGCATCATTTACGGTGGCCGTTTAGATCACAGGTTTCGTCGTTCTTTGTGCCAACTCACCTTCAGCCTTTACGCCTAATTGAGTCTTGGGTTGACGCCCGTCTTTCATCAGCTCGCAAGATTTGCGTCCCGCGCTTCTCCAGGCCAACCTCGCGTTTAGCCCCTTTGCCATTCCGCTAGTAGTTAACGTTTAATAAACGTAAAGTTAAATAAGCGGTGACCTTCCTTACAGAGGAAACTTTCATCCAGGGCGGGCCTCCGGGCTCATTAGTTCATGCCCATTACTGGGCGCTACACAAGTTGCTCAAAGCGGAAAAAATAACAGATTTGGCCATTCGCTTCGCGATTATAGCCTACCATTTATTTTCCCGGCTTAGCCAAAGGTTAGTTGACGCCTTTAGTTAAGAAAATTGAAGCTGAAAGGAGATCTTCAACTATGATGTTTTAAGAACCATAAATCTTTGGTTTTGTTGCAGGAATAGGCAGTTTGTTTCTGCTCTGCTTTTTAAATGACTAGTAATATTTGGAAATTTTTGAATCTAAAATAACTACCTCAATTGTCGCCGGCTAGTATCGATTGGCAGTTTATGTTTAGGCGCGGCTCATTGTAGCTCGAAACAAAGTGCGGCTAATTAATACCTTTGGTTTTAAGGTTGGCGAACAATTTGTTCCAATAGTTTATTGAAATCAGCAACTAACAAAACCAAGTTCATCGGAAAAACCCACTCACTGGCTGCCGGCCAAAACGTTCCGCCGTCGTTTTCCGCCTGGCTTCGAGCGTTATACATTTTGGAGGAAATTCAGTGACGGACGACGATCTCAAGTTTCTTTCTACATTAAAAAGAAAGTTAATCAATCTCAAGTTTTCTTTTATCGTGGCAAGCTGTTTATTGACGCAAATTCCATTTTGGGAGGTTGTACCTTTTTTAGATCGTGGGTTTTTCTTTGGGAAGTCGAATGGTGCTGATTGCAAACTTCAATTAGAGTTGAAATTAAGAGCCACAACAATTGCCACATGTCACGACCGTAATAGGAAAAAACTTGATCAACCGCTGGACGCTGAGTTTGATAAAGAGAGTTAACGAGTTTAAAAAATGTATAACAAAAAATATCATGGTGGAATTTTACTCGCTGAAAAAGCGCTTCCTAAAATTTCCATATGTTAAGCGTTTATATATTTTCATCGACAAACTGATCGCCATCACGCTACACTTGTTTGCATGATTTAAATCTTTTAAACACAAAGGCCTCAAGAAGTACTTCCAAACTGGAAGTATCTTCAGGTATTCAGTCAAAGCAATTTCAACGTCTAATATACGTATGCAAAACTTTAGCCGCAATAGATAACCGCTCAAGAAATTGGATTATCAATTTGCCCGGTTTTAAATTTACATTCCCTTTAAAAGGCAATAGAGAGGGATTTTGGTCTATTATTGTGAACGGTAACTGGCGCATTACTTTTTCGAGTTTATCGATGCCAATGCTTTCATTCTAAACTATGAGGACTATCACTAATGAACTATGCATAATCCACCGCCCCAGGGGAGTTCATTTACGATTGGTTTATTTTGGAGCCTGCTGGTTTTAGCTGTCGCTAATTCTGGCTAAACAATTAGATGTAGCATCATCTACTTTAAATCGAGTTCTTTAAAGGTCAAAGTGCCATTTCTCTCCCGAAAATTGGCACTTGCGTTGTCTAAGCAATAGAAGAACTCCTGAGAGTTGGCTATCAATGCAAGATAATTATGATCTTTGGCATGCTAAGCAACAAATAAACTTAACAATAAACGTCCACTCAGTAAAATTTTGCAGTGCATAAAAAATATAATAAGTTGCTCAAACGGAAAAATAACAGTGGGCATCGCTTTTCGCGATTATAGCCAAACCATTATTTTCCGCTTAGCAAAGGCGTTTATAACTCAAAAATTAATTTCTTAGCTCTCGTTAGAAATTTCATGTGTTCCTAAAGTCATCAATCGAGAAAAACTAATGGCTCCGTCTTCGTAGCTGTAACCAAGAAAGCGTGAGTGGCATTCCTTGAACTTTTGTTTTACACTCTCATAAAGAAAGGTGACCTTTCTTTTGTTCACCGATTAGTTGGGCGTTCTATAACGTTATTGACTGCACTATCAAATCAGACTTTTGGTTTTATGCAGTTTCTTTACTGCCCCCTTTTTAAAAACTGGGGTTTGTAGTACTTTGATCTTTACTAACCAAAAGTATATTCCTCTTAGCTTCCCCGGCCTCTTTTTCCGCTTTTGCAATATGACTCTGTTTAAACAAATTCTTGTAAGGTAACTCAGGGTTATCTTCCATCATTTCGCCTATCTTAAGCCCAATGTTCCAATTTGCTTTGGGGGTCGTTTTTCTATTTAGGGCTTTAGCCCATAATTGTTGCTTTTTCTCAACTAAGTTTTTTGATCTAATCGAATACTTGCAGTTTGCCATAATAACTCTCCTGTTGTTTTGAGTTTATCTGTAGCTCTTTGCTAACAAATGTGGCCAATGAGTCATAACAAGCGCATCAAGTCAGACTTCGCAATTTAATCCGATTTTTTGCTAAAGAAAAAACGACCGCAAAAAGCGTCCACAATTGTTTCCGCTTCTTTGCGGTGCGTTATAGCGCTTTAGCCGTACAAACTGTTGGTCAGTATCGGTAGTTAAGTTATAGGTTAAAAGGTTGTGGTTGGCTAGTGCGCTTTTTGGTAGTCGTTCCTTTCATTTCTTAAACCTAACAAAAACTTTAATTAACTACCAGCGCTTTTATCAAAACTGTCCAACCTAAACATGCAAAAAAATTACTTGTTGTTTTGATCAAGGTTGGTTTAGTCTACGGGTAATATTTTTAATCGTGTTGTTGTGCAAACAGGCAGGCGCAAGCCGCGATAGGGTTCAAGTAGGTTGGCGCAATAAAACAAAAACATTTCAACCGGAAAATCACTTCGCTGGCTTCGCCCAAAAGCGCTCGCGTTTTTCCAGTTATGTTAAGCGTTAGCTGCTTTCGGTGTTTAGCAGTATTTTTACTAATAAGGAAATTAATATTGAATATGTTCATCCAAACTTACTTCTGATAGCGCTTACGGCATATTACTTCAAACTTTGGCCTTGCTTAATAACATTTCGCCTGACTTTTTACTAAATGAAATAGACCATCTTCCTATAAAAAAATATGCTTATAGTTCACCTGAAATTTAGGAATCTATTGGCTCTGGAATCTTTAATCAGATTACCAAGGAGTCAGATCGTTCTTAGTGAACTATTACAAAAACAGGCCACGTAGCCTTCATTGTCATACCTACGGTCTTAGGGGCCTTTTATATGAAAAATTTAGATTTAAATTAAAGAAGCTGACAAATAGTCTTTCGTATAAAAGCACTATACTAGCCTATAAATCACAAATTACTGACAGTAAAAAATGTATTCATTTAATAGGAATTAAGGAAAGTTTGTTATTGATCTCGATGCAAATATTCGCAGCTAGCAAGAAAATCAACAAGAGAACACGTTAACAGTTGGCTACGGTTCGCTTTGCTACACAATTTTTAAGCCAATAATTATCAGCCCCTTATTGGGGGTTAGTACAAGGCAGTTAAATATAATGTTGTTTTTTTATTTTTCTAACCCTTTCAATTCAAACAGCCTACGCATCATGGTTGGCCCCCTGCATTGATACCAGACGATGCACAAATTGATTTAAGAAAAAAATTAGGCTTACCTTGTTAGAAAAAATTTTCTTGGAGCTAATGGGCTTGGATGTATATTTGGATGACCTTACCTTCAAAGCTATTAAAGAAGTGGAGTTGATAAGAGCGCCAACCTTTCTGTTTTTGAATGGAGAAAGCTTGTGTCACCACACTATTTAGGAAACTACTCATATTTAGGAAAAGGTTCATCAACTATTATTTGGAATTACCACATATCGTCTTTCTAGTACTAAATCCAATAAACTATTTGTGTACGCAACATGCTGTTGGCGACAGCACCAGTTAAATATAGACAATCTAGAGATTTCGAAAAGAGGCATAACAAGGAAGTAGAAAACTATTATGAGATTAAACCCACTGCATTACTTTAGGAATGCAGAAATCAGCACTAACAACCAGTCATCGGAAAACCACTCATGGCTGGCCAAAGCGTTCGTGTTTTTCCGCTGCTTTGGGGCGTTAGCTTTCTTAAATTAATTTGAAATATGTTGACTTGAGGTAATAGTGAAAAATCTTTTGAGTTTATTTTAGTGACAACTCTTTGGTGGGTTGTGCCTCCAAAGTTCGTACATTATTGCCAAAACGTTAGGGATACAAAAAAACTATTTCAGGAAAGGGATCGAGCATTTAATTCACAACAATGTTGTATGTTATGAACGAACTAACTATCACTTCCTTTTGGTGATGAAATATCAATGACTAGGATTGAAAATAAAGATCTGGGTAACATAAATGGGAGTCAAAACGGAACTACATGTATTTCGAACTACTGAGAAAAAGGGGGACTTACTATACGGGCTTAGGTCATTCTTGTTGAACACAATTTTCGCCGTATATACCGACTATCACGGCACTAGATAAAGAATTCAAAAGTTATGGATAGCACTCACTCAAGCTAATTGAATATCAACATCATCCTTGGTTTTGGGATGATTCTCACTTTTGGGCTTGTACTTTAAATTTTAATACTGAATGCTAATCCTAACCAAATATTTCTGAGTTCACTTTAAAGAGGAAATTGCGTAGCAAATTTCCAAACTATCCCAGAGAGAAGAAACTAATGGTTGAACTACATTCATTAATGGGCAAAACCTATCTCATATTGCTACAAAACTCACTTTCTTTTTAGTTTCCCAACTTTAGTTTCACAATCTGGTGTATTGCACCTCCAGAAGCTAAATGCATGGAATAAACCTATAAATTGACTCAGTATCTTTACAGCTTTTAACAAATCACAAGCTTAACAAAGCAAGGGCAGCCGACGCTTACAGCGCTGCTGCGTTGAGCGTTAGCGCCACATGGGTATTATGGAAGAGTCAAATTTTTGTAGCATTATTCTTAATGTGTTTCGGGGCTTTACCCTGTTTTATTTCAGGTTTTCTTTTTTATGGCTATCAAACAAAACGAGGACTTAAATTGCTTCATGGAACGATAATTGGTTCAGTGATCCTGTTAAAGCAGCTATTTCTTGGGTATTCCATGTTTTGTTTGTAGCTTCATCTTATTACTTAGTTCAATCAGCTTATGGCAAAGCTCATTATTGCTGCCCAGTTGCAATATTTTTTCATTCTTTTAGCTCTAGTATTAATGGGTCATTTGCTTATATAAATTGAAGTACGGTAAAGTAGCAAGCTAACAAAAATATTAACTGAAAAAAATCACTTCGCTGGCTTTCGCCCAAAAACGCTTGCGTTTTCCAGTTATATTAAGCGTTTAGGCGATAATCTAATAATAAACAGAGGGTGTATGAAAAAAAAAACAATTAAAGGCATTGATATTCGGGAGTTCTAATTTCTTTGCAGGCGCAAAGCCCAATTCAGTAAATAATATATCGTATGGAAGAGTTATTTACCTCATATATTTCTTGGGCAGTTTGCCCACTGACCAAGAAGGATGAAAAAAGGTCAGACCTTAAGTTGAGAAAGATTATTATTAGCAGACAAAATAGGAGTCAAAATACCCTGAAAAAATAAGAATTGTCTATTGTAGATGAAAGTTCCATTATACCCGTATTGAAATATGAACACTTAAAACAAATGGTTTATCTTTAGGGTTTATTGTGAAAATTATTATCAATGAAGCTCAAGTTTTTGGGCTATTCAATTTATGTTTAGAAAAGGATTTGGATTTTACTTTTAGTAAGTTAGCCATGAATTGGTTCATGTATGCAAATTGAGCGTTTAACTGGCTCGTTTTCAGTATACGCCCTTCAATATCTAACTTGATTTAGCTAAATACGGATATGCAAAAGCTCCTCTTGAAGTTGGAAGGCCTATAAAGCTTAATAAAAAGTATGGTGCGAGCTAATTTCGCCTAACAAACGCTTCAAATGGAAAAAAATAAGGTGTTTGGCTGTTTCACTTCCAGTTCAACATTTCTTAAGCCAACAAAATTTCCGCTTAAGCGGGACGTAGTTTTGTAAAATGAAGATTTGAAGGAATTCAAAAACCACAAAAAAGGACACGGAAGTTTCAGACTCAAAACTATCGATGTGTTATAATTGACCGATTTCACTACAAAAATTTTGTTGTTGAAAGAAAAAAAACAATGCAACCTAATTATTCTGCCTTTTCTTCGGAATAAGGGGACCGATTTCCAGGAAAAAAAAGTGGGGATTAAGTAGAAATTGGTAGGTTTCAGTATTTACCCCACTAGAAGATTAACTTTGGTTACTTTTTATGGGCAATCCAAAATTTAAAAAGGTTAAAGAAGTGTAGTTCATTTAATTAATTAAACGAACTATCTCC
>Ga0163217_1080593_pt1 | contig 14124 bp, 10 predicted proteins | sample SynspAceP_FD_185933 | JGI IMG/M metagenome (GOLD analysis project Ga0163217, IMG submission 185933) | Saline lake microbial communities from Ace Lake in Antarctica - Synechococcus sp. Ace-P (PacBio error correction) | ecosystem: Environmental > Aquatic > Non-marine Saline and Alkaline > Saline ... | reverse complement strand
AATGATTCTTAAGTGCAAATGCCCGCTACATTGTATCCTAAACGATGGCAAGGCAGGGCACTTTTCCAGCAGGGACGGAGAAAGAGGCTTTGGTTCCAAGTCGTTCCGGCCGGAAACCCAGCCCTTTCAAGGTATCGGGAAACAAAATCCGATGGTTTGATCCGGAGGCAGGTATCGGTGGGAATGTAATCGATTATAGTGTTCGGCTTTACGACTTGCCGCCGTTCGGGATGCACTATACTTTTCCTATCTGGACCGCCAATCTCTTTTTTTTTCACCCGCAACTTCGGTCCCCCTCGAAGAAAAAATGAACATTGACCGACATTACCCCCTATATGGATTTTTGTCTAGAATCTTCCATAAAAGAGGCGAAACATTAGGTAGGAAACCGCAATGGATTTTAGGAAGTCTACTTACTTCAAAGGAAAAATATTTCGCCATTGATTACAAAACGATTCGGCGGTTGGGGGATTACCGAAACAAATATTTTAAGGACTCATCTTACCAAAGACATCACCTGGCTACTCAAATAGGTAGAATTAATGTGACGGAAGGAATGTGCGATTTTTTGACAGTAATAGATTTTCAAGTCCTTATATGAAAAGTAACGATTTTCTGGTCTGATACTCCTTGTCATTTATTGAAGGGACAAGAGATTCATAGGCTATTATGAGACCGTTGAATCTATCTGGACAACGATATCGCAGGAACAAGCTGCAAATTGGTTTATGAAATCATAACTTGTATCGTAGATCTTATATCTACAAGATTTATAAAGTATAAATGGATATGGATTTGGGTAGAAAATAAAATGAAAAACAGTACTATATTAAGTTGATGAGAATTCAAGATGTGTCATTGTTCATGACAAATCTTGCTTTTGCCTCCCGTTGGCGCCAAAAGGGTAGGATTCGGTATTTGAGTTTTTAATATGGAAGTTTATCAATCGTATAAATTTCATATTACAGAAATCTTAGGTAAGAATCAACAAAGGTGAAAAAGAAGTTTTTACATTTAGGTGTTCAAATTTATGAGAAGAGCTCTTAAAAATTGAAGGCCCAAAAAGAGCGGTCTTTCCTCAGTGAATAGTGTCGGAGGCAGGCATTCGATGATAGGATAATTGAGCGACTTTTCAGAAGAACAGATCGAAGTTTACAAAATGTTGGTCAAGTTACCAAATAAACTTTAAACGCATTGGAATATGTACGAAAAAGCGAACCGAAACTGACGATGAAGTGGTGCATTGGCCAATGGAATACCGAAACATCTTATTTAATTTTCAAGGAAATGATAGGCATGGGGGAATCGATATCGCATAAGGGCCTTCCATGGGTAGGATGGAACGAGGGAAAGGATGCCAGGTTCGTTATCGAGAGATTTAGCGGGAGAAACCCCAGGGAGGTTACCAGGAGTTCAAGATCATACAATTCCCAAACCATAGATGCGTAAAAACCTTTGAGTTTTGTGCTAAGTCCGGACATAGAAGATGGCCAAACTAAAGCACAAGCGCTAAGGGAAATTACCCAAAGGGTCGTGAGGATTGATTACAGAACGACAGCAATTGCTTTTGTGCATCAAATAAAAGTCTTCATATCCATTCTATATGTGAATCGTAGTCGGTTTTGACGCAAAGCATATAAAGACACTATATCGGAAACGGAGCCAATCAGGCGGCGGAAAAAGTGGCCATACAAATGGGGTACACGTAAGGGAGGTACACGCAAAAATTGAATGAAATGAATAATGTTTACGAAGAAATTAAAACATATCATGAAAAAATTATCACGAAATGAAACCCAAGGATTTTGACATAATCATACATGAAAAACGCGTGATGTGGAGTGTAATCCAAGTATCAACAAATCAATCAAATATCGGCGGTTTCGATTTACACCAGAAGGTCAAACTAAAAGGAAGTGATGTTACACGCGTCTAGTCAATGGGAGAATTGCGAAAGGCTGGGGTTGGTAGACATTATCTCCAAAGATGCACCAAGGAAATACGTAAAATTAATGGGAAAGACTGTGGGCTATTTTCAAACTTGGCAGCGAAATTGCAAAAATGGTATGAAATTATGTCATTAAGGAAAACTTGACAGGAATAGGGTATTGAAATAAGAATTTAGATTATGTGGCAAAAATGGATTGAAATGTATGGAGTCTTTACCCAAGAATAGCTGGGTTCAATAATTCCATCGGTAACTGAAAGAGCTTTTGAAAGTTCAACAACCTAAAAATCAAAACGGACCACCTCAAGTTGAATTTCAGCTTTAAAGATTTTAAGACGCAAAAAAGTGCAGTTCATTCCTCATGAAAATCGGATGGAGCAAGTCCTGAAAAAGATTGAGAAATCCAGATGGCTCCAAAATGGGAAGTTTTGCGTTGCTCTATATTTTTATAAGTGTCAATACCATTGCGTTTGGTTATATTGGCTATTTTTTGTCAACTTATGAGATTGAAATTTAGCACGGATGCCGTTTAGTCAAGCTAGAAGCGAAGCCCTGGAGAGAAGACTTATTTCAAAGACACGAAGTTATCTTACAGAGGATTTAAAGGGTGGAGCCAAAAGCAGATAGTATTTCAAAACAAAGTAGAGTGCGCCTATCCGGTTTTTGCTTTTAAGCTTATCTGCGGGACACTACAAAACCGGACAGGATCGCAAGCGCAGGAAGTTATGTAAGATTTGGATGGAAAGGTTCAAATATTTCAGAAGCCCTACTCGTATATTTTTAAAATGAATGTTTATTTCAATCAAATTTACGTTATATTTGTATGAAATAACAACATTTTAGTTATGGTAAAGAAACAAACGCTGTTTGCCCAAAAGTATTAAAAATTTTGGAGCGGCATGGCGGAAATATTAAATTAGACGGAAAGAAGGAAACTTACAACGATTCAAGTCGTGAAAGGGGGCTGATTATCGTTAGAAGTACGTTAATCTTATAGAAAAAGGCGATGCTAGCGTAAGGTATTGGGTTCATACTTTATGTATTTTCGGGTTTTGGGGCTTACAAGTGATTTTTCTAAATAGCTGCCGATGATGATTGAAGGAATTACAGATTTAGAATTATTATAATATGAAATGGCACTGGAAAAAATTAGACAATACGTTTATGCGCCATTGGCAAGGATGCCAGAGGCTGGAGATGATAGGAGTTCTTGGTCGGCACTACGCCAAAGGGAAAAAAGCTTTAGTTTTGGAATATTTAGGGATTGGATAAAGTCCGGAACAGCAATTGTTTGTTAGATCCAGATATCCAATTCTATTTGGTCCGCAATACCCGAATATAATAAAGAAAACTTAGGAGTCCTTCTTAGATATATGCCAGATACTGGGGAGAACGCTATGAAAAGGCGTGCGCACAGATGCAAAGGGAAAAGGAATGAAAAAGCACAACCTTATATGAAAATGACTTTTTTAGGTAGGGGTGAATGATTGAAAGTCGGTTGGGGGCATTTACGTTTTTAATTAGACCAGACGGCGCATTTTTTAGATGACAATGAATATTTTCACCTCACACCATGGTTTCGTAAGAGGTTACAGGAGGAGCTAAGAATTTTTTTGGAAATGATTCCAGATAATGAAGAGTTAAAAAAGATGGTTAGCTGTCTAATAGCACCTGGGTCTCTTTAGGCAGGAAGCAGAACCCAAAGCGAATATTTGGATGAAATGGGAAATTTATGGATGCGAGTTTTCCTTCTAAAATGTGATAATATAGTAAGGGAGAATTGGGAATTCCTAGTTTACCAATTGGCATAAATGTGGTAATTGATTTTATGGCCCGTCAAGAGTTGAAAAGATTTCTTGGAAACTACCATACGTTCTTTACCACGTTTTGCAGGGTAGAGGGGCGGATACACTTTTATCCGCAATGACCATGGACAGGTAATAATGAGGAACACTAGACGAGAGATAAGCCCCGCAAGTTATTAGATTTTGCAGGTTCATTTCAAAAATTATGGTTTGCTAACACGATGAAAACTTAGAACAACTAGGCGAAAGAATTGTATTTAATATTGCCGTTTCCAATACGTGATGCCATGCGAATCATGGTTTTATTCTAACACCGGAAAGTTGCGGATACTTTCTCAGCATATGATATTATCCGTCCATAGATAAAAGATGGTCTGGCATGAATATTATATGGATAGCAATGCCTTTTGGATTTGGAATTGGCGAAAGCGTAGGGGGCTGCACTTCCGATTGGAAAAAAGCAAATGGATTCCATTATGAAAGAAGTACTTTGAAGTGGTTAGACAATGAAAAAGATTGCTAATACTTGGTATTTTCTAGGGCGAACAGAGTTAATGGCGGCGGCATTTTCTGGATGACCTAGTTGGGTCATTCATTTACTAATTTTTAATTTCTAACTTTTTAATTTAAAATTCCACAATTCTTCGTGGGGTCTTTCATGCTTGCTTCAATTACCAATCTCTACGTTTATATAAACATTGGAGTGTAGCCTTTTCATGTTTTTCTGAAGATTGATATTTTTGTCAATGTTACTGTGACCATCAAATTTTGGTGTGTTCATAGCCAGATTCATCTTCTTATCAATTTCCATATTTATGTATTCACATAAAAATTGATAAATGCCGTTGCCATTTACTCTGCACATCAGAAATGTAATGTTTTTATATTTTTTCAGCTTCTCCTTTAAATGTAGTTTTAAATGTTTGCTAATACTATTTGGCTGCCAATTATTATGCTGTTTTTTTAATTGGCCACTTTATCAGGCATCAAGCTTTTTATTTGTTCTTTTGTAATAGGGGTAAGTTTCAGCAATGTTTTTGGTTTGTTTTTCAAATTCTTCAAATCCTTTAACTGCTCATTACATTTTCAAAACCTTGTTGGCTTCTTTACAGCACCGCTGCTCTTTAATTTTGTTTAAAGGATTGTTTTTATGCTTTACATGCTATCTTCAGTAAAACATGATATTGTGATATTTGTCATTTTTTTATAGTTTTTCAGCTTTAAGCTTTACTATCGGTAATCTGCTTTGTTGATTATCTTTTATATTCTATCCTCACCCTTGCATAAGCAAGACTTGCTGTCTTTAAATCACTTGGACTTTACCACCATCTACAACAGTAATCTCTATTTTTGATTTCCGTGCAAAACTTGAAAAGCATTGTTATTTGTATTCAATAGGTTTATATTATTTCCCAGTTTCATAACTAGTTCTTGTAAGATTTCCTGTTTTTTTTGGAGCATTATCAAACTATTTTTTGTTATGGGGTTGCTGAATTGTATTCTTTTTTTCGCCGCTTTGTATCTTTTATATCATCCATTCGTTGCTTATAAACATTTTACCTCTTTAGGATCTGGAGACCAATGGTGATTGTACTACTTTTGGCATGGAAGTTCATTGTTTCACCGTCTTTGTGAACGGAAAACATATTCTTTTTTATAAATTCCTCCCTTTTAATTGAATATCCGACTAGTTGTTAATTTTCAAGGTCAAGCATCATTAATGCATGGTTTTTATACATTTATCTTTATATTCAATGGATCTGTCTATATAAAACCAATAATAGTTACTACCTATTTAATTTTGTTGTGGTTTTGGGTTGTATTAACATTTTTTCGCTTCATCGGGCAATGGGATATAAATAGCTCGAATTCGCCATATTTTTTTATGAATATAGGCGCGTATAGCTGAGAGTAAAACATCAGCTAGTTAAGTGTGGTTTTTGGCAAGGGACTGCCCTTAAAAGTCACAGCACCTTTGCCTTACAATTTGTGAATTTGAATTGACTTGGGGAAAAGTTAGTATCCCCATGTTTTTGATAAAAGTGCTTTAATATAAAATTCTGGCAAATGAAATGAATGCATCCATTTTTTATCAATAGTAACAAGGTGTAATTTCATCCCCATTTTGTTGCCCATTGAATAGTTCTACCTCCTTTGGTTAATCTAACTCTCCTTTAAGCTGGTTTTCAACTTTTAGGTTTAAAGAAGTTTTGTTTCGTAATTGTTGTTGTGCTTGCAAGATTAAATAGAATAATTGCTAGTCTGACTAGCAGTTTGGTTTTCATTTTTTTAATAATTTTATTGATGCATTGTTGCTAAATATCTCTAATGCTTTAATACCCTCCCACAAATTGGCCTCTCGGCAGTCATATTTTCTCCGCTTGCTCTGAAACAACAATTCTGTCTTTTAAATAAATAGAGTATTTGAGAGATAGTTTTTTTGTGTCTTCGTCTTCCTTTATATATATAGAGATATATTAATAATATTATAGATATAGTACTCACTTGCCTCTGGTTAGTTTTATCATCATTCTGTCATAATTTTTTATCCATTTGAAAAGGCATAAACATCATCTACCATTTGAAAGTCGTCTGACCTGTTTTTGGCTTCCGTCTATGATGTTGCGATTCGCATTTTCTGTTTACTATTTCAAAAACTAGAAACAACATTACTCTTGCTCGCATGCGATCGATAATTTTATCAATTCATAACTAGTTCTTATGTAAATCACCTGCTTTCTGGAAGCATTTTTCAATTTGTTCTTTTGTTATGGTTCTATTTCGGTATAATTTTTAGTGCGAAGTATTTTTTCATTTTCATTATTGTTTTAAAAACATTTACTTTTTTAGAGAAGGAGGCACTTTGCCGGTAAATGTATTGTTTTGTGGTTAAGGTGGTATGATAATCACCTGCTACTTTTAATCGTTGTATTTTCGTACAAGTTTTCTTTTATAGAAGGTTCCCTTCCTTTTTTACATTTGATGTTTCCGTACTAATGAAGCAAGCGCTTCCAATATCATAATTGCTCGTTAAAGATGTTTTCGCAATCGTAATTCACTCTTCACGCCGGTGATATTCTCGGCTCTTATCATGATAAACTTACTCTTTATCTGCCATTTACACGCAAGGCTTGTGTGTGGTGGGTTTCATTAAACTTTTTCATGTCCGCTATATAGTATCGCAACATTTTTTCCATATTTTTTATGTAACCGGGATCGATATTTCTGTGGTATACATCATCAAAGGTGTTTCCGCAAAAAGTTATCCGTCTCTTTGCAACTACTATCATTAAAAATAAGCTGTGATACAAAATTTATACTTTGTGATGAGAATAACTTACTCATATAGTCCTTAATATTCGATTCTTGGTAAATTGAAATGAACCGCTACCGTCTGTATTATTTTTTAGTTTTATACATGTGTCTTCCACCGTTTGCTGCATTGAACCACGTTACATGATCTCTCATGTGTATAATTAGCCTCTCTCTCACTCTCGCTCTCTCTCTTTGCAAGCAGTTTGGTTTGTTTTTGCAAGCAGAGATTATAAACTTAACTGTCTTCATTGGCCAAATAATTATTATTTTTAAAGAGTTGGGAATGTACTTCATATCATATGTTTCCGTGTGGTCAGCTTCAATATTGTTCTTATTATACCTAGAACTTGAAAGAGTTGCCTTTATTAAACTTGGAAGTCAACACCTAGTTTCCGGCATAGCAATATTTTCTATCAGTCAGATAGCTCTTGCTTGGCTCTATATGTAGATTCATTGAAGGCAGCCTATCGCTACCAGTAGGTACTATATTTTTTTGATTTTATAGTGCATATAGATATCTCTCTATTATAGCGTCGGTTTTATATCTATTACAGTCTTTCTTTCGGTATGGTTCTCTTCTCGTATGGTATTTCATGTGCAGACTGCGTCTCTGTTTCCAAGTCAAAGTGGTACACGCTGTCCACTCGCCATCACTAAAAGATATGATTTCATTTATTCTTTAGAATCATTATTTCCATGATAAGAAGTAGTTTAATAAGTGTCTAATATGGTATCGAGAGTTGAAAATTGATTTATCTTTGTCTGATGAGTGTTTTAGTTACTCTATTCACTTTTTAAATCTTGATTCTTAGCATCATTACATTTTTTTTTCATTTTTTTAAGAAGGCATGATAACATCGCCTCGCCCATAATTAGTTAAACAACAATGTTTCATTCTTGGAGAGGGATTGATGTGATAGTGATATTTAATATTAGTTATTTCCTTTCTAGCATATAATATTAATAGTGCCCAATCCGTATCTGAACTCACATTTAACTGGGGTGGTACATAGGTTTTATTACATACGGACTCAGTATGACCATACGTCAAGGTTATTCTCCTTGTTTTAATTTCTAATATTTTATATCACTCGTTTTAACTGAAAATATCACAGTTTTTGCCTTTTTTAGTTTTTACCATCTACTTTATTTTTCTCTCAATTAAATGATATATATTTCTCTTTACACCCCTCGTCATTTTACCTTTCTCATTATGTGAACTTCCTCAATACACAGCTCGCTCTCTCATTTATTTTTCGCCTTAATCTCTCTCGCTCTCATCTCTCGTTTTAGTCTTTTAAGATTCTCTCTAACCTGTGTTTGTTATTGGTCTCTTTTCCTATCTGCTGCATTTCTATAATCTAATTGACCCTAACATAAATTTAGTATAACACTATCTGAGGTTTGTTTTTTTATATTTTCCATAATATTTTCGTCTAGGGCACGAATTTCATTATATGGATCACTATTGCTTGGAGTTTAAATTTTGTTATTCGTGATATAATCATTTAATCTTCAATCACATCTATCTATTTGATTTACTCAAGAACCTATCCTGAACTTTTTTTAACCTTATTTATCTCTCTTCTTCTTTTTGGATATTACGCTCTCGGTAGTAAAACTCGACACTATTAATTTCTGATATTTCTATATATTAATCTGTTTGTAATCGTGGGGGTGTCTTTAATAATTGTTTATTAATTTTTTTTTATGGACTTTAGAACTTCTCTTCCCTCGAGCTGATCTCTATTCTTTAAGTCTATCCGTGTGATCTCAAGAACTTAAGCCACCACAGTATATGAACACCATTTTGTTGAGGAAAATTCAGAGCATTTGCCGGGAAGCACATTAATTTTTTGTTTTTTTTTTTATTAACTCCTTTATTTTTTCGAAATCATGCTATTTTATAAATAAGAGGCATATCCTGTTAATGGGATAATTTAGCACGTTCTAGTTTTTGAATCTAAATTTTTGAATTATTTCCAATATCTTGTCTCATATGACCTTTTTCAACCTGAACCGTTTGAATTTTATGTATTTTGTACCCTTCATCATTCATAATAAACTACAGGCAGGGCACCTAATTCGCTATTTTCCTGTTTTTCTTTTGCCATCATAAGTGAATTTGCTTTTTCTACCGCGTTCTTTCAGTTGTTGCAATCTATCCCATAGGAAAGATCAATTACCGTCTATTTTATGAATAGAATGTACTTATTGCGTTTTAAATGCTAGAATCGCTCTTTAATTGTAATTTTTCTCTTATTTTTGCCTAATCTGGTATGCCCAATGTCGTTCTTATGGCAACGAAGCATCCAATTCATGATTTTTTAGAGGTTCAACCGTAAATGTTATCACGTCCAACATCTGGGTAAAAAAACTTATCTTGCTCAATACTGTTTCATCATCTACTTCAAGGCTACATACGCATTTGTTTTTCTTAAACTCGCTGGGTATAGCAATTAGTTTCACTTCTTAGGCTTTAAGGTTTATCTTTACCATCAATCGAATATCCACCACTAATGGGTAAAAGATCATTTAGTTCTACTAAAGTTTTTATTTTCAGGGTATAAGCATGTCAATGACTTCAATGCCATGCCTTGGGTCATCGGTTTGTGTAAATGAGTAATGAAGTTGTTAGTTTTCAACTTGTATCTTTGAAGTATTTCTGGTAATGTTAGAGGCAAGTCTTCTTTTAATTCTATTGGTATATTGTCATAAGCTTTTTTCAACATCGAAACCTTAACTATTTTAAGTTTTCATAAAAATTAATTAAAAAGCCCTTATGGGGCATCGCAGAGTTTACAGAATATACATGAAAAAAAATGGCCATTTGTTGTATTCGTTTGATAGATTCGTAATAAGTTCATCTCTTATTCGGTTTCACGAATGCACTAAAAATCCAAATTCTTATTCTTTTGAAATTCTTTATAATAGTACTATCAAAAAATGTTCCTGGTTAATAAATTGCTTCTGTATTAAAGCATAGTGGTCCTTCAATTTCCCCTCCTATTTTTAAAACCTTCTTCTCGCGTTTTAACCTTTCATTATTTCACTTTAGATTAATCCCTGCTTTAATATTTTGTGCTGTTATTATGTATGACAAAAATTACTATCCCTACACTTACATTTCTATTTCCTTCTTAAAGTATTTTATTCGATTACAAAACTTGTCCGTGCTGTAGATAAGTGTTACTAAATCAATATTCTCCAAAATATATAAATAATCATTTTAAGGTAAATTTATCTTTGATACAAGGTCTATGTTGTCTCTCGTTATAGTTTCTATTTTTTTTTTAAACTATTCATAAGCAAATTAATCCGTCGTCATTTTTCCAATTATCTTCGATTTATAATAGTGGATATAGTATTAGGGCTTTTGCTTTTTGTTGTCTTCATCCTATCCCTTTATCGTTCGCATACATCCTAACAAATGCACCTTCACTTTTTCTGTTAAAACTAGTGATAAAACCATTCATGTGGCTTTAACTCATAGAGGCGACGTTTGCCATATTTAATGGCTTTACTATGATAACCCACCTCCGCATTTATCTCTTTATTATCACCATTTTTCTTCTCAACTCTATTAATTCTATCTAGGGAATCACTACCGTACGAAGCTTATAGCTACAAAACAGAATAGAATTTTTATTAGGTACTTGACGAGTCTGTCCTCAGGAAAGTTCTTTACTAATTATTAGCTCTATACTATTTCCGTCGGCTCGGCTAATTGTTCCTTGTGTTAGCAAATTTCCCAGCCTTATATTTAACGTGCCCTTCATCCCGTTTAATACATCCACTTTCTTATTGATGGTCCGCATTAAATCAGGACTTCTTTATTCTTTGCTATCTATACACGAGCAAAAAGAGTATCGTTAAATAAAAAAACTATAAATAGCTGTAGTTTACGTATTTGTCAATGAGAGCCATAATTATTCAGTAATTTTTATAATGCTATTTTCTTCTGGTTATTTGTTTACTCTTCAGTGCTCGATATTATTCTCTGACACAGTGTAGAGATATATATACTCTTTGCGTACCGTTTGATAAACGATTTACTTTGGATATTACCCATTTCTGGTGTAATGCAGTTTTTAAATCCAGCAAACGGCTCTGTCGCGCAGAAAGTTTTTAAGTTGTATTCATCTTCACGTCACTATCGTGTTGACCCTTCATTTTAAAATTTGAGGATTTTGTGTTTCTTTCAATCATTTTTAGCAATCTCAATTCAGACGACTCACTAAGACTCTTTTTTGATAGTGCTTTGTAACATCAAAGAGGAATTACGCGTGGTTACCAAATTTGCCATCTTCTGTAATACCCACCGATGGATAGTCTTTTTGCCACCTTTGGCAATGCGGCGATCTTTTTGATGGCTCACATAACCACGTCATAATATGGAATAGGCGCTAATTTTGAAGAGTCGTTTGAGCGTTTTAAATCCTTTGCCTAAATTTGAACATTATAGGACTCTATTTCGTCTATAGAATACCTTTTAAGGAACGCATTGTTAAAGGGCATGGCAAAATGCGCCAAACAGGCTGTACTATCTAAAGCTCTCTTTTCTGAGCCTCTCAAATGTTCTTTTTAATTCTCATTAATACTTGCCTGATAAAATTTTGCTTGCGTGGTCGGCTCCCATTATTACGCGCTGTGAAATAGGGTAGCAGATAATCTTTCAAGAATCTCTGGGTAATATTACTTTTGTCTCCTTTTTTTAGAAAAACGGAATATATTAATAATTCGGCCTCATTCTGAAACCATGACCCTTTTTCACTTATTAAAAATAGGCGTCAAATTCTAATGGTAAAATGACTTCTGTGGTAAAATAACTTTTTCTTACATCATAGTATTAGGTGTCAATAATGCTTATTATTTTCAAGTTGAATGATATTTTCGCTCTCTAAAAACAGCATTTTCAACTCGGAACTGTGAAATTAAAATCCCGACGCGAAGGCAGAAATAACCTCACCCAATTGTTCTTCGTCATACAAATCGTCTTGACAAGGACAATTTCATCCCCTGGCACAAAAATTGATTTCTTCCAAACTTTAGGCTTCTCTATATAAATACTTCTCTTCTTACTCTTCGCCGAAAGTTTCATCTGATATCATCGATTTTTACGGTCATTTTTCCCTTTTGCTTTTTTCTCCTTTTTCCCATGTTTTAGGATGTGAGGATGGGGAGTCCATCGAGCTCTTTCTCAGTTTTCTTTTGTGGGACTTTTTGTTCTGTTTTTTCTTATAATGGCGCTTTCGGCTGCTTTTTTCTGGCACTCTTTTTTCTATTTTGTTATTCCAACTTGAGCTGTCTGAAACTGTCGTGCCAAGCTAAAACAGAATATCGTATAACTAGCAATATGGCTTTTTATGTTTTCATTTCTTAGTTATTGTTTGTTGTAATTGCTCTTTGGTTTTTTTAATCTTTAATAAAAGCGACTATATTTTCACTTAGAGTCACACCATAATAGCTGTATTAATACTTAATTCCATTGTTATTTTCGGACCCACTATTTGTATAAGCTATTTTTAGTATGAAAACAATCTTTTTGCTACTTACTCTATCTTATGAAATACCACATGAGCTTAAAAAATATGTATAGAGTATTATTGGAAGGAAATCGGAAATTAAATGGATACATTATATTCCTGTATTGACTACTGCGGTACCCATTATTTAATATTTGTATATGATACGTATTCCATAATTTATGTTGGATGGTTGTTGAGACAAAAGCCGAGTCTCAAGGGTGCAAATTGCAGGTCAATTATTAGTGACGCATATCATTTCTATAAAACTTCTAGGGAATTTTGGACATAATTAGGGCTTAGTTCTTCCATCTCGCTTAACAACCTATTAACTCGTATTTTAATCAGCCCGGTCTTACATTTTCTAAATAAATTGCGTGCAATTTGTCCAAACTATAATTACCTCTAGTGTCGCATTATTATATCATTGTGTTCGCTCTCTAGCTATATCAGTTTGTAAAACAACAGATGATCGAATTAAAATATTATTAGAGTTTTTAAAATCCGGCTTCTTGAAACGAAGCTACCAGAATTTAAATGGCTGGAAACTGCTATCAAACATACTAATTCTTCAGGAGGAAACATAGTCAAGAAGAGGTTCGTCAGGTGCTGGTTAATATTGTCTTAAGGCATTTTAGAAGAAAATTTAAAAGGTTGGTAGGAATCTGTTCGCCAAAATATTTTTTGTAAAGTATTCAATTTTAAATACTGTGTTTGGATAATGTTACAACACTAAATATCAGAGAGTTGCATTCATTTGGCATAGATTGTTGGTTACTTATGACACAAGCACATTTTATAAATGATTTTTAAAAAATGCAGGAAGTAGCCCCAGACAATTTTTAAAGGAAAACATTCGTTTGTAAAAGTTATATTGGTTAGAAAGACTGGATGAGCCGGTCAAAATCATAGGCTTGCGCTATAAAAAAGTCAGAATATAGCGGCAATGGGATGGTTGTGCGCGATTAAAGAACACCTTTTAATTTCGTGGACAACGTTTAAAATGCGGAAAAATTGTTTTAACGTTAAGGAGAAAACCATTACCGAAATAGTGGCATGGTGGTACGATTAATAATTCAAGAAAGTAATTAATTCGATGGGTAGTATGCCATAGGGATTAATGACAAATAAAGTATATCGATTAATTATTCCAGAATAGTGATTATTGAGACGGAAAAAAGAGATCAATAAGAGAGATTACATTTTAAATGTTGCCAAAAGCTTTAACACAAAAATTGAATATGATGCGATTTATTAATTTTGCGGGAGATTCAACGTGGAAAGTAATAAAAGAATGGATTATTGAAGGCTCTTTATATCAAAAATTAATCGTTGCTAAAATCACAAGTTCCTGCAGAAGTAGGAAACCTTTGGCGTTTATAAAACCGCGCTCCGAACCGCTTCATAAAAAGGCATAAAACGCAGAAAGAAGGCGTTTTCATTGTCTTTTACCTTATGCCAACGCGTTACACTACCGCCCCTTTCTTAGCAATGTTTAAAGGCTGGAAGATGTATCCATATGGCCTCATCC
>Ga0163217_1053682_pt1 | contig 14127 bp, 17 predicted proteins | sample SynspAceP_FD_185933 | JGI IMG/M metagenome (GOLD analysis project Ga0163217, IMG submission 185933) | Saline lake microbial communities from Ace Lake in Antarctica - Synechococcus sp. Ace-P (PacBio error correction) | ecosystem: Environmental > Aquatic > Non-marine Saline and Alkaline > Saline ... | reverse complement strand
CGCGCTTTGCTGGCTGCCAGATTGTCGAGCACAATGATCGAGGAATTTCGCCGCCGACAATGATCAAAAAGGACGGTTACGCCAATCGGGAGCGCGCTTTTTCAGTTCGCTGCCACATCACTATTCTTGTAATCAACGCAATTTTCGGCGGTCCGAGCACATCTGTAGATATTGGCAATTTATCCGGCCGCCGGCGATTGCCAATAACCTCGCGCCCCGCATTTTTTGCCAGCTGGACCGCAATCGATTCCGACAGCGCACTTGCAGCGCCTGAACAACGACGACGGTCCATTTCTTGCACTTCCACCGACGAGCGACCAGGCCCGACCCATGCGGTTCAATCTGTGAGTTGATGCCCAAGGTCGGCAAACGCGCTTGGTGCGATTACGTCTTCACGGAACCAATCTGGTCCACGCACTGTCGGCAAAAGCGCAAAAGTTTGCGCCGACGATAAGCCATAGAACCCAGTCACCGAACCGCAGCAGGCTTGTCGTGTTGCTGTCTCGACAATCTGACCGAACACCGAGCGCTCGAATGAGTATGGTGCCAATCTCGCCAGCCTTAATGGCATCCCTTCATCGTTTCATGTCGTCTGGGATCAGGCGTCCATCGAGAGCGTCATCCACTTTTCGCCAACAATATGACCGGCGGGGATGCGTCCGATATTGACATCCTGCAACACCGAATGTCATTGATGAGTTTTTAGGCATGCCGTCAGGGCGTTGCTTGATGAGACTCTGCGGTTTTGAGATAGTGATGACCGCCTCCTGCCAGAGTATGAGGATATCCGCTTGCTTATGATATCCCCATGCTGCAAGTGAGCATTATGAAGTAGCTGCCCGGCTTCAGATCTCGAATATTTCGGGTCCGTTGCCCGATCGGGATGCGCGGGCGATAGCATCGGACAGTCGCGTTTATCTTTGAAAAAGCGGACAGTGGGACCGGCAAAAATTTCAGTAGAACGAATCGAGCGAACTCTATCCTGATCGTCACCATCCACATCCATTCTTGCCGCAAAGGACCCATCATTGAGCCTGACGCTGTTGCAAATAATATTCGCGTGGCCGCGATAAGGAGCGTTTGAATCGTGGACCTTTGTCCAATTCCTCGTCAATTCCACGCGCTTATTCAGCTCGCGAGCAACGCACGGTTGAACGTTGAAAGCAAGCTGGTTCGGAATGGCATTTCCCAGCAAAATGCGGCAGGCAAAAGCCCGTCCAATCCCCGATCGATCAAGTCGCGAAACGCTTCGTCTCGCACGACCAGCGGCACCAAACAGAAACGCTCCCGGTTTTGACGCCATCAGCAATCCAAGTATCGGGCAAAAACCCATTTTTACGCGAGGCAAGTTTGATCGGCTTCGTCGCGGCAATATCTCGAAAAAGACGGCCACGCGAATGATCGAGTTTTATGATGGAAACGACCTGACGGTTCGCCGCGTTGCCGGGCTTGGAGCTGCCACAGGAAATTTACGAAGACTGCGGGTTCGATGGAGGTTGTGGGTTGCGAAATCGCAGGCCATTGCGGTCGGTTCCGGAACGGCTTTTTCATAAAGCATCCAGCCGTTGGATGCAACCACGGCGCATCAATGCCGGAGGTGATATGAACGTAAGATTCGGGCGTTGATTATTTTCAACGGATCGCCGGAGTGTTCGGAATCGCCCGGATTACAACGATCACCGCCAGGCCCCTGGGCTGCCCCCCGCGGGCCGGTTGCGTCGGCTCCAACGGATTGCATTGGGCGCAGCCATCTTCATCCGGCTGCAAAGGGGGTGGTGCTTCGAGGGGTGTTGCTGGCAGCAGAATCAAGGCAAACGGCTGCGTGGGCGCCAATGCACTAATCACAGAGTTTCAAACATCTTGCGAACTGGACTGCGCTTTCCAGGGACTGCTTTGAGCGCTCTGCTCGGAGCCGCTCACTAGCGGCGTTCGGCGAGCTATTCTCCACAGGCGGGGGTTAAGCGTCAGAATTTACGGGCGCAGCCAGTAGCAGCACACTTGTGTAAACCTGCCATGCTCATGCCGCCACGCCCTTTTTATGCTTTTCTGTCGACTTGAGGGCCAGGACTTCAGGTTCCGGTTATGCTTCAAGCCGTCGCTGACGGCATTGCCTGCAGATGGAATATTTCACCCGCACAAGCATGGCCTAACGCAGGAAAAGCGCAAGAAGGAAATTACATTTACGGCGCCAGGGCATGAGTTGTTTCGAAATATCAGGCTGCTTCGCGGAGTTGGCACGCGCGCTAGCGCCGTAGCAGCCGGGTGAAAAAAACCTTCCGGCTCGATCAACGAGATCCAAGTCAGGCCAAAGTCGGCACTTGATGCCATTTCCGTCCCGGCAGATAGGATATGCGTTGCAGGGAACGAGCGAGGCGGTGAAAGCTTTCTGATCACGAGGGAGTCGCAGGGAAGGTCGACACGCATCACTGCTCTCTGCAACTCGGTGCCGAAGCACGGACCACCAATGTTGACGCGTGTGGAGCGGGTGAAGGAATCGAACCCTCGCGTAAGTTGGAAGGCTTCTGCTTCTCCATTGAGCTTACCCCGCATTGTCCCAGATCAGACGGATTGGAGCGCTAATTAGCCACTGCTTTGTGGTGCGTCAATTCAGGAAAGGTCGAGATTTGCCCTGTTGTCCTCTGGTCTTCTGTTGAGCAAACCATAGCGCCACAGCCTGTTTGCTTCCGCAATGTCGCTCATATGCAATTCCAGTTTCGAGCGCGCCAGAGACATCCTCGGCGGTGCAGGCAAATCCGCGATCGATCAGGCACAGCGACATCTCTATCTCATACAGGCCAGCGCCGAATTGCTGCCCGATATCGGCGAATCGTTATGGACGTCTGAGCATGATTGCGACATCGGTGCCATAAGGCCGAACCAGTCGGCTGCAGGATGGATCGGTCGAGGGGAAAATGGCCAGTTTCCGGCATATTGATCAACTACGCGCATCAAAAAACCATACCGGCGCAAAAATGCACCCCGGGCAGATTGCGCTTCCATTGGTTTCCAGTCGTGCGCCGTTCAACATCCAGCGCTTCCGACCAGCGTCCGGATCGCCTTGCAGGGCAGCACCCGATAGGTGTTATCTTGCGCCAAAGATTCGACAGCACCGGCGCGCCGTTTGCATTGTACAATAGTCGAAGACAAAGTCGGGGGTGACCGTAGGCGGCGCTGTCGGCATAGTTCGATCTGTCGAACAGCGGCCGCACACGAAATAAGCTCATGGATTGGTCATCCGGGGTCACCGGTATCTCGAATATTTTCGCTGGGCCGCATCGCACAGATAGGCCAATTTCCAGCCCACGTGATCTGCTCGCCTTCCCATAGCTCATTGGTCGTCGGTGGTTTCAATCAGCGTAAGTGATCGCCTTCAATAGGGAATGGCAAAGTAAATGCGGCCGTCCCTGTTCTGAAAATAGAGCTGTGATTCGCCCTGATATTTGCGCTTAACGACGATATGGTGCCCATTGACCAGACGCAGTTTTGCCGCCTTGGTTGCGCGGATTCAATAATAAGGGCCGTGACGGGTCGACCCAGGGGCGCGGCGTTCACCATATCTTTTGCCTGTTCGGTCCATTTGTCTCAGCCGTTCTGCTTGATTTTGCAGATCCCAGTGATCGGCGGTGTGTTGCGCTCCAGTCCGGACACATTTCCGCGCCGGGTCCGGATAAATCGGCGCCCCGATCTGCTGGCATCCCCGGGCAGTGAGCGATACGAGCGGGCATCCTCGACAAGCAATCGGAATAGGCGACATCCCTTTTCAGCCGCTTTTGCAGCGGATCGCCGCGGATGGTCCTTGAGCAGATTCACGCTGGTGGTGGCCGGCAAAATGTCGCGGCCGCCAAGGATAGATCAGTAGAGGAAAACAGCCCAGACGCAGAAAAGCAGGCCGGGGCGCATTGGCCCTACATTTCAACCGGCAGACAAAGGCGGGCATCCGGCCAGATGATATGCGGCGCCAGCGCGCAGCAGGGACTTTCGCGCTCTTTCAAGCGGCCTGTGCAGACGAGATTGAATCATGTTCATAATGTTTCAAGATAGCGAGGCCGCCATGGACAATTTGGTGCTGGCGATGAAGTTATGCGATGCCAAGATCGTGCGTTCGACCAGCAGGACCTTTTCAGCCCCTGCCCGCCAGCGTCGCGCGCATTCCGACGCACATTTATGCCGCCGCGGATTAATGGCCAGTATACATCGGCGTTGTCATGAAAAGTATACGGCGATTTGCGCAATGCTGTGCAATGCAATATTTTCCGGCTCTTGGCTTGGCTTTTGCTTGCCTTTGGATGCCCAGCTATATAGTAGCGGTGAAATGGAAATAGGGGGAGCAGATGATGTCGGCACAGCAATATATTGGTCATCGAATGAAGGAACGAAGCGTCGCCGCGGGACGATTGCTGTTGGCATCGACGGCAAATTGCACGGTCGCTAGGCAGGAAGAACGCTGCAGATATCTATCCAGCGCCCGGCCTCGTCGGCATGACGCTCAGAGATCTGGACAGACACTGCGCTGGCTGTCAGAAATTGATCGAGCAAGTCGGCGGTGCCGACAAGATTGCCGCCATTGGCATTTGCAATCAACGCGAAAACGGTGGTTCGCCTGGAAAGCGACCGGCGAACCGCTTTGCAAGGCGATTGTCTGGCAGGATCGCCGGACCAGCGAACATGCGACCGGGATTGGAAAGCCGCAAGCGGAATCTCGAGGGCCCGTGGTCCAGGCGAAACACGAGCTTGCTGCGCGACCCCTATTTCCCGGCAGGCAAATCGGCTGGTGGATGCTGGAAACTGGGCCAGAGGTCCGCGCGGCGGGAGACAATCTGGGCCTTTGGCACGATCGAATCCTATCTCATTTTTCGGCTGACCGGTGGCCAGCATGTACCGACGCCAGCAATGCCAGCCAGACGATGCTGTTGGCGCTTGATGCAATGACTGGGGATGACCAGCTTGGCTATCCGCTGTTTTCAACTATTCCGAGGACAGGGCGCTTGACCGCAGATTGTCGACTTGCGCAGCGGCGAACTTGGCGCGACTGCCGCCGACTTGTTCGGAAGAGCATTTCGCATGTGCCGGTTCCGCTGGCGATCAAACAGGCGGGCGCATCGGCAGGGATGCTGGCGTTGGCCAGGGACAAAGGCAACTTCGGGACCGGGCGCTTTCGTTCTGACAATGCGGAGACACGCCGCCGCAGTCGGACAACGCCTGCTATCCACGTTCTCTATCAATATCAGGGGCCAACGGCATCTTACGCGCTTGAAAGGGGCATTTCGTGCCGGAAGCCTGATTCATGGTTTGCGCGACGGATATCGGCTTGCTGAATTCGCCGAAGAGCGAGGAACTGGCACGTTCGGTCAAGATAATGGCGGCGCTATTCTGGTCCCTGGCCCTGTCCGGCCTTGGCGCCCCCCATTTGGCGCGCGATGCGACCGCGACCATCTCGGCCTTCAGCTTTGCATCGAAAAGGCGCATATCGCCGCGCTGCGCTCGATAATCGACGGCCTATCAATGCCAGATCTGAAAACTGTTTATTTCGCCAGATGGTGTCGACTGGCACAGTCTGCGGATTGATGGCGGGATGGTGGGTCAATGACTGGGATGGTCCAGGATTTGCCGGACATATGGGATATCACGGTCGCAGCAGGCCGAGTTTTTCGAGACCACAGCGCTCGCGCAGCCATTGCTCGCGGCGGTCGGATGCGGCATCTATCCATTCGCTCGAGGCAGCTCGGTGAATGATATCTGGGACTGGATGAATCCATCAACTGGATATCCGATCCTGAAACAGAGTCTGCGTCTAGGCGGAGATGGAAGCAAAGCCAAGACGTCGGTTTTGGCGCGCTTAAGGGGCCCAGTCGGGGCATAAAAAGCCGCAATGAAGCGGGTTTTCCAATTTTTATCGGGCAACCGATGCTTAAAGCGTCGGAAACTTTTCTTCTTCTTCCGGCCATTCACGTCCGCCCAGACGTCCGGTTTAAGACCAGGATAGGCCGAGGATGGTCGCGTCAGCAGGAGGCGAGAAGCCGCCCAGCCAGCTTGATGCCCGCTCTTCCAGCTTGGGTTCATCGGTCCAGATCAGAAGGCGGAAACATCGGCTTGCCATCTGATCAATGCTGCTTGGTGCCATCGAATAGCTGACCTGGGTCTTCAACCGCCACCAAAACGGTGGGCATTCGCCAGGGTTCAGGTTCGCGAAATAGGGATTATAATTGCAGTCCCAGGTCCCGGTTGATTGGTTATCGGCAGGAATGGCCGGTGGGATCTGATAGCCAGAGTCAGCAAAGGAATAGACTTAAGGTGCCCGCCTTCGCGCGCCTTGGTCAATCAGGGAAGATCAGGTGGAATGGCGTTATGTGTTTGCAGCGGACGGCAGCCACATTTATTGGCAAAAGGCTGGGGAATTTGTCAGCGGCAAGCGGCGCGCGCGTGGACATTTCCGCCGGTTAGCCGATCAATATCCGAGAGTCTGGATTAGGCCAATTGGCTGCAATTACGCCTTTCAACTTCGTCTTCGTTATAGCCGTTTCTTCCAGATTGCGGAAAGCGACGAGACGGAGAGAAGTTGACAGGCTGCACAAACTTCCGTTGTACACCTGAAAACCGCGCTCTGCAGTTGCTGGCTCGCGATCAAATTTTGCCAGCGGCCCGGTCAGTGGTGAAGATATTTCTTTCGCCCCCAGATGGAACCCATGCTCCGCCGTTTCCGCTGGCGGGTTCGTGATATTATTCTTTCGCCCCATGCCAAATGAGGACAAGAAGGCCACCTGAAAAAAAAACAGGCCAATCAGATTTCGATAATTCTTACCAATCGACAGTCCCATAATTCTAGCTGGCAGTTGTGAGTGGCTTGCCGGTTACGATTCCGTAATACGGTTGCGGCAATGGCTCAGGCTTTTCCAACCGCGACAATCAGCGGGCAAAAATGCATGAGGAGTGCGCAAAATAATATGCGGCGGCCAATGGCTGAATTCACACAAATGGTTCCGCAGCAGGGCCGGTGCGACCACCACAATATCCGAGCACCAAGACATCAATCATCAGAGAATGACGAACGAAGATCTTGAACTTGGTGGCGGAAACATGCCCGAACGAACCGGGGATTTGTCCAGCCATGCAGGAAGAACCATACCAGGATTCGCGAGAACACGCACACCCAAGCAGGTTTCGCAGGAGCAATGGAAGCAGGAAGTCGAAGGTAAAGGCACGCCAGAAACCGCATACAGACAAGGCCAGAATTAACCATTCCGGACAATATGAGCCGGGTGGAAAGCGGGTTGGCTGGAATATAATTATCACGCATGACCCCAGCGATATTGGGCAGGGAAGAACATCATGGCGGTGAAGAAAATTCATGCACGCCGAGCGTCCAGCCGTCTTTCGTGTAATAAGGTGGAACGGAACCGTTCTGCGGACCCTTACATGACGCCGGCGGGTTGTTGGGAACCGGATATGCAAACGCCCAGATTATGCAGATGATCACGGCCGGCATGATGACAAATGGCGAGCAGGAAGTGAAGCGAGAAGAACCGGTTCACAAAGCGGGCGGTTTATCCGGGGGCAAAGCCACGAGCAAACAGTTCCTGAATTGGCTTGCGGGACCAGCGGGCATCGCCTCCAAAACAGGCCGGTAATCACTGGCACCCAGAAGCTCACTGACCCCAGGCCTAGTACATTAACCATGAAGGCGGTTCGCCATGCCAGCAGATAGATACCACACGAGCGCAGATCATTTCGCGAAAGGCGTTTTAACGAACCGTTAGAAAAGGCCGTGTCCGAGTTATGGAGATTAAAGATGGCAATGAAGAAGAAAGCTTGCGCATTTGGCGTCCATGGGCACTTAGCGGATCATCCAGCCCATGTTAACATCGCGCAATTGATAGTCGACGGATCAAAAGCGATATCGGCATTGGCTGCATTAATGCATGGCCAATATGTACGGTGGCGTCTGAACGACCAGAATATTCCGGGCCAGAGACCGAGTTCCACATATAGTTCAGTTGCGGCGGGTGGATATCAGGCACCAAGCTATGTAGTCAGCCGCGGAACGGGAAGTTTTTCGTCCATCCACTGACGAATTCGGTTGGTGGGTATATTGTTTTGGCCCAAGGAAAGCATCATTTTCTCTGTCCTTTAGCCGATTTTCCCGACGGTGTCTGAAGGATTATGCTCTGCACTTCGATTGGGAAGGTTGCCGGGCGCTTTGCGAATGCGCGTTGCAGTGTCATAATTGCGAAACCTGCACGGGCAGAAAATAGCCCCCCATTATTCACATTCACTTGCCTTGTGCGGGCGGCGAGCGGGACACAACCCCAGGTGGGTGCAAAACCCGAGGGTGATCAAACCAGTTTTTCTTTGGCCGGCGGTCGTTTCCGTTCGGCCAGTGTTGCTGGATGCGCCGTAATTCTGCATATTCACGCATTGGCTTCGGCGATTTCTGTCCGCGTCAGATTGTGGATGAATATTGGCTGTTTGCGCCAGCTGGTCTTGATTCGAACGTGACCCGTTTTCTATCGCCGAGATACGGGACTCTCAATCGATTGCCATTTAGGCGAGAAAACATCTGCGCTAGGATTCATCTGGTTTACCAAGGGAAAACGGTTCGCAAACCACCCGGCACCGGCGAAACTCACGCTGCTATATTAGATAAAGTCCCGGCGGCGAACGCGCTTCATTCTTGCGGACTGCCGGTTCAGCTGTTTTCAAACCGTTGCATGCAACAAGCCCTATAGTATTAGTTATGACCCCCACCGCCCGAATGTTCCGATGCTGATTAACAGCGGTTTGAACAGCAAGTGAATGGCGCCTGATAGCGCAAGATAGGGTTTGCCAACAGGGAATTTTCGGATTGACCAACATTCACTTGTCGGTCATGGTGATCGGCCCTGAGAGATAGCATTATATCAACCGGATGCGGGAAATTAGGAACGATTTATAAGGACTTGCGTGCCTGGACGTTGCCGGTTGATATCATAGACCTGTTGGATTTCCGTCAGTGATCGCAGTCTGAAAAACGGGCCGGAAATGGATTATTTCGAGAGTTCAGATCATACTCGGCATGCCGACTGGGATGGTGCCGTGAAACCGTTGATGCCCTGTGCCGCCAGGATTATCCTGCTTTCGAGCAAGGCAGATGCGCACCTTATGGTTCGCATATCGGCGTAAGATGGATATTTTATTGTTCGGATCGGAGGGATCCGGAGTCTCCCCGGAATTATACATGACCAATGCGATGGCGTGAATCACAGATCCCGATGAAACCTGGCATGCTAGCTGAATCTGGGCAGTTCGGCTGGCATGGCCTGGGGGAAGCACTCAGACAAACAGGAACAATTTCGGAATGACGACAATTATTAGTGACAGCAGCGCCGACCCAGGACGTGGTTCAAGGGAATTTGGTGACCAGAATATGGGCGAGTTTGAGGGAAAAGTGAATCGGAAAGCGGATAGTGACGGCAACCTTCGATTAAGTCTGGCCCTGGGATCGCGAGAATCCGAGACGGCAGCCCGGGGTGGTTGGTGCATCCAGGGGCCTGATGAAAGGCTTAGGATTTTTCGAGAAAGTCGGGTGAATATTTCACCGTTGACGCTCGTTTCAGCGAGAAATTATCAACTCATGATCAACGGCGCGGAAGAAGATCCGCGATTTTTTGCCACCCGGCATCGTCTGGTGGCGCCACTGGGCGAACCGCATTGTGCCCGCGTGATATGAGATACCGCGATTTCTGTGCACGACCAAAACGCTGGTGGCGTTGGTGGCCGATCATTAATCGGCGATCGTCTATGACGAACGATACCGAGGTTCATTGCCAGGTTCCGCTCGGCCTTGCGCGCCGCCACAATCCGAATATGATCGCGTTTTCAAAAAATGGGCAGAATGACTATTGTCTTACATACCCCACCGCAAGGTGCACCGCGGGCAGTCGGCGGTATATCTATGACCATTATCGAACTGGACAAAAAGAATCGGCATTATGATCGCCATTTTGGCCTTCACCCAGGATGTCCGGCACGGCTGTTCTCGACATATGTCCGAAAAACTGGTGCGCAGCGGGATGGCAATGGAATGGTGACGCTGAGAAAAAAGCAGCAGGTGGAATGGCGGTGGCCGCTATGCGAGTTTAATCTGGTCTATGACCGGGGCACAACCTTCTGCCTCAAGACCAGGTGGCAAATGGTCGACGCATATTGATGAGCCTGCCACCCGAGGCCAAATGACCTGAAAGCCAAATTGGACCCAAAATTGATGTTGACGGGAGCAGCTTCAGGATGTTCCCACAAGGTCATTGTCGCGACAATTGTGACCCATCTGGAGAGCTGGAAAACCGGCTGTGCAGCGACCAATTCCGCTTTGCCTGAAAAGCTGGCCAATCCGGCGGCTGAGGACTATCGCGCGCTGTTCCGGAGGGGTGGGACATGGCCTGTGGATTTCGCGGCTCTTGGATGGGAGCAGGCGGAACTGACGGCGATAAATTGATGATCCGGAAGTTGAAAAATTTCGATTCGTCCAGCGATGGCGCAGAAGCGGTTGGTTTTATCGAACTGGATTTCCGGCAATCCGGCCAGTGCGGAAAATTAGCCTTTTTCGGACCTGATTCCACGAGCAGAATGGCAGGCAAGGCCGTGGATGATGAATCAGCACTGGAACAGGCGTGGCGAGACGCATCCGAGCCGCGTTCTGGCTACACACCTGACACAGGGATTCTGGTTTCCGCGGCCCTGCCTTTACCAGCCTTGCGGCGTCCGCATTTTCAAGCAGGAAACGGGGCATGATGGAAGAGTCCGCGCTGACCGGCCATTTTGCCGAAAACAGACCGCGCCGCTGTACGATAATCAGTTGAGACTTCGCAGACGTCGGCTTTCTTGCCGGTCAATTCGGATATAGGATGGACATGATCACGACGCTGAGCACGAGCTGGATAAAACGTCCCGTAGCGAAGCCACAAGATTTTCGACAAATGCGCCAGGCCCAGTTGCCCGCCTGTTGCCAGACCGGCAATGACGCCGTTGGTGTACCGCTTTCCAGGGCACCAATGGCCAATCGTTACCGACAACCACAAATGATCAGAGCGAACAACAGGAATGGAGAAACCATTTATTCTTCGTCAACGACCAGGCTTTGCTTGAGCCAATTCTATCGGATTGACGCTGCCCCCCGGTCGCGATCAACGGCTGGCACCGAATGAGTGCGAGCAGTCAGATACAGGGGGAACGATGAAAACAGGGATGAACCCGGCGGGTCACCAAAGCGGTCAGCAGATTGGCGATCAGATAGATCACAAGATTTTCAGCGCGGCGACCAGATCTTCTGCGACGGGTTATTGTTGCGCGACGGGCAAGGGAAAGATAAATCGCCAGGACCGCCAAAGTTGATGATCAGATGGATGCCATGATCGGAAATGGCTATCTTCTCTGATAAATGGCATTGTTATTCAGTGTCATGCCGGTGGAAAACGGGTTGAGCGGGACATATTGCGGCGGATATAACAGGTGGCAGAAGAGAAAAAAACGCCGTGCAAGGCAATTATTGCTTCTTTATGCGCGCCAAGGCAGGCCATCGCACCTTCCAGATGCATAATAGTTGAGCTTCATGTGTTCGTTCCCGGATCCATTCTCAGAATAGCCAGCCCTTGCCACCCGGCCAGACAAAGTGCGCACGAAATTCTGAATGAACGTCAATGACATTGAATGGCGCATTTCATCCGAAAGGTTCGAATATCCGGGAAGCGCTCACCGAAATGACAGCGCAACGCCGCTGGCTTTCAGTCCGGGACGCAGAAAGAGATGTTTGATTCGGGCTGCTCGAGCATCCGCCGCTTCTATACCGCCGGCACTTAGCTGCGTCCGGCGGAGGCTGCTTCAGTCAGGCCTTCCCTGTTATGATACGGGCCGTGGCGGCCGGCCATACCTATCATGGTTCTGGCAGCGGAGTTGGCTATATCTCTCTCTATCTGAAAAAAGCGCATCGCGGGATGTGCGCGCTTTTGTTCCATGCGCTGGAGGCTGGGTGATTGCCGCGATTCTGTAATTGGGTGGTGTGCGCGCCCTGGCGGTGGAATGCCGCGGTCTGGCAGTCTTGTGGTTGCGATTACCCCGGCGGGAGGAAGCCAAGATTGGCGCAATCGGATGTCCATCTGGCATATTATGTTGTCGATTCACTTTTCATCTTAATCTTGATCCCTGTGATCTCTGCATTTCGCTTGGTGTAGTTTTCATCCTGTGGGCGATCAATTGCGGAGTAGTCGCTGGGTGATCGCGTATGCGCTTGCCGGAATCGGGGGTTATGCAGAATAAGAGCTTCAGGAGTTTGACGAGCGTTGCAAAAACGGTGCGGTATTCCTGAAGGACGATTTGGGATCATGGTCTGTTGACAGGAGCTATTTGGAAACCAGCTACCCATCGAAGATGAAGCGAGGACATTAATTCATGATAAAATTTACGCGAGAATAGCCCGCCCGCAGCGTACATTAGCCCTGACGATTTTCAGCCTGTTCCGGGCCACGACGCACGGATGCCGGTGACGTTACCGAAACCCGAGAACGATTGTTGATGTCATTGATGGCACGGATCAGCGGACGGAATGGTCGATGTCGTTCTCTACGATCAAGGAAAGTCGACCGCTACCGGCTCTAAGCTGTATATGGAGGACAGAAAACAGAGGCGGGCGTCGAGGAATGAGACAGGACTCGACCGAGGAAAAACTATCAGGGCCAGGCCGAGATCTTGTGATTTCTGGTAGCGAACAGGCGACCATTTGGGATGGGCTGGACAAGGCGATCGCCTGTTCAAGAATGGGCCTGGTGGCGGCATGGCTCTGCAATCGCACCTTGGCAGCAGGCAACAGATTGGCGAAGCTCCAGCCTTGAATCTGCTGCCCAGTCGCTACCGTCCTGCGGCAGACAGTTTAAGCTCATCACCGAAGCGCTGGACCGTCTCGCTTTGCGCCTTCGGGCGATGGCAGATCCAGTCGTCGTGCCGCGGAAACCACAAGCGTCCCGTTCGATTCAGAGGCGATTGAAAAAGCCCTCTGCGTGCAGGCGTCATCAGAGCTCGTTTTATGTTGCTGTTGCATATCGGCTCCTGCCGCTCGGGTCAGAACCACGAAGCGGGGATTCCCGCTCGTCACCCCATGTCTCGGCCGCAGCCGTGCAGAATCGCTGGCACGCTTGAAAACGCCCGCCGCCTATCACCGTCCAGTCCGACAAATCCGTGTCGCAAATTGCAAATCGCGTGGGCGCGACCCTTTCCAGCCCGGACCTCACGTAGTATGCAACGGCGCAGAAGCGGGACAAACACCGCCCGGCGTCCGGCATGCACGCCTTCGCCTGCAAAAGGAGATCAGAGAATATTTCTTTGACCGCATAAGCGTACATAGCGTCGCGTACCGTGTCGGTCGATTATGCCAGCCTCTTCCAAAGACCGTTTTTGCGCAAAGCGACAGCTGTCGCAGAGAAAAGACAATCCAAGGGATTACTCCGCTGAGTCGGTCATAACAGGACCAGCTCCAGGCGGGGTCGCGGACCAAGCGGAATGCTTCCTTGGGCGATATCCGCCTTGGTATATAGTTGCAAAGAGGGGTCCGTGATATGAAAAGCGCTGCCCTGATCACGGCCTTGGTCGCCGATTGATCGGCCAGGTCGCTCGAAAGCCCTTCGATAAAATTCGGGGCGGCGTCCGGATAGCCGAATAGTCTCCAAACGGCATTCGCCGATGAACAAATCCGTGCATCTCTGGGCCTGCTGCCAGCCCGAGCGTCAGCGACAGGAAACAGATTGCGGGGCGGGCAACATATGGTCATCCGGAATATCATCGTAACCCCGGTTTTCCGTAACATCTAATCCGCGGTCAGCGCCCGGATCCACCAAAGCGGTGAGAATCCAAGCGGCAAAATGATATGTTTCCGTCACGGCCGAGCTTGCGCAATCTTCGCGCCGATGCAGGTTCGATTTTGTTGCGGGCTGAATTATAGTCAACGGTTCGGCGCAAATCAGAGATAGCCCTGCTTCCGCAGCGAAGCGCTTGCAGACACCATCGAAGTCCAGCCACGAACAAACTTATGATCGCATGTTTTTGAAATTTCGGAAGTCAGATGTTCCGCTAATGACCTTGCCCGCACTCGGTGCAAGTTTTGAGAGC
>Ga0163217_1051252_pt1 | contig 14128 bp, 9 predicted proteins | sample SynspAceP_FD_185933 | JGI IMG/M metagenome (GOLD analysis project Ga0163217, IMG submission 185933) | Saline lake microbial communities from Ace Lake in Antarctica - Synechococcus sp. Ace-P (PacBio error correction) | ecosystem: Environmental > Aquatic > Non-marine Saline and Alkaline > Saline ... | reverse complement strand
CCTTCCGCCAGTCCCCGATACACCAATAGTTGCTCGAGCTTTCTGGTCACGTTGCAATTATAAGAGAAAATTCTTTCAAGCTACACCCTCCATAATTGGAAAACGGTCGATTGAATCCGTCCAACCTGAACTGAACAGTAATGCCTTCAGTCTGTTCGTCAAGTCGATTGTGTTTCCACATGTGCTAAGAGAAAAGTTACCATACTTAAGTGATGCACCAATTTGCCAAGGCCACTCATTTTCATATAAAATCCCTCTTTCTCTTATATAAGTTGAACATCTCCTGTTCTCATAACTTCATAATAAACGACTAACATTTAATTCCATGTAAATTTGAATGTAAGGTTATATGTAAATATTCATGATAGTTGAATTGGTGTACAAGTATTTTCTTTATATAAATAACTTAATGCTGACCCTAAACTTAGTTTGAACCAGTAGGCTATTTACCTGTCATTGCTTTAAATAATAATAATTACGTCATCAATTTAATTATAGATAATTCATGCTTTTTGATATCCTTACTTAAAAATGATAGATTATTTACTCTTTTACTTGTTTTTTTTTCACACCTAAAGGAGGGCGTGCAAAAAAAGAACCCCTAATCTTGTTATGGGTTAAAGCGCCCTAAACTAAACCATGAAAAGGGTTTTTCTCAATGGTTACATTGCATGCGAAATGGCTTGAATTTCAATGCACTATTTTGATTTTCAGAAATAATGTGTAAGTATTGTAGATAGTAAAATATTGATTTACAAGATTAAAAATGTTCTTGTAAGCTAGTTACTTGAAATTGAAAAAAGGACATTAAAATAGGGTGATGGACTTAAAGTTAGCAAACTTAATAATGGGAAGAGAATTTTTTTTTGAGGAAAGCAGCATATATTCAGCCACTTTAACCAGCGGCTTGGAGTACCAATTTTGAAAGGAAAACGCTTTTCGTTTTTTGGAATTCTATTATCGTTGAGATGGAAGCGATTTCCGAGTATGCTAAAAGCGAGGAGGTAAGGGAACGTGTTGGATAAAGAATTTATTAATTGTTTACTTGAAAAAGACAGTAAACGCAGTTACTGGAATGAAAAGGATTTAAAATTTAAAAACAGGCCTTGGCAGAAAAGACTTTCTAAGATATTGATTTTGTTAAATTTAACGTATTTGTCAATCAAGAGGAAGTATTTACAATCAATCATTTTGAATTTAACTAATATTAATAATCGAAAAGAAGTTTTGCTAGGATTATAGTGATAGTTTTGTAATTTTTACCTGATGACTTTCGGAAAATGTTGCTTTACTTAATCATTAATTCAAGTGGATGCCTACTCAATTTTAAAGTATTGCAAGGAAAAGCTTGGACGTTAGTCTAATACAATTATCACTGATTTAAAAAAAAACTAAATAATGGAAACTTAGAAAAAGTTACAGTTCAGTACGATCGGAAAAAAGGATATGTCTTGAAAAGGTACTGAATTAGAAATCGTAAGTACCGCGTTGTTGATATTTTTCACTTTTTATATCAAAAAGAGTTAGAGCCCAAAACAATAATTAAATTTAAAGTTGTTGGTCTTTTCTCAAAATTATTTCAATGACTGGTTGGAGCAAACTTACAGTAGCATTAAGGTGGAGCAAGCTTGATAATGACAGGCAAGTCGCGAGATTGTTTATTTTTATTGTAATTACTAGTTTTCAAGAAAAAAAAATAAAAAAAAAAAAAAATTAGTGGGAAATTAAACTAGAAATTTTTGATTGAACCAGAGTAATTTAACCCAATCAGAAATACTTGAATTTTTCCAATTAGTTATCGGGAATTAATTTTCAGATCAAAACCGAATTAAATTATTTATCTCAATCTTTTCGGCAATTTCACAGGAAAGAACTAACTGAAAGATAGAAATATTTTTTTCTCAAATTATTTATCGAGTTTTTTAACAATGTTCAATGTTATTTCCGGGATTGATTGTCTAAATTATCAAGCTTTGGTGGGGACTCGTTTGAGGGCTACATTCGCTTGCGATGATGTTATCGGTGAAAAAATACTTTATTTCCTAATAATTGAATAATGAAGGAGATTGTGAAGTCAAATAAATCTTTTAAAAAAAACGTGTTACAAGAAGCTGTTAGGCCCAAATTTGAAGAAAGAAATCGGAAACTATTAGTTAAAACAGGAAATTGGTTATTCTCATAGCAATGTTATTGAATCTTATTTACAAAGTAAAAATGAAAACAGTTTACCTTTGCTTGCGAGCGATTATTTATGTTCCTAATGGCCACTACGTTCATCTGTTTTATTAAAAAAAAGGAAATTTAGAGGAACTTATTTCCGGCTATTCAGTTTTTAAGGCAAGTTCACTAAGTAATTTTAAGAGATTGATCCTAATGAAGTTACGACAGTTATTTTTTTCAACAATTGGAGTTAAAACGCAAAAGTATTTGTATATTATTTCTAATTTTTTATTCTAACTTTGAAAAACAAAAACTAAAAAAGAAATTTACCGAACAGTTTAACTTACCAAACTTTAAAAATTCCATGTATAAAGGAAATTGAAAATTTATTATCTAATCACGAAACAGCAAAAGCAATCAAAACGGGTGATTTACTATGATGAATTAAGTGCAAATTATTAACAAAGGAAATAGCAAACGTCAAAGGAGTGGAGTCCAGTGTTAAAAAAGGAATTGCTTACCGAGGATACGATTAAAAATGAATGTGAAGGCAACTGCATCTTGGGAGATGCAATTCAGAAAAAGGGTGGCGGAGAATTCTGGCTTTTGAAAAACCGGGAGTAATAACAAGGAAGTTATGTAGGAAGCCATGGTCAAATTCAGTAAATTATATGGCTCCTATATTGTGATTACTCCAACATATTGCCTTAGCGCATGCAAGTTCAAATGTATGGTTGTCAATAAGATGGATTTAGTTTAATTACCTTGAAAATGAGATTAAGTTTAATCACGAAGAAAATGATCGGTGAAAGTTGTTATCACATTAGCGGCACGGATCAGTTCAAACGCAACTTAAAAGGCCTTATTGAATTAATTGGAGTTGCTAGGTGATGAGAACCTTTTGGAAAATATGCTTACGATCGAAAGCTGAGAAAACAAGATATTTTAACATTTAATACAGGATTTGAAAGGGAGACTGCTAATTGGATGAAAGTAGGTTAAGCAAAACGGATTGAATACTACAAGGTTAATGAGGAAAATTATAATCAAATGCAAAAAAATTTCTGATTCATTGTTACAACGATTTCGCAATGGAGGCAAAGTCTTATCAGCCGGGAATGGTGGTAAAAACGCAGCAAAGGCTTCAGCAATATTACTGGTGATATTTGTTGGTTCGTTACAAAATCGAGCGTAAAGCTTATGCAGCAATGACTTTAACAGTTGATTCTTTTTTTTTTTCCCCCAGTTTAATTTTTTGGAAAAAAACTTTTTTTTTGCCCATTGGGGGAAAATGATTATGGTTACGATTGAAGTATTGCCCGTTTCAGTGAAGGGTTAGGAAAAGAAAGAGGATATTTACTAATTATTTTAATTCTAGTGCGTCACTGCCTAAACCTAGTGAAGCTGTTACTAAGGTAAGGAGTTAGGGACTAATAGTGATTGGTTTCTTAGGAAAAACAATGGTGGGAGCTTAAAGGATAGTTGTGATACAGTTGTGTATTGCACCAAAAAGATTCAAGACTTAGCAGAAGGAATCGCTATGACAAATGAATCATATTTGCATTTTAGAGAAGTTGAAAATCAATTAGTTAACGGATAAGTTAGTAAAAAAATAGAAAAGAAAAGAGGAAATTTATAATGAAGATTCTACAGTATGTGGCCATGGCTCAGGCTTCAAGTTTAATTTTGAAAAAATGAACGTTTGATAGATTTTTAGGTGATTTTGGGGTAGATGCCGATGTGGAAGTTGCGATTTAGGATCAGCTAAGGAAAAACCCAAGCAGGATTTAATTATTTAACAACCGGGTTTTAAGAGTCAGCTAGAAAGATATTGCCACCGAAAAGATACTTATTTACAAATGTCATAAATAAAAGAAGAGTTAACGGTTGCCCTTAAAGAATTACTTTTAATAAGTAAAGATTTTGAAGAAAAAGTGGTAAATAAAAGAAAGAACAAATAGAAAGAGAGTGTTTAATAATAAATTTTAATTTATACTTTTTTAATCAACCAGCTGATTATTATTTTGGTTTTAATTGCTTTAATGGTCTTGTGGCTTTTAAAAAAAACCGATTCTCTTAAAATCTTAAACGGGTACTGCTTAAAACTTAAGTGATGGCCCCTGCTCTCTTTTTAATTCTATCGGGAAAGGTGGCGGATATTGCCTACGCATTAGGACACCTTAGGACAGCTTTTGAAGAATGCTTTTAATATCAAGGATAATTCCTGCCAATGAAGCTGTAATTGTGTGGCTGAGAATATTCTCGGTAGCGAAATGGCTTTAATCATGGCTTTTGGTTTTTTTCTTTAATATCATAATTGCACGTTTTTACTTAAATTAAAATATATTTCTATTCCGGGCCACCCATGTGTTATCATGTCAGCCCTACTAGGCAGCTGTGTTTAGTACGATTGCGTTTTTAGTTGGGCTTGAATTAGGGCCGTAGGGTTCGATTTTCTTAGGAAAGCGTCATGCGTTTCACCAGCTATCGTTCAACCGTTTTACCGTAAAGTAAACTGTAAATGATGGTTATAGCTATGGGTCACTTTTAATGCCCTTTCTTATAGTCTACTGCTTTTAGTTAGTGGTGTCACTGGAAAATAAAAAAAAAGTCAACAGAAAAGATATTAAAGTCCCTGATGCAATTAAGCTTCTCGTGATAATTACTATCTTCAACAAGCCCAATTTGTATGATGGTTAATTTATGTTGTAACCTTCTGTTTGCAGATGCTAGTGTCATTAATGAAATTGTTCTGGTGGAGATTAATTGTTGTAATCTATGCTTTAATTGCAAGACTTAAATTTACAGCGGGGCTTCGTGATTGTACTTCAAGGTGTTCGATGATGTTATCTTGAAATTGTACCAGCCTTCAAGGGCGATCTCTGATAATAGTTCCAAATGCAAACGCCAGCATTAGATGTACAGTTATCTTTCCATTCGCACCAAAATGCTGTTCTAATTGCGTTTCTTATCTTCAGTTGTTGGAGGTTTATTGTTTTCTTAATCTTACCATTCACAAACTTGCCAGTAATTATTTTCCTGGTTTAATCCCTTATTCTTGTTGGACGGGCGCTGGGCGTATTGTCAAATGCTTTTACTGTGGTTTAAGAGTGAACCATAAATTGGTGGGATATTTAATGGTGCACTGTTGATAATTCTTACCGCTTTAATGTTACCATTAATGGGTGATTAGTTTTGCTAACTCAACTTCGGAGATTTAACAGATTTTGCTGTGTCGGTAATTTACTAAGGTTACTTAAGGCAATATTTGGTTTAAAACTGGTATTTATGTCTCCGTGTTTGTTAGTATTAGTACATATTTAATCAGGGATCTGCTTACCGCCAAGTTAGTTAGCCGGAAAATTACAACAAGAACAAAGTAAAAGAAGATTAAATGGTTTAAAGAACTTCATCTCAAAACTATCAATCGGAATATTATTATTCGACTTTGGAAAAATTCTAGAACAAAATTTCACTAACAGAATTTACTAAGTTTTAGTTGAAAATGCTATGATTAAAGGTTCAAAATGGTCTTTGTTTTAGGTTAATGGTGGGAAGCTCTGCTTCTGGCCTGCTCACTGGGTTTGTGATTTTAACAAAGGAGTGGTTTAGAAAAGAGAGAGCTTTAAGGCTCGATTCATCTCTTTGACAGACATGTACCAGTAATTACCAGCATATGGTAATGGATATCTCTTATAGCAAAGTTTTTGTGGAACAATTAAAGAACTTGATCAGAAAAGATGACTTAGTTCATTTCTTTACAGTTTCAGGTAATTCAAAAATTTAGTTTTAGCCTCAAAATTATTGCTAAAGAATCAACGGGAATAAAAACAGTTTGTATTTACTAATAAACCAAGGAAATTTATTAAGGAGAGTGCTGATTGATGATTTTTTCAGTTCCTCAGAAAAAATATATGGGCTGCCAAACTTGGGCTCGCCGCCTTTCACCAAGCCTTATTCAGTGAAACTCACAACGTTGATGACGCAATCATTGTTGATTTACACCGTTTTCTTTCGCCAACTCTTTCAAACGGTGCCCGACGACATTCGCGTTCTCAAAAAAGCTTTTATAAAGGCTCAACTTTTAAAAACAGACCTCGAGGCATGGGACAAGCGTTGGGAGGAGTGGCTCAAAAATTTTGGAAATTCGCTGCCGGGCGTTATCAGTACAACGACGCAACGGCAACTCCCGCGCGCTCGTGAGGAGCTCTCTCAAGAGATGAAAAACTCGTCAACCCAAAATACAGTTTGCGGGAGTGGTTCGTGTGCCTGCGTATCAGCAAGCAGCAGCCGTGGAAATACTCTCTAGTTCGAGAACTGCAGGAAAGTCATGACCCAGCCATTTACGGCCGAGCAATCGCAAGACATAGAGAAGAAATACTATCGAACTTGAAGCCGCTAGAGCTCTTCGCAAGTTGGCGGCTCGTCTTTACTACAGCTGCTCGTCATGACGAAAAAAAAAAGCATTTTTTGAACCTCGGGAAAGAATCGGTGGTGGTTTACAACCCGACGCTTGGAACAGGGGCTCCGCCCGTGCGCAAAACGTTTATTGGCGATGCGATTACTTGCGGGCCGTGGAGTGCCTAAAGAGAGACCATCGCTTTTTTAATTGGATGCAGCCGCCGCACAACAAAAATTTTGCTTTGGCACACCGCAGTCTGGGCGAGCTTTACGAAAATGGCTCAGGTATCGCGGCTGGACATGACCCTGGCGGGCCCATTTGTATCGTCTTGCAGCAGGAGCAGGGCGATCAAATCGCGCTAAAAACTTTGGCAACGTTTAGCACAGCCAAAATAAGTGATTGTAAAAAAACAGTCAAATACCAAGTACCCGGAGGCAATTTGAAGCATAGCCAGGAAACACACCATAACCCCCTGGTTTCTCAGTGAAGCTGCGGTGTCCCAAAGTACGTGCAATGGTCTGAAGAAAATGGCAACGAGAACCTTGAAGCTTCGGGTGTTCGTTAACGGCGGCGGCTGCTCTGGATTTCAGTTACGGCTTCTCGTTCGATAAGGTGCAGATTGATGAAGACGCGGTTTGATCAAAAGACGCATTGAGTCTTCTTGGTTCGACCCCATGAGCTATTAGTATCTATGTAGGCGCAATGGTCGATTATCAGGAGGGGCCTACAAGTAGCACAGTTTGTTCGTGCAGAACCGAACGCCAGCTCAACCTGTGGTTGCGGCAGTTTCGTTTCACTATCTAGTGTCGATTATGGTTGCGCCCCTGGTCCATCAGTGCTTTCCATTCCATCTTGAACCAGGATGTGACTCGGATGGCCGCGTCTTCGAAGCTCCGCGAGTTCACTTTCTTCGCATGGGCACCAGCGCCAAGTCGGCAAGTTCAGCCGGGTTGCACCCGGGCTCCCGCCCGATTGCAGCGATGTATACGTGGCCCACAATTCGTTGCGCTCAGCACCGCGATACCGAAAATCGGCTTGGTAGATGAACTTAGTAAACGAATGTCAGCGACGCTTCCACCCCAGTTTCTTTCCCGTTAGACGGCGGTGAAAAGCGCTTGGTCCATTGTCTCACCGCGTCGGGGATGCGAACAGCAGCTGTTGGACCAGTACTAGCGGCCAGAGCGGGTTTGCCCGCAGCCACGCTGCTGCAGCAAACACTCGGCCCTGTTCGTTCGAACAGGAAAATCGAGAACGCCCTGTGCAGGGTTCCATGGGCCCTCGTGGCAGGTTCGCTTTTTGAGCGATAGCCTACTTTCGTTGTCAATTCTTTCATCAACGAGTATAAGGGCTCGTCATCGAACGATACTTTTTTCGGCATATCCTCACCTATTTTTCGGCTTACCGCCCATTGTAACCTGAATCGTCTTGATAGCCGGCTCACGGGATACCGGATTCTATTCGATCGGCAGCCGCCGGTTCCGGCGGACACCAGGGCAATGATGAACCACCCACCACCCCCACCGGTGAAGCTTTGCCCCGAGAGCACCGTGGCGGCGGGCAATCTTGGATCATTTCCTCCAGTTCCCAGCTCGACACCTGGCATCGCGTCAGCAGGCCATGGCAAATTTTCATTCAGCTCTCCCAGCGTCTTCGGCTTGTGCCGACCAGCGCATCCACGCCTCGATCACCAGCGAATCAATCTGGTTGAGATAGTTTCGTACAGCTCGGGGTGCGCTTCGCGTGCCTTGGAACACGCGCGACTGTCGCCGCGGGTCAGGCTCTCACACCGCTGATACCCGACCAAACTGCCTACTCGGCCTGATCATCTCGATCACCTTGCGCAGCGGCGATTCACCGCGAACGGAAAGAGCATGGTCTGGCCATAGGTTGAAGGAGCGTGTTATCGATACCCCGATGGCGTCCCGTGGTGCGAATTGCTTTTTCCACTCCGAACGCCAGCTTCGTTGACCGCGCTCGTCATCCAGCCGAGTTCAAAACAACGGCTCCAGTGCCGCGAATTGGTGGCCACCGCGGATCGCCGCCGATTCGCCCAGTCCCAATGTCTCGCGGTACGTTTTGGGGAAAATTTCCAAACGCATTGCTTTCCGGCCGTTTCGAGTCCGAGCGTCTTGAAAATAATCGCTAAGGATTTCTTCATAAAGCATGCTGTTTTTCTGCGCTTTCGGTGCAATCGCTTTGCTCCACGCCCCAGCGCGGAATGATCAGTAAACTACGCCGTCCCCGCCGCGCTGCACGTGCGCCTGTTATGGCCAACGGTATCGGCGTTCGCGAATCGCATGCCGCCGTAAAAACAAACTGCCGTGCTCGCCTAGCAGGATTATCTTTGCATGTCCGCTGGATACGTTGCGTTCCCTCGTTAGCGGTTTTTCAGACTGCGGCTTTCCTTAGCGGCCCTCACGCGAGGGCTGACAACTTGCTTCGATCAACTCGGCGCCTTCCAGATTCTTTGATTCTCGCCGGATTCAATCAGCCGCGTCGACGATGGTTTCGAAAGATTTGGGTGTTGCACCGGGCGCGGCTGCACGCTTCGGGTGCAGCGTCATGTGGCCTTTGCTGGGATGCCTTCGGTCGCAAGCGCCGCGGATTTGCCGAAAAGTTCTGCGGCAAGACCCACCGCGCCCAATTTCACTTCGGCCAGCTCGCGTGTCCGGAACTCACGCCCAGAAGCCTTGAGGTTCATTGCGCCTGGGATTGGACTGCAGCGCACCCCGGACAATACCGACTTGATGCGGATCTCGAGGCTCGCCTTTCCAACGAGCCGTCTTCGCCCCGCGTCCACTGGGTCAGCGACGTATAGTGGGACCCGCGCGCAGCCCAGGCATGGGCCCCGTCTCAAGGGCGCGCCAGTCATTGCTTGTGGCCAGCGCCACGCATCGATTCCGTTCATGATGGCCCTTGTTTATGGGTCGCCCGCCGTTAGGGGTCGACGAGGCAAATTCTGTGCGCCAGGATGATTCCGTCGCGCACCTGCTCACCATCGAAAACGCGGGCCGGGCCAGCGCGTCCAGCGGAATCGAGGACCCGGGCCCTTACCAGGGCTCGATCGGGTCAGATTTGAAAGAATCCGCAGAGGGAACACCTTGCCTTCGGCATTTTCTCGACAGTGAGGACCAACGCCTTCGCACATTGTGTTGACCAGGTTCGCCGCCCATCGCGTGCGCAGTAAAATCCACCAGCAGGTGGGCGACGACCATGTCACGCGCCGGCCGATGATGGGTGAATCAGCACTTGGGAGGTCATTGGCCCCGCCGCGCGAGCACCATGTTTGGGGTGCAGGCTGTTGGCAAGGTTCAGGATGTTCGCTTTACGCCTGCCACATGCCGCCTTGGCGCGGCTGCGGATGCGGTTTACGTCAACGACTTGGATCTGCCGCCAATCAAAATCGGCTCGGAGCTTTTCGACCCGGAAGCCGCCGCCGGCCCGTGCGATCTTGGCCCGCAGAGCTCAGCGCCGCAACGATCGAAGGCTCCTTCCACGACCAGTGGAATGGCGTATGGCCTTGTCGTTGATCAGAAAATTCAGGCCAGCGCCAACGGCAGCCCCATGACACCGATGACGTTTTCGATCATCTTGTCGGCCGACTGGATCGAGAGCGTTGTGATTGCCGGGGCTTTTAAAGGGGGGGGCCCAAAAAAAAAAAGCGCTGGTAAATCCCTGGTTCGAAAGCAGGCCCTGCTTGCGAAACTTCGCGAAACCCGCTGCGAAACCGAAAGTTTGGTAGAACTCGGGAATTCTGCCATGCTGCGTTCCTTGTTTAAAAAGTTTTTCTGCCCGACTCGGGCTTCCTGGCGCCCCGACCTCTGCGCCAAGATTCCGATATGCCAAGTTTAAGGGAAACCCACCGCAATCTGAGACCGCCGAGCTCGAATGCCCGGAGTTTCTCTGCCATCACGCGCCAAGGCAATTCCAAGGTCGCCACCACCGGCGCCACCAACTCTTGTAGGACCACCCCCGCACTCGTGTCCATGACTTGGCCAGCCCGTCGATGGGGGGCGGTCATGACCTCCTTGCCCATGGCTATCGCCCAGCGCGACCAATTCTCAGCGGGCGTAGGCGCGCAAGCATCGAACAGGACAGCCCCGTCGTTGCGCAGTTGGCTTGCGGCGTGGCGCGCAATCTCGGTCCAGGCGGGGACCGGATGCCGACCTGCACTTAAAACAGATCCGCCAGCTTCAGGAATCGAACGCACCGACGAAATCCGTGGTCTGGGCAGCCTGACGGGTTCCCATATTGCCGCGCCAATGTAGATCCTTTGGCCAGTTCGTCGGTGTTGGCAGATCGCGAATTCGTCGGTGGATCGAAAATTCGCTGATTCCAACCGCAAAACGCCTCCGCGGCAAGTGTCTGCGCCACTGGCACGGCGCCAGTGATTCGCGATAAACCGGCAACCATCGACGCAGGCGCGCGCGCGGCATCCGCCGGACCTGCCGTCTCTGCGAACCACTCGGTCACGCCCACGCCAGTGCCGCGCAGACGGCCCGCACTGGAGGCCAAGCCAGCTTTATTCAATCGCTGCGGGTCGGATTCGAAAAGGCGCCTTCAGAGTTCGATCTCAACGTTCATTTGCGTTGATCTCGCTGGGTGACCGGCCCAAGCACCCGCATTGATGCTAGTATCAACCGACCGCGTCAGGCCCAGCCGGAGGAATCTGCGCCATCGCAGCGCAACACACGCCCCTCGACCCGCCATGGCTGCCCGCTCAAAATCCGAGACTGAAACGGCACTTCCAACCAGCCCGTACCGCCTAGATGCCCCCGCTGCCAACCGGACTTTCACCCTTTCCGCGTCCACCGCCATCACAGCGCCGGTGCCCCGTCGAGACGGCTATATTCACAATTAAAAAGCAGTTTTGCCCGGCGCACAAGAGGGCCTGGAACGCAGTTCACATTTCACGTCTTGAACCGTCGTCTTGGCTCACCGCACCACTTTGCCCAGCCCAGCACGCAGAAATCTCAGTCACGCCGGGCACATTCTTGAGCGCTGCGGCCACCGTATCTGCCGCTTCCGGTACAACATATCGCTTTAACCTGAGGGCCGGCAATTCGCGGTAAAAAAAAACACCGCAACGCCCGGCCGCGCAAACGGCGTATGCGGTTGCAGGCATTTCCATGCGTCGTGCATTGAAATACAGAAGACCCGGCCGGGCCGACATGGCCAGAAGCCGTGCAAGGCCAGTGCGCTCGCTTCAGAAACGTTGCGCCCAGCGCATCGAAATCACGGGGCCGCGATAGCCGTTCGCGCCAGCGCGAGGTCGTATGGGCTGATTGTTCACCCAGGCCGAATAGAACGGTGGACGTTTGTGCGGTCCGCTGCATGGCCTTCAGTGGATCCACCGACTTTCGACCGCGCTTCGCTAACCGCGATTACGACCGCCCAACGGCCAGTCCGCCCCTGCGGCCAAGGTTCGGCGACGTGTCGCTGCCGTCGGGAGTTCGCGCCGGTGGCATCTCCACGTATCCACCAAAAAATCGAGCGCTCGCGGCGGAGCCGGACCCGATTGCGCGCAAGCTTCCGGAAAGCCTGGAGGAGAAGATCCAACCCTAGCCGATCCGCCGCAGTCACCAGCGGGGCGGAACCCGACGCCGACGAGGCCATGACCAGCACCGGAGGAAAGTTGTTTTGGCCTGAAAACCCGGGGGACCGGGTTTCACTTCCACCGATGGAGGCGGCATGCGCTTCAGCCAGTGCCGTCACGCGCCCTGAACCGTAGGCCTCAATCTGACCATCGAGCTCGAAGCTGGTCCTGCTCCAGCGGCCGGATTCCAGTTTCACCGAGTGCGGGTCCACAGCGGCGTCTCCAGGCGCGATTCGAGATCGAGCCGACGTCCGCAGTTCAAGTCCGCATCCACGTTTGACCCCAGTACTTGACAAGGCAACATTGGCGTAAGCGATGGCCCGCGGACTCGACCCGGCGAGTATTCGGGTGTTCATTTGAAGATTTCGCGACAGATCCCTCGTTCGTGGCTATACCGGGGTCATTTCTGGACGGTCCGCATCCGTTCAGCTTCATCGGTCAGCATGTTTGGTGCTCCAGGGCAGGGAACCTAAGTAGGCCAGAATTTCCACTGTTTCTTGATTGTCGCTTCCCCTGCCAGTACTGGTCACGATTGCTGGCTCAGATTAGCCCTGTTTTCCAGTCCGCGCTTCCTTCCTCCAGGTTTGTTCGTAGCTCCAGGGCGGGATCAAACACCACAATCCACCTTGCCGTCTTTAACATTCGCGGACCTGCAATAACTTGTCTTTTTACTGTCTCGCCGGGCAATAAATGGCGCCCATTCCAACAACCCGCCGACGTTCAGGGTCATTTCAACAATACAAAGTGTTGTTCCTTGGTCAATATTCCAGTTTGTAGATGAGGACCCAGGGACCTACAAACATTCACCGGAATCTCCGGGGTCGTAGGACCAGCGCATGCATCCCAGAATTGCTGATTCACGATTTTTCCCATCCTTCAGGGAGGTTCGAACACGCGATGCGTCTTGGACTGAAAAGCCAGTTTCCGGGTAACTTCTGGACAGTCGATACAGATTGCCCTTGGTGGTTAACAGTGAAAGGCTGCCGCCGAGCGCTTTGGGTTATTCAAGACAGAAGCTCCCTGCGTTAAGGGTGACAGCTCACCGGAGGGCACTTTAACGCAGGCCAGTCTTTCTGACAAAAACAAATGTCTTGGCGGGCTTGCTTTGGCCAGTTTTTTCGAGTTCGGTGCCTTGATTCGTCGGGGTCTGAAGGCCATCCTCTTCATCAAGGCGATTCTGCATTTGTCTTGTTAGGATAAGGCACGGCTCGCCGGGTCGAAATAGAGGATCAGGTCACCCAAAACTTCTTTCTGAAAATCCTTGGCGATTTCTTTCGCCGGGGGCGGGCAGAAGGCAGGGCAGGTCTCGGGCCTTCTTGAGTGCACCATTTCCATATAAACCCCACCGCACCCGGTCATTCCAGGCCAACTGACTGCTTTGCAAGGCAAGGACATTCAGAAACCAATGGGGCTCTGGTGTTAAAAACTTCCGCATTAATTTGTTCCGAGCTATACCCCCTGTTTCTGGCGTTTTCACGCCGGCGCTTTGAAGCTGGTTGGTTTTTACCCACTCGTTGGCTTTTTACAGGGATCCATTCCCAACGCCAAAGTGTTGAATCCCAAGCTCTTCATCTTTTACTTTGGCTTTCAGGGCTTGTTTTGCAAAGTTTTTCATCGGTTACCTCCTCTGGCCCTGTTGGAAATGAGGAAAAACTTTTCTTTGACACCCCACTGTTCAGGCAAAACGGTCGGGCGTTTTCTACCTTCGCCGTTTGGTCAGGAACCACTTCACGTTCCTTTGGGGCCATTTTTTTTTTGGGGCCTTTATTTCGGCGGGGCCTTGTTTTGATGTTTTTCAAAATCCCAAGAAGGACGGTGAAAAAAAAAAACTTTTTTTCCCCCGGGGGGGCCAAAAAAAAAAAAACCCCCCGGGCAAACTTTTCAGCCGGGTTTTTGGGGGGCAATTTTCGGGGGATTTGCGGGAAACAGGAACCAACGGAAGTTTTCACGGGGCCCTATCTCTTTCTTCT
>Ga0163217_1118863_pt1 | contig 14129 bp, 17 predicted proteins | sample SynspAceP_FD_185933 | JGI IMG/M metagenome (GOLD analysis project Ga0163217, IMG submission 185933) | Saline lake microbial communities from Ace Lake in Antarctica - Synechococcus sp. Ace-P (PacBio error correction) | ecosystem: Environmental > Aquatic > Non-marine Saline and Alkaline > Saline ... | reverse complement strand
CCCGCAGCGGCCAGGTGGAAACCCGGCCGAATCAAAAAGGCCACCCGCCCCCGCCATGGCGATGCCGAGTGCCGACGCCCTGCCGCCGCCGCCCTGGTGAGCAGCCCACAAAGGACCGTGCCGAGAAATCGGATGATCGTCGATTCTGCTGCGCAATGACCTGGGACGGTCTGCGCAAGCCGGGCACCATCCAGGTGCCGCAAAACTGGTGGGGCTGGAGTGCTGCTACCGCCAGGTGCACCATCTCACCTCGGTGTGGAGGGCCAGCTCCGCTCCGCGCCGGCCTTTGGTGGATCTGCTTGCGGGCCTGCTGGCCGGGGGGCCGATCAGCTGGCGCCCCGAAAACTGCGGGCCTGCCAACGCCTGGGCGAAATCGAGCCCGTTGCCCGCGGCCCCTACTGCGGCTCCCTTTCGCGGCTGGGGGCCGATGGGCAGCTTCGACAGCAACATCCTGATCCGCAGCCTTGATGCTTTGGCACGCGGCGCCTGCGGGCCCCACGCCGGCTGCGGCATCGTCGCCGACTCGACCCGGCGGCCGAGGCCGGAAGAACTGGGCTGAAACTCAGGCCACTGCTCGAGGCCCTGGGATGAGGGCGATCGCCTGGATCGCAGGCAGCGAAACGACGCCTCGCTGCCCTTGTTACCGGGCCAGGTCCGGGGGCAGGGAATGGGGTATTCACCAGAAAAGCCTGAAACCTGCCCCTCGGCGACCGCGCCCTGCAACTGGCCGATGACTGTTTCGAAAACCAGATCTGGCGTCGAAGCCGCCAAGCCCCATCTGCATGGAGTGAGCACCTGGAGCGCTGACCAGAGCAGCGCCGGCTTGCTGGAATGGAACAACCGCCTGAGCGCCAGGAAAGTGCGAGCTGTTGCTGGCAGGAAGCGATCCAGCGCCAGCGACATCCCGACCGGCCCCTGCCGACGAACTGGGCGCGGGCCATGGGCCCGGGGCCAACTGGGCCGCCGGCATCAACCTGCCCGCCGCCGATTGACCAGCGCCACCGCTCGCTTCTGCTGCAATCAACGCCGCAACACCCTGCTTCGGAGCAGTCAAGGGCGTCCTCGTCAGCCGCCAGCGAGCAGCGCAACGCCAACAGCCTGCAGAGCCGCTAGCAAGACCTTCGCCTACGGGTCGCTCGATCAGGCACGACGCGAGGCACGCGCCGCCGGCGCCGACGACGCCCTGCTGCTCCAGCACCAGACCGGTGGTGCTCTGCGCGGCAGCACCGCCAATTGCTGGTATGCCAACAACAAGTGGCGCCTGCCCGGGGTTGATGCGCGGCCGGCCCTGGGCCTGGGGCTGCGCCGAAGAAAGCTTGGATCAGTTCCCCACGACCTGGGCATGGAGCTGCCAACAAGCCAGGGCTTGAGGGGCTGCGGCTTCTGATCAAACAGCCTCAGCTGCCGGGGCGCATCGTGAATCTCAACGGGTTCGCCAGACCGCCGCAATGGCTGGACGTGGAGGCCGCTGTGGCGTCGGCTGCTTTCCGCGCCGAGGCCCCCTGCCATAGGGTGCGCCAGACTTCTCCATCTCGACAATCATGCCAAGGAGATGCCATCCACAGGACAGTCGTGGGCGCAACTCACCTAGGTCTGCGGCCCTTGCCTTAAATCGGCTGCTGGGTTGGGATCAACAAAAAAGGAAGTCCGCGATTCAGATGCAAGGCGTGAAGTGATGTCCTGGATTAAACACCGAGGACACCCAGGTGTCGTTGGTAAACCAATCACAGCGGGAACTCTGAACGGGCCTGTACAACGGGGCGTCAATGTCAGAGAGCAGCGGAGAAAGTCGCCAGAGGTACTTATTCAGGTGAGCGCGGTGAGTGCCAGCATGAAAATCCTGCCGGGGATGCCCGAAGATATGAACAATCTCTATGGCCATCGATTAAACCGATAATCGAGAAAGTTGTGACAGATGATTCATCTACAGGGCTCCCGTCTGGCAATTCTCTATCACTACGATGGCCGTGTACAAAGCAAAAAGCAATTCTCAAGACAAAGCCTGGACTGCACGCCTGAAAGACAATCTCTGCCGCGGGGTGACTCAACGACAGCACGGCCAGCCGAAGCAGGCCGGGATCAGTAGCCCAATGACACCCACCGATAAGATGGTGTCATCGCCTTGGATGAATCGCTAGCAAGTGCCTGTCAGCATCCCATGCCCAAAAACACCTTTTTAAAAGGTTGATCTGACCAAAATCGATGGATTCAGCAGGAGATTGCCCGGGTCACAACCGTGGCATCCAGACATTCCTGCCGCGTTTCAGTGAATCGCCGGTGAAGTGTTTCAGGATTGAATGCAAAGGATGCGACGATGGACAGATCAAAGGACAAACGATCCCAGACATTGCCGATGTTGAACCTCGAAGTGTTTCACGTTTCAGTTGGTCCGATTCTGGGTGAATGGCGCCCAAGCCAGGAAACAACCTGGTGGTGATATTGCTGATTGTCGGCGCCTTTGCAAGCGATGAATGGGGTTTTACCGGGATCTTTGCTAAAGAAAATGGTGGCGTTTTCTGACGATCACATACCCCAGGCAGCCAAGGCCATCTTATGGGATTTTGGAATGGATCTACACGAGTTCACGCCATACCCAGGCGTTTCGTTTTGCAGGATCAAACCCACCAGGCCTGATTCGGCGTTGCCCCCCTTCGCATGAGCTGCTTGCGGGAATGAACCCGCCGCGAGACGCGAATTGGTCAAACACGGCACCCGACCGGCGAACCTATGCCGCCGGACTTATTCCGGCAGTGAGGCCGGTGCTGGCAGCTTTGCCGAATTCCAACAGCGCATCTTGGAAACCCTTGCCAGGTTCTGAGTTTCACGCGTGTGGCCAATGAAGCCGCCGCACCGTTCCGCCGCCCGGAGCATGGCGCCATAACTGTGACATCAAAAACCTGACGCGCGGCCACCAAAGTCTACTTCCCTGTCTATGTTGAGCGCCAAGCTTGCGAGGCGTGACATTCCACTTCTCGCAAGGGATGCGTGAGATCTCCTTTGTGGAGCCATTGGAAAGTCTGGCTTTCTTGATCTTCACGTCGAGATCATCAAAGGCGCGTTGAAAAGTATGGATGGTCAATCCCATGTTCAAAACCAGCCCAGTGGAGCCCCATTTCACTGACTATCTGGTGTTTGAGGATTTCTGTTGATGAATTCAGCGGCAAGCAGTATAACATGGACGTGCACATGCCTACCCGCAGGGCGTGCCTCAATGCCATTGAATATCTCAAGAAGTTTGGCTTACACGGGCGAGCAAGCCTACCTGCTGTGGAGTATGTGCGCCGGTGGAGGTTCGTTATCAAGCGGAATTGGTGATATTCCCAATGCCGCTGCACCCTGGCCTTGCAACCGTCCATTTCGACCAGGAGTTAATTGCCCACACTAGTGCTTAGGCTATCCCTGCTCCTTTCAATTCGTTGAAAAGGAGCCTTTTGCTGAATTTAAACATCTTCAAGGCTTACTTTCCATGCCCGTTACGAATTCAGCTGTACCAAGAGGATGCGAGAATTATTGACGTTTGGGCAGCATTGAAGAGCGCCCAGACCAATACGCAATGCCCATCCGTGGTTGACGATGGGATCAGATTTTTTACGCCCCCGTATTGACACTGTCTGCGGCATTCAGCTCAAGGTCGAACAAAAGAACCAAAGCTGCGTTCCGCAAACAAAAGCCAGGAACCATCCAAGTCACCCAGAACTTCGCGAAAAACACCAGCCGTCCATGGATGCTTAAACCGAGGTTGCTGAGCTGGCTCGGCCTTACACCGTTGAGGAAACTCTTGGATCCACATCATCAGAGAGATTCTTCAGTGGCCCATTGGACACGATTCCACCCCGTTTGGGCAGGCGTTTAGTAATAGTTTGACTGCCTGGACGAAGTGAAGCATGTGTTCAACAAGCAAAACACTGATCCCTGTTCTTTCATGATGCGTTTGGCACGGGCAATCTCAATGTCTTGAATGATTGGAAGCGCTGGATACCCTTCAGTTGGTTCATCAAAGCCAAAAGCAGTTTGGGCTTCCCAGAAGGGCTTCTGGCAATGGCTAAATTGCTGCTTGCTGGCCGCCACTTGAGGTCACCACCTTACGTCCTAGAAATTTTTCGAGAATGGGGAAATAGGTCGAACACAATCGGACGACTGTGGCGATTCTACTAACCCCCAGGGCAAACGCTTCCATACCCGCAACAGATTTTTCCCTTGAACATGTCACCTGGGGAATTCTCGCCCCTGCGAAACATAATCCAATCCCCTGATTCTGGCGCGACAGATAGGGCGTTGATCTGAAAGCGTTTATCACCATAGAAGGAATCGAACCGGAACGTTAGCTTCCCAGAGCCCGATGATTGTTTTAAGAAATGTTGTCTTGCCAACGCCATTTCTGCCAATCAAGCAACCATTTGGCTTCTGGAATCGAAAGATCTACAATGGTCGCAGAATATGGCTTACCATAATAAACATTGAGATCATTGACCTTAAGAATGTTGGATGTTTTCCATGGCTGGTGAGTTGACAGTCAAATAGGGGTGGATTCTAGTTCATCTTCTGTGTGCCAAGATTAGACTTTCAAATCACCCTTGGATCTTTCCTTGCTTCACAAGGGGACCTTCTGTAGAAAGTTGGCCTTGCGTGGAGACTTCACATCAAAGTCGAGATCTGCTGATGAAACTCCATCATGTTCAATCCACCACAACAAGTATGATCACCGGCCAGTGATTTGATCAAATCAGCTGTGCGTAGGGTTTCTTCATCGTGAGGCCAGCCACTGCTCAATCAGAGAAAGCAGCACTTCTGGAGCTTAGCGGCCACCAAGGCTGGGCAAATGCAAAGCCAGCGTTTCTGACCATGGGAGAGCAACCCGCCCTGGGTGCCCGGCAAAGGGAGCCAGCCCAACGTAACTCATTCAGCCGATGGACCTCATCCTTTGGCCGCCATTGGCAGAAGGATCAAGCATTTCAGGCTTAAGGCGTTCTTCGCGCGTGAACACAGCCAATTCAAGGTTTTCGAAGCACTGCAGATGTCAAAAAACCCTGGTGTTGAACTTTCGGCCAATGCCGTTCCTGAGATGTTTCTGCTCCGACATGCCAACCAACGATTGGCCCCTGTAGGCACTGTTCCCTTTAGTCGGACGAACCTTGCCAGTGATCACCATCGAGAAACGTCGTCTTGCCAGCACCATTGGGCCCAATGACGACTGACCTCCCTTTTGATCAGCTATGAGAAGAAAAGATCGGTTCGAAGCATTAAAAGCCATCCAAACTGACACTGACACAGTCAAATCAAGAAGCGTTTCAGCCATGGCATTAGCGTGCGACAACGATTGAGGGGGTGGAAGAACCTGAATTGGCAAAAAGGAGGGCATTTAGTTATCAGCAAAGGTGCTTCGGGCTATGAGCGGCCCCTAAGCAGAAGAATCGGTTGGAGTTGTGCTGAAACCTCCTGCAGGCTTCATTTCGCTCATCGATTTTTGGGGATAGTTCGGGCTTTCTGGGCAATCCCGAAAGAAGCTAGGAACTGCGCAAAACCGCCGCGGTGAACCATCCGTAAGATGCCACAGCATCAAGACGACGAACAAAAGATGAAACAAACCCCCGGGGACGAACAACAGAGCTCTGGCAAGGCTTCGCTCACCAAGCTCTGCAGTAATTGACGAGAACGGCCCCAAATTGATCGGTCCCACGAGGGACCCCTTGCCGCCACTTGCGACCCAGATCACATTTACAATCGAGAATGAAATCGACATGGAACCTGCAGCGAGACGATGCCTGTTTGACGGTTATAAAGGAGCGCCTGAAACACCGCAAAAGGCCACAGCAAACAATAAAAACAATGTCTTGAAGGGAACGGGATTAAAACCAGCAGAATCTAATCTTTGCCTCATCGTCCCTATTCGCAATCAAAGCATCGCCAAAACGGCCTGTTCGTGAAATATCTGCAGATTAGAAAAAGCAGACAGGCAGCAATAATACCTTAATCGATAAAAACCAGAGCTTTGCAGATCACATGATTCCAACCAACAGGCCGTATAATTCATAGTGTTGTGGTGAGCCCGTTGCAACCAATTAATTAGCTTTTGCTGGCCATTAAAGAAGTGAAAAAACCACCATCAAGCCGCTTGGTAATGATGGAGAAATAAACACCCTTGATTCTATTTCTAAAAATCAAGGTATCCAACTACTTCCTGCAACCAGATTGCGGGATCAGGAGGGACAGGAAGCCAGGGTAAGAATGGAGAAGTTTAAACGGCTGCCAAAAGAATGGCAACTCACTAACTCCAAAGTTCTCAAGAATTTGGGAATCCCGTTTACCCGCCTTGTGGGCTCGGCGTATTCAGCGTGAAGGTACATCGGCCCGCTGCATAACCTCCCAAGGCGAAGAAGATTCCTTGGTCCAAGGCTGAGCAGACCTGTTTTATAGCCCCAAATCAAAGCAATCGCCAAGGCCGTGATGGCCAGGGCAAAATTAGCGTCCAAAAAGATTTCAGCCGAAAATCACTGAGAATTGCCGGACAAGGACGAAAAGGGGGCAAGGGGCAAGGAGGATCCAGGGATACGCAGCGTTTGAAGAGTTTCATTGGTTAACTAGTTCTCTCTAAGTGGATCTATGACAAAGTTAAAAAAACAGTTGGTAGCGCAAGTAGACTCAAGCATCGACTGAAACGCCCCTTTTGAGGAACATTTCCCATTCGGCTAAACGCAGAAAAAAAGACGATAATAAAGATGAAGACCAGAACCAACGACATACTGGTGGTGGCAAAGAATTCAACCACCCCTTTAAGCGCCGGCGGGGCAGGTTGGGCGGAAGACGCATTTCAGGATTGAGCCCGAAACCGACAACAGCAGCATTGAATGATGCCGCATGATTGAGCCAGCACCGGTGCCGAGCAGATGCCAACGCCCCCAAGCACAATCACCATGAAACAGGAAACATATAAGCCGTACCGAGGTTGGGACCCCACCGAAACCAACAGCGTAATCGCAGCACCGGCGACACCGGCCAAAACCAGAACGCAAGCCCGAAGTAATGCTGTCGACACGATCAGTTGGAATCCCAAGCAATTGCTCATTCTGCCTGTCTGGGGTGGACCGCCCGAACCGCAACCCCCCATGCACTCTTACTGAGAAACCAGAGAAAACACCGATGAGCAAAAGATTGATAGAAGAATAATGAAAACCCGAATTACCAGCTATATATCTCTAACGGTTACGATCTTGCCCCAACTGCCGTTGCAGGGCCATTTCGTGGGCTGACATTCCAGTTTCGAGGGACCAACCAGGGCGACGGAAGCTGCGCGGCACATCCGAAGACTATGGAGTGACACACAATCAAGCAATGCCCAGAGAAAAAAGGCCCACATCAAACCATGGGAGATAGGTGAAATTACGGCTTATCACCAATCTTTTTGGCCATAAACTTACGTTCCAATCAAACCAATCGCGACGTGCCGCCAGGATGCCAATCAGCTATGGACGTGGAGATGCTGGCGAATCAACTGAATCAGCACCAAGCTGACACCCCAGGTGCGCCAGCAATGCTTTCAAGCAGGCCTGCCGTAGAAGCTTTCTGATCAGGCGTTCCGCGATCCAGCAAACACCCCAACCATGGCCGTGACTAATGAAGGCAAGGATCACGCCCACCCGGGTAATACAGTTCGAAATCGCCGGCCCAGGGGCTGAACCAGATTTTGAACCACAAAAGTGACATAGCACCCAACATCATCAGCTCACCGTGGCGCGAGATTGATGACACCCATCCAAGCCCAAAGACAATGCCAATCCAGTAGCGCCCAAAAGCAGCACTGAGGCAATGCTGAGGCCATTCTAAAATTTTGAGAAAAGAAAAAGTGCCCACCGACGAGACTGATTAAAGTGAAGTGGTCGCTTCTTACAGCGACGATGATGGTCACCTGTGTAGGAAAAATGTGGAGGAAAGCTGAGCTTTCCCCCACCTGCGGGCGAATCCAGTTCAAATGATGACTGAATCCCGGTTACGTAGGAAGAGTTGAGATTGACGCCATGATGGCTCACTGCTGGCTCTACTATGGGCTCCACTGAATCATTGAAGCTACCGGTCTTATCACATTCCGGAACTGCCGGCATTCAGGACCGATCCTGGTCCAATCACAGGTGTAGCCCTTGGTTTCAGGCACAAAAACGATTCCAGGGAAGCGGCAGGATGCCGTGCCGCTGTCCTTGGAGGATCTTGAAACTGCCGCTTGGGTTTCAGCTTCGCCGATCATCACCCGTTCGAGTTTGATGGTTCTGGGAACATCTCAATTTCACCCTGGGGAGCATCGAAGGTGTGATGCCAAAAAAAAATTTTTTTTTTTTTTTCCCCCCCCCCCCATTTTGGTCTTCCGCGGGACCTGTCGAGATCTGCGAGGTGCCGGCTTTTTCGACGGCATTCTTCCAGAGGTAAACCATTGTTGTAGGCGACTCCGCAGGGTCGCCCCCCCACCACGCGGTCGTCACCGTTAGGGCAAGCTTGGAAATCTTCGACGAACTTCTTGGATGGCTGGGGGTGTTCCAGGGTCATGGAAGTAATTCCAGGCGGCGTAGGTGCCAGCTGTGAAATTCAGGCCCGAATCTGACGAATTTCTTCCTTCAAGCGATCGAGACGACATGATCTTGTACTTCTCAGTGATCTATTGCCCGGCAGCCTGGAACTGCTTTGAAGAGGGCAACGTCTGGAATCACCGTTGGGGTTTCAAGGTGTTGATGATGATGCCGCCCTCAGGGAAACTTCCTTATCTTGGCGAGAGGAGCAACCTCCGTGTTGCGAGGGGAATTATTAATCTTCCACCAACAAACTTCACCACCAAAGAGCTTTCATCTGCTCTTTGATGATCGTGTTGGCTGTTCTTGGGTAGACGTAGTCGGAAACCCACCAGGAGACTTCTTGCCGAGGACTCGCCGTAGGGTCCATCAGCCACTGCACCGCAGCTTCAGCCTGCTGGTTTCGGAACGGCGCCGTGTAGAAAATATTGTTCGAACATTTCCTGACCCTCATATGATATGGCGGGTAGAAGAGCATGTGGTTTTCGCCTCATTACACCGGGCAACATGCGCCTTACGGCTTGCCAAGTCCAACCACCAAAGACCAATTGTTGACGCGCGTCGGAATCTTATCAGTTTTCTGGGATTCTCGGCGAAGGGGGGGCCAGTCTGAAGCACCATCTTCGATGACCGGGAACGATTCTGTAATTCTTACTCTGCGACCGTGACAGCCACCGGCGTCATTGATTTCTTTTAATGGGCCAATCTTCCTCAAACTTCCTTGAGGGTGGTTTCAGAAAATTGCCATCGTCCACTCAGGGAGTGGAGAATTCCAACCTTTGATTTCACCATCAAAGTCTGTGGTCGTTTTCCGTTTCCGCCACCACAGGCAGAGAGTGAAACTCCGAAAACAGGGTGCGGCAAATCCTGACAAGAGTTGTCGTTCGGGAAATGGAAACATTGGGCTGTTTAAAATGAGGGAAAACGCCGCCAATGCTGTCGGCTGAGTGACTAGGGCAGCATGCCTTTTTAGGGGCGTTGTAGTCAAAAGCACAATACAGCAGGCGACAGGGCGCGCTCAAGGGCAGAGATCCCGCTTACCAGCACTTGTTTTGGTATGATCAGGGAGGATTTTCGCGTAGTGGCGCCACAGAAAGGCCTCGAACCTGCTCAAGCCCCTTCGCCACTGCGCAAGTTTGCGTGAAAAGCACCAGGGTCGACCGCCAACGCATGCGCTCGGTTGTCGCGTTGCATTCACCTCCAGGTGGCGCCCACCATGGAGGCAAAAGATTCGATTTGTTGATCCACCCAACAGGTCGGAGCGGGTTAATGCCAGGACCGCCCCTGCGCGGATTTGTCTCCAGCGGCTACATCGATCACCATAGATGCAGAGATCCACCAGTTCGGGGCTGAAGGCTGGCCGCCAGATTGTCGCCGCCGCTTTTCACCAGCCACCAGATCCAGCATCTGCGAAATTGGCTGTTCGAGCTCTTCGGACCGCGCCCGGTTGATCGGAGCAGTCTTCCCGGATGGCCGGGTGTGGGGGCAGCGCCGGTTCCACCCCCCGGATCCGCTCGGCTCAGTGCACACAGCGCGGTGAGGAACTGGGCATCCTCCTGGGTGTAGATGTCGTGTGACCACTGCCAGCTGCAGCCGCTGCCGCAAGGCCGCCGGCAGAGCGCTTCGACCAGACTTTTGCCGGAGCCCACCGGCCCGGCCACGCCGGACACGCAAATTTGCTCATGGCAGGAGTCTTCAACGGTTGACGGGGTTCTAGGGTGTGGTGCGGGCCCTGGGTCCAAAGCGGCTGCCAGATTCATGAAACTGCGAATTTCCGGGGTCTGCAAAACCTTGCCCGACAGAAGGGACCGTTTCAGCGCGGAACAAGGCCTTGAGTAGTGCTCCGCGTGGCCGAGCTGGGCCATCCCTAATCCAAACGCCCCCGCTCCATAGGCTGCGCGGCATCAACGCCGATCAGCTCGCCGGCCCGGGCGCGCCAGTGGAGCGGGCCAGGGGCGAGCTTGAAGGCGCTGGCCCTGGGTGGGTCCGAGTGAATCAGGCGCACCGCCGCGCTCACCTGCGTGGCCAACCCGCTGTAGAGGTAGGCCTCCAGGCCACCTCCAGCTGGCCCAGCTCAAGCACCAGGCCAGCACCAAGCCCAGCCCGCCGGGCCAGGCGAGGCGTGGGTGCGCGGTGAGCTGGGTAGCGCCCAGCCCAAGTCAGCGACCACTGCAGCACCGACCGTCCCATTCTGGCCGCTGCTGGGCCCGCAGCTCCGGCGCTTCGCGCAGGGCCAGGCAGCCAGCCATCGAGATCGATGAGCTCCGCTGGGGCGCTCGCCGCTGACAGCCGATCTTGCTCCACGCTCCCCGTCGCGCCATCGACGCAAGCCCACCTGCCAACGGGCCCAGGCCGCCGCCTCGATCGCGAATCGCACCCCGGTCGAGCTCGGGCCGCCAACCAGCTGCGCAGAATGCGCGCAGCGCTGGTGATCCGTTGGGCTTGCACCAGCACCCTCCAGCGCCCTCGGAATAGCTGAACGCCCCCACCGGCAAGGCCGGGCTGAACCAGCTTGCAGCAGCTGCAGGCGCCGGGCGCCCAGCGCCGAAGTGGGAAATGGGAATGGGGAATGGGAATGCTGGTTGGCGCTGGGCATAGGCGCCGGATCGGCTGAAACGGCTGCGGTACTTCCTCTCGACACCAGCGCCCCGCTGGTTGCAGCAGCTCTTCGAGCAACGAGTTCCTAGCCAGTCGCAGCTGCGCCCTCCTGCAGCTCCATCGCCACGTGACGCGTTGCCCAGGTGATAGGCGGCCTGCAGGAGGGCCAGCGGAATCGGGGCTGCGCACCTGCAGCACGGCTCCGGGGCCGCCTCCACATCACCCAGGGCCGAGGCCCGTGGCTCCGCCAAGATTATTCGCCGGGGCCTCCAGCGCGCCGCCGCGGGCAAATCTGCAGGTAGAGTCGCGGCCGCAGGCACTTGCGGCGCCGCTGCCGCGAAGGCTGCCTCGCTGGTCAGCGCGAGCGGCAGCGCAGGGCTCGCGTGTATGGGGAAAGGCTGAGCCAGGGCTAGCGCTCACAAGGCCAGCCGTCGTATCAACACGATCGGAACTGACTGCAGACCTCGCTCACGCCGGGTTCGCTGACAACGGAGCTGCCTCCACGGCTGAGCCATCACCTAAGCAGCCGCTCTGGCGGCCAATGTGCCCGTTGCTACTGTGCGCGCACCGAACTGGCGCGTACGATCGCCCCGATGACCGCCCTTCCCCCACCGCTTCTGGCCCACCACCAACCACAAGGCCTCGCCCCCCTGCGCGTTCGGCGCTGGTGCGCTTCGAGGCCAGCGCCGAAAGCGAACGTTCGTACCAGCCAATCAGGGCGGAACACCGCCACCACTGGAAGATTCAGGAAGGCCTTTGCCCTCAGCGACGGCCCGCTGCGAACTGCCCCTGCTGCACACCGACCGGCGGACTGGTGGGGGGCGATGAGCTGTCGATCCAGGGCGGAGGCTGCCGCCGGCAGCCGCGCCCTGATCCCACCAGCGTGGCGCCCAGAAGGTCTATTGGCTCGGTTTCGGGCTTCGCGGGCTGGCGCCGGAGGGTCGCTGGACGCGCAGGAGCTGCGCTTTTGCGCTGGCAGCCGGGCTGCGGATCTGGATGGCTGGACCCCAGGAACTGTGAGGTTTGCCGCGGGTCTGTTCGAGCAGTTCGTGCCGGGTGGAAGCTGGCGCGGCGCCAGCTGGCTGGGGGGCTGAGTGGTGCGGCTGGGGCCGCCAGCGCCGACGCCGAAACCCCTCGGCAGCGGGTGCTGGCCTCGTTGCTGGAGGTGCGCCCGTGAGGACGCTGGAGGTGGCCGACCGAATCGAGCTGGGCGCGACAGCTGATGGGCGGCCATGGCCTCGGGCGCCACCCCGGTTTCGGCAGTTTGGTCTGGGCCGCGCGCGCCGGTTCCACGAAGCGCTGCTGGAGCTCTGCCGCGCCGACCGAGCCGGCTCACGGGGAGATGGTCTGCGGCCGCCTCGATCAAAGGGGCCTGGTGGCCGCTACCGGGCCCTTCCCAAGCCAGGCGGCCCGCTTTCTGCGTTCACAAGATCTGGGCCCGGATTCGGGCCGAGCCCGGCCTGCCGCACCGGTTCTGCCCCGGGTTGTGCGCCATTCCAGGAAGGCGCCATGGCTTGATGGCTCAGGGCGGGCTCTTTTCAGTACCGGTCTGATGACTCCTTGCCGCTGCTCTTGCGGTGCAACCCGCGATGGCGATTCCCCTGACCTGGCGGCATGCCTTTCAAGCGCCGTGATGGCCTCGGGAACCTCTTGAGGCCCACAGCGGCGATCGTATGAACGGCACGATCTTGCCGGACTCCGAGCAGATTCCGCCAGGCGTCTGCAGATCGGGCCCGGATTGGGGTTCGAGGGCAAAACCACGCCGACCCGGCACGGGCTTGGTTCGGGAGATCCAGGGACCCTGCCAGAGCCATCACCTGGAAAAAGGCGTGCCGTCGAGCCACCGACCAGCACGTAAGTGCCGTCAGGAGTAAGTGGCAGGCAGAAACTTGTGCGAGGGGCCATAGGGCCGCTGTAATCGAGATCAGGTCATAACGGGGTCCGCGCTGAAAATCCGCGCCGCGCCAAATCGGATTAACGTGCGTCAGCGCCGATGGGCGCCACCATGCGCCATCTTGTGGGCGCTTGCAGGCGCGGGTGACCTCAAGCCCGAAGGCCTTGGCGAATCTGTACGGCGAACGAGCCCACCCCACCGGCGGCCCCCAAGAATCAACAACGTGCTGTCCCGCCTGGAAGCTGGGCCTTGGTCGCGCAGGGCCCTGCAGCGGCTGCCAAACCGGAAGGCAGCCACGGTTTGCCGGCCGGCTCGAAAGAAGATCGTGGCGGGCTTGAAGCGTCAGGGCGTCTTCGGTGGCACGGCGTTAATCGGCAAAGGTGCCAAAGCCCGGCACACCGAGAGAGAGATCACCGAACACCCGCGGCGCCGACCTGAAAAATCGGCCCGACCCCCTGCCAAATTGCCTCGGGACGGTTCCGGCGACATCAACCGAGTGTTCGGAACTTTCGGTCGGCGCAGGCCCCCGAAAAAACAGCCCGAATCCACCAGAAACGGCTTGCCACGCCCCCCATCAGGATTGCAGTCGCCGGCATGACGGAGTGGCGCGAAAACCCTGATCAGAGATTTCCTTGTCAACCGATGGCGGGCTTCTCAACCGGTCTGGAGCGAGAGGGACGTTCTGCGAGCCGTAGACGTCTTGGGTTGATGGCCCGCATGGTGGCCGTGGCCGGGGCCCGGATTCGACTCAAACGCTTTGCTCACTTACACCGTAAAGCGAAAGCATAACGCCGTAAGGTTTGTGCCTTTTTACTGGAATCGGATTGCAGCGGGGGAACCTGGCTGAAAGCGAAAACCCTTCGGGATGCGATCCGCCGGACGTCCCCTCAGTAAGGAAAAAAGCGGGTTGCTGGCGGCTGCGCTGGAGGATCCCGCCCGATCAAGGGGGGCGGCGCGCCCTCGCGATTGCGCAAGCTCGCCGAGCGGCTGGGGGGTCAAAGGGGCGATGTCGCTCGTAACAAAACCCGTGGGCCCCAACCCGGGGACCCGCCGAAATTTTCCCAAATCCCCTTCCCTTTCCCTTG
>Ga0163217_1097791_pt1 | contig 14129 bp, 20 predicted proteins | sample SynspAceP_FD_185933 | JGI IMG/M metagenome (GOLD analysis project Ga0163217, IMG submission 185933) | Saline lake microbial communities from Ace Lake in Antarctica - Synechococcus sp. Ace-P (PacBio error correction) | ecosystem: Environmental > Aquatic > Non-marine Saline and Alkaline > Saline ... | reverse complement strand
CGATCCCGTTTCACACGGGCGAGGGCCGATCACGAGGAGGCTGGCGTCACTGATGACGACTGCAGCCATTGCTCCAGGTGTCAAGGTCGGCGTATGTTTCGGCTTCCGTCAGACGGATCACCCGGGATCCCAGCCGCGAGAGATGGAGAATGAAGGCGCCGGCTCCATCTCCGAACCGGGCGGCAGCGAGGCCAGGAGAGCTCACCATCGCGGAACGGGCGGTGGCCAGTTGCGGTTCGCACGGGCCCGGTGCCTGCAACAGGCCGCCCTGATCAGCCCATCAATCACCGCATCGGGAGGTCCCTGTTGAGCACGCGGACCATGCCCTGCTTGGACTGGCGCAGGGCCTCGGCCGGGCATTGTTCTTGAGGCCGCTGACGCTGACGGCATGCATGCCCTCATCCCTCCGGGATGATTCTAGATGGGATGACTCTAAGGGCGATTGAGAAGGGAGCAGGCAGGCCCGCCTCCTGGCAATAGCCACCACAGCAGCACCAAAGCCCTTGGCTCCAGAGTCGCAGGCGATCCCGCAAAAAAGTGGCGCCGCTCTCTCGAAAGAGCAGCACGCAGGCGTTGCCGCCAAGGGCCGTCTCGCCGCTGGAGCCCTGGCGGGAGCATCCCTCCCTGCGTGGCCGTTACGTGATCGGCTTCAGCTCGCCACGGACTGCTGGAACCTGCTGCAGTCACCGGAAGGCGCTGCCGCCGCAGCGATTCCTTACCTCCCCAGGGCTACAAGGAGCCTTCTCTCTCTAGGGAAAGCCGCATCGAAGCCGGCCCGGCCGACCGGCTTTCCTTCCGCCGATGCCCTGCGACCCTAGCCGGCATGCTCTCCTTCCTTCACCCGCGCCCTGCCGAGCAGGCCTGCTGGCGGGTGCTCGGTGATGTCGATGGCCACGGCACTGAACCTGTCGGTGTTCCTGTTTTGTCGCCGATCTTAGCTCGTTCTTGCGCGTGGCGGCTGTCTGTTGATGGTTGCTGCCGCCCGAGCACCGCTGGCCCTCCGAGGGTCATCGCCTCGATGCCATCGCCCGCTGGTTGATCGGCGCTTCCCTGCCCCGGCTGCTGCTTGTGCCCTTACGCCCTGCTGGTACTGGCAACAGCCGAATCCCCAGGCGGCGCCCCATGGCCTCCTGGTGGGCGCCAGATTCGCCGCCGGCCGTGACGCCGCGCAGCACGGTGCCATCCCTGTTCACTTCATCGGGCGCTGTCGGCAATCAGCTTGCAGTCCGCTCAGCTTCGGACTGGAACTACCACCGCACTGCTTGCTCACACAGATGGCATAGACCCAGGGGCGTCGTTTCGCGCGGTGCCCAGCCCCCGTGAACCCGGTTGGTTTTCAGGGCCAGCCCCTTGGCACCGCCTTGCTTAGGCCCCAGGTGTCGCACTCAGCTTCTACTCCGCCCGGTCTTCCGGACGCCGCCGATGGCGCGGCTTTGGGCAGGGTGACCTCCCGCACCTTGGGCCTAGGCGCACCAGTACCTCACCCACTACCGGCTCAAAAGGCGCAGTATACGAGGAAGCCTGCTTTTCGCGCTGTGCCCTGCCGGTGGCGGTGCGGCAGCGCAGCCTGGTCGATCAGTTCGGCAACTTGCCTGATGCCATATGGGGCGATGAGCGCCCGGCGGAAACCGCTGGTGCTCTCCACCAAACACCTTCATGGACCTGCTGCTCGGCGGCGGACTTTGAGTGGAAGGAGATCCGCGCTCGCTCCCTGGCGAGCACCGCTGCCTACCTGCAGATGCTGGATCAGAACATTGCGCCGCGATGCGCTCGTGCCCGCGAGAACAGCTGGGCGCGGCGCAGTTGAACAGGAGATCAGGCCTCCACAGCCGGGCAATCCGTTTGCGCGTCCTCCAGTCGCTTGGCGCGCACCAGACTTCGGTGTTCTCCACCCTGCTGGGCCCAACTGGTGCGCTCTCACCGGTGTGATCCCGCTGGGCAGGAGCCGGGCGGGTCGCTGACCGTTGACGCCGCTCACCCACGCCAGGCTCGGCCTCTGCCCTCAGTTGACTGAATGCTCAGCCTGCACGAGCGGCGGCGTGATCAAGCAGCGCTGAGCTACGCCACCAGCTCGCGCTCTCCAGCGCCCCAGGCGTGGTGAACCCCATGGCAGGCAACCGGCTGGATCCGATCGCCGTACCAGCCACAGCCATTGAGCCGATCCCATCACCAAGCCCCTACGCCTGGCGTCCCACTGATCTCGAGCCATCCGCCCCGTCGCCCTGCAGATGCCCGCAACGGGCACCAGCGTGCGTTGCCGATCCAATGACGCCATGGCGCAGCTGGAGGCAGCTACCCCGATTCGATTCCCAGCGCCAAGGCCCAGCCTCGATGCCATCGCCTTGATCGATGCCGCCCTGCTCGCTCCACCTCCCCGCTTGACCCTTGATGCGCCACCGCCAGAACGCCGGTGGATGACGAAGGTGTCGCGCAAGGGTGCGCTGCCTTCGATCCCCGAGCAACTGCGACAAAAAAGCTGGATGTGATCGAGTACGCCACCGATCTGCTCATGGGGAAGTGGTCACCGAATACGAGATCCCCATGCGCCAGACCAGGCGGCTGCCGCTTCCGCGCTGGCGCCGGCCAGCAGCGCCGTCTTTCCACGGCAGACGATTCTTCCTGGATCCTGCCGAGCCGCGTAGCTGGAGGGCCAGCCCCCAGCCCAGTAGTTACCAGGGCTGGATCCTGCGCGGCTGATGACCATGTTCCGGGCCTCGCCGTTGCAGGTTGTCGCAATGCCCGGTTTTGGCTGTTCTTTTTTCACCCCTAGCACCCCGGTTTCCAGGAGCGGTGATTCGTGGGCGCGCATGTGCTCGATGTCTTCATGCCCCAGCGCGGCCTGATCTGCCAAACAAACACCAAAACGGCCTGCGTGTCGATACCCGGCGACATCCTTGCTGCGAGGGGCTACATCTGCCGGGCGCGGTGCTCGATGCCAAGCGCCCCTACGCCTGGGGACTTCCTTGATTGCCAGCCAGCCTGGCGGGCATCGGTGTGCGCGGCATTACCAGCGCCTGAATCTCACCGACCCCGACACCGGGCATCACCACGACCGGCCCCCGGCCACCACCTGCTTTTGCCCCCTAGTGATGGCCTCTGCTGGCTGTGGTGATCTCTCGGGCCTCCAGTCGCCCGGCCTGCTGCCCCCACAGCGCGAGCTGAGCTGCTTGGTCTTCTCCTGCTTGCTTGGTGTGGCCAGGCCTATGGCTTTCCGCGTGGCATTGTCGGCGCCCTGTGCAGCCACAGCTGGTGGCGAAGAAGTGGTGCTGCGCTCAGCCCAACGGGTGGCTGCGTCATCGTCCCGGCTGACACAATTGAGCGTGATTGCGGAGCGCTACGCACCACCGTGCAGACCTTGCGCAAGGGACCCTGAAACGGCGACCTACGAAACGATTGTCCACCGTGGTGGGGCGACACGCTCAACCTGCTGGCTGGTCGTACGCACCGGTGGACACCCTTGCGGCAAAACCTCAACCCGCACTGCCTTCGCGCTGATGGCCACCTGGTGCTGGAGGGCGACCACATTGGGCCGTGCTCGCTGAACGCTTTTACGACACCACCAGACCCACCCTGCGCGAGTACAACCTCCCGGATCTCGATCGCTACCCGGCGCTGAGCAGCTGCCGCTGGGCCTGGCTGGTGAAACCGTTGCCGGCGATCAGGCCCAGCGTGAGCTGACCCTGGTCCAGGACTGGTTGGTTCGGGCCAGCGATCCGGCCCCTCGACCTGCTTTCCCGCTGTGCGATGGATTCCGTCTCCCAAAACTGCGCGGTGTCTCCGGTAACCGAATGACCTCTGGGCATGTGGACCCCGACACTGGAGCAGCCCCACGCCGCGATCCCGATCCCGCATCCCACTCGCGCTGGTTGGTTTCTCCTTCTATTCAAGCTCTGATCGCTGGCAATATCAGAGCCCGGGACGAGGCTGCTCCAATCAACCACAGCCGCGATGGTGGACCATGCCTCAAGCCTTCTTTGATCAAAAAAAAAAAAAACCGTTTTTCGCTTTTTGGTGCCAAAGGCCCCTCCCCCAGGGCAGGCGCTACGTTCACCTCTTGAGCAGCAGCAGCACCACGCCCCACCCAGGTTGCCGGCGACACTTTGACCAATGACCATGGCAGCCGATACCTCTGACCTGGAGGATGAGGTCGCTCGACGAGGACCAGGACGACGAGGAACCCTCGGATGACATTTGCTGGCGATGAGCCCGAGCCCGAGCCTCTCCCCGCGGCGCGCAGATCAGCGAGGCCCTCTAAGGCCGGAGCGCCGCAAGACCAACATCTGGAGCGCGATCTGCGCACCCTTAAGCGGCCAGCTTCTCCCAGTTCTCCAAGATTCAATCCCGCATGAGTACGCAGCGCTGCAGTGCTGGCCGAGCGGCAGAAGGAACAGCTGGAAACGTGAGATTGCCACCCGCTGGGCGCCCAACTGGAAGCCTCTGTGCCCGCAAGGTGAGAGCTGGTGGCCAAAGAGCGTGATGAGGGCCCTCAAGCAGGTTGGATGAACTCGCAAGGATCGCTTTGCTGGAGCGTTGTTCATTGATTTGCCGAGGGCGTACCGGTGCCGGACAACCCGTGGCAGCTTCTTTGAGATCTCTTCGCTCCCAGGTGGCGCTGAGTTTCATGGCTCAGCAAAGGACGCCAAATGGGCGTGAATTCTCGAGCCGATCGCAAGCAAGGGCAGCACGATCCTTGGCGATGACGGCACCTCGCTGCTCGAGCACGTGGAGTCGTTGCGCCCACTTCAACCCGGTGCTCAGTTTTCTCTTCAGGTCAAGGCGTGGCGGCCTTGGCGCGAACACGCGTGATCGCTGAGTTCATGGCAATGGCAGAGACCCTGCAAGGAGCATGACCCACCTCAGAGCTGTACTGGCCAGGCCTATTTGGACCAAGCCAGCGGGGCCAGGCGCTGATCCCAGCTGCACGGCTACTGATCAGGACAGAGGGCCAATGACTGAATCTGCTGGCCCGAGCAATCTGTGCCGGGCCTTTTTATTGGAGAGAAAGATGGAGTAGGAAGCCAGTTGTGGTTCTCGCTTTCGCTTGGTTGAACTGGCGCCGTCGATGTTGCTGGAATGAATCGATCGACAACCAGACGCGACGGTGCAAGGATAAGCAGAAGGCTGTCGAAAATAAAAACCAAGATCCAAAAAAAGGGGTAACTATCCTTTGAAATGAGAAAACGCGCGGACATTGCCTCGAAATGTCGCAAAAATCTGGAAGACCAATGCACCACAACTGGAGGCATCACACGAAAAAAGTGATAACGAAAGCCGAGCAGGCGCTGCAAGAGGAGAAGAGGAAGCTGTGGTGATGCCGGCTGCTGCTTGATTGGCGGTACAGGTGCAAGCACGCGGAATCCGAGTGGGAGCGAGCGGGTGGAAGCGGGCCTGGAGCAGCCGCCCACCAAGACCAGAGCGCAGCGCAGCGGCCGGATGTCCTCTGATGTCTGCCGGATGATGGTTGACATCTGCGGGCAGTTTTGGGCGGCCCTGGAGAGCCGCCCTGGCTGGGGCTTACACGGCCCGGAGAGGGAAGGATCCTGATCGGCCTCCTTGCTGCTCGCTTTGCGGCTGGAGATCGCGCCACGAGCCTGTGTCGATGGTGTGGGTCATCCAGCGACCGCTTGACTTGCCTTCCTGCCAGGCCTCGATGGTGGCCATTTCAGCGCTGCGATTGGCCCGGGTTGCCAGCCGTGCGACGCGACAGCGGAGAGCCGGCCATTGAGCAATGAAGGCCGCCTGGCCCAGAGCCGAAACAGCGCCGTAGGCGATGGAGGCAGCAGAGGATGAGCGTGGCGAGGCTGTGAGGCCAGCACGGAGCGCAGCAGGGTAACTCGGTGGTGTGTGGCGTTTGCATCGCACCAGGGCGAAACGCCGCCCCCCACGCCCGGGTGACGCCCGGGACGGTCAAGGCGGCGAGCCGCTTGCGGGAGCTCTTGACGCGGCCGGCGGCGCCAGCCCGAGAGCGCAGCGATCGGCTGCTTGCAGCAGGGCACATGCGGTGCGTTTCGCCCGTTCCGATGCCCCGCGCTCTGAGTCGCGGCCGGTGCGCGCTCTCCGCCCGGTGTTACGACGTGCTGTCTGCGCGGCTGAGCCGCGTCGTCATTGGCCGCGCTTATCAGCCTGGTGCAACACCTAAAGCCGCACACCGTTGGTTTCGCTCACAGCTCTTGTGGCGAGCAGGAGCAGAGGAAAAGGGCCGCGTTTAGCGGCCCCGGGGCTCAGATCACCGAAGGACGGAGATAAGCCCTTGCTGCCCTGCAAGGGAGCGGCGATGGCGAAGCCTTCTCAGCAGGCACGAAGCGCTCTCTTGACGGGCTTGCCGCCGCTTCCGAAGAACCGCTCGCTCGCTCGCTCGGGCGCCGCCCTTGGGGCCATCGGGATAGAAGTGAACGATGGACGCGGCGGATTTCGCAGCTGGGTTTTTGGGCCCCAAAAGGGGGGAAGGCGCGTGTGCCATTGCCTTGAGGTGAGGAAACCCGATGCAGCATGCTCGGTCCCGCGCAGGGAAGCAAGGGGCGCGAGCGCTCGCGTCAGCCCTTGCCGAACCGAGGGCAGGCCAGCGCAGCCTTCGGGGCTCCTCACCGGGCCGTTGGCGGGAACCACTCCCCATTCGTTGCTGACCAATCCGTGTTGGCCGCGGCTGTCGCCGCTCCGAGGGCGGCGGTGATCACGCCCGGCGGCCGGTGTCAGAGGTCGTTCGCTTGCTTGGTCAACTGCACTGTGCAGTTTCATGGCCGGTGGCATCGAGGACCGGGTGCGGGTTCTGGGTGCGGACCGATCAGCCCGCTTTTCAGCGCGACGTTGTCACCTGGGGCTCCACCTGGGGTTCGCGCCGAGCTGGCGGGAACCAGGATGACTTCTGCTAGTACAGGTGTTCTCTTTGATGGTGTCGCCCTGCGTGCTTCCCTGCCCGCTCCCGCGGTGCCAGGCCGGCGGCCTAGCTTCAGCCGCAGCGATGACGGCTGCGAGCACTGGCCCTTTTTGATGAAGCAGTCCTGCTGCCCACCCGTAGCCGCAAGGTCTTGCATTGACTTGTCATTGGTTTCGGCACCACGCCGGGGTCAACTGCATCCCCTGCTCACTCTGCCAGCTTGCACCAGGGCCTGCTTGTGGCAAGGGGAGCACCTCACCCACCGCTGCCATGGCTGGGACTGAAGACTCTCGCGCCAGCGTGGCTGGGCGCCGGAAGGGTCGTGACAGGCTGCGGCCGCGATGCCAATACCGCTCTCCCCCAAGGATGGCTGGCTGCGTGAGGCCGCAGGTGCTGCGTTTTTCGCCCGACCCGCTGGGAGCGGGATTACCACCGGCTGGAAATCACCCCACCGGCGAGTGCTCGCCCGACCAGGGAGATCCCTTGCTGAAATCACGGCCGGGTTCTGAGCCGTGCTGAGGCCCTGAAGCTCTGGAGGAGAAAACGCAAGGCGGGACTGGACGCCCTGCAAGCCCCAGTGGTGATCACCACCACAGCACAAAAACCGATCGACTCCACAAGCTGAGCTCAGAATTGATGACCACCTCTTTGCCGATCAAAGCAGGCAGCCACAGCCACGCGTTATCGCCTGTGGATCACCACGGCCAACCTACTTGATCTCGATGCACTTCGAGTCGATCGAGGAGGCCTGGGCCTTTCGCCACCAAACATGGTGGCAGCAGCGAAAAAGCCACCGGCGATCCGGCTGGCTCAAGTTGGCCTTGGCCTGGAGTGAGCACCGAGAGCGGCAGCTGGCGCACCCTCGCCCCCCGAAGGGCTGAAGCCGCAAAGGTGAGGGCCCACCAAGCCACTTCTTCCCTGCACGCCAGTTCCCGTCAGATCAGACCCAACCAGCCGCAAACCCCACCGAGTGCTGCAGGCTCAATCGAGCGCGTACTTCACACGCCGAGAACGCTCTGCGTGCCTGCGCCATTTCAAGGCCCGCGGCCACCGCGGGACCTGGTGACCGGTGGTGGGTCCATTGCCGCCGAGATCCAGCGCCGGCGGAATGGGTGACGGTGAGCGCACCTGGTTGAACAGCCGGGAGAGCACCGGCCAGCATTCAAGGCCTCCTTCCTCAGGCGCCTCCGCCGCGACCACCGCAGAAGGGATCGAGGAAAGTACCTGGGTTCTGGGCAATGATCCGGGGGCATCGGCCCGATCTACGCCAGCAAGCTCGTGGGCGGCGTTCGGCGATCAGGGTGTTCGAGGTGATTCGAGCAGGCGCCCGAGCGCCTTACGAGAGGTGCGGGCATCGCCCGGTGCGGTGGCCAGCGAATGTCAGCCAGGCCTGGGCCGATCAGAAGTGGTGCGCGAAATTCATGTCTTCCTGCACATGCCATGGTGTCGGCACCGCCAGGGCCGTCGCGCATCTTCAAGACGTATGGAACGACGCCGTGCTGGTGATTGCGGAGAACCCCTACCGCTGGCGGCGCGACCATCCGCGGCACGGCCTTCCGCAACCGCTGATGCGATCGCCGCAAGGCATGGGCATGAGCCCACGCCATGGATCCGCCTGCGGGCCGGCGTTCAATTACGCCCTGCTGGAGGCGAAGTGTTGATGGCCACTGCGGCCTGCCAGCCGCTGAGCTGCTCAAGCTGGCTGAGAAAACTGCTCAGCGTTCGAGCGGCCCAGTGGCCGGTTGAGGAGAGCGCGCCACCTCTCGGGTGCCGGATGGAGCCAGGGTTGATCGCAGAGCGCCCTGGATCTGGGAACTCGCGAGGGCTCGGTTGGTGGCCGGACACCCTGGCTGGTGGACCCGCCATCTTGGCTGGCGCATCTGCACCGCGATGAGCGCCGCATCGCCGAAGCCCTCCAGGCCCTGGAACCTCAGTTGCTCCCGCCCTGGGGAAGGCATCGACGGGCCGCCAATTTGCCATCCTGGGTGGGAGCAACGCCTCGCCCTGGAGCTCTGCCCGCCAGCCAGAAGGGGCGGTGGAGCAGGCCCTCTCCAGCAGTGCTGGTGATCACCGTGGGCCGGGGGTGGGCAAGACCCACCCTGAATTTCAACGCATTCACTGCGCATCATGGCGGCCCAAGAAGCTACGCATCCTGCTCTGCGCTCCCACCGGCCGGGCCGCCAAGCGGATGGCGAAACCACCGGACTAGAGGGCAAAACCATCCCACGCGGTTGCTGAGCGACCCGGCAGCCTTCGGGTTCAAGCGCGAGGCCGAGCTGCCGCTGGAGTGCGATCTGTGGTGGTGGATGAGACCTCGATGGTGAATGTGCCGTGATGGCCTCACTGCTGACGCCCTGCCAGCCGAGGCGCCTTGCTTGCTGGTGGGTGATGTGGATTCAGCTGCCCTCGGTGGGGGCCGGCCAGGTGCTCGCCGATCTTGATCAACCAGCGGCGCCCTGCCGTGTGGCCCGCTCACGGAGGTGTTCCGCCAGCCAGCGAGCAGGCCGCATCATCAACCACCGCCCACGCCATCAATGCCGGCACCATCCCGATCTACGGCCAGCCGCCGCTGAAGACCACCAGGCGACTTCTTATTCCTGCCTGCCGAACTCGCCCGAGCAGGCGGTGGCCTTGATCCTTCAAGGTGCGGGCGAGCGCATCCCGCGCGCTTTGCGCCTCGATCCCAATCGCCCAGGTGCAGGTGCTGTGGCCCGATGGCGCGCGTGGTTGTGGCTCCCGCTCACTCAACATCGAGCTGCCAGAGCTGCTTCAACCCCGGACCCCACCGACAGGTGGGCGCTTCGGCTGGCGTTTTTGGCCCCGGCCGACAAGGTTGATGCAGGTGGCAAACGACTCACGAGAAGGAGGTATTCAACGCGATGTGGGACGTGGAAACAATCGATGCCGATGGCAGCGAACTGACGCGTGCCGCATTTTCCCTCCGGGGAATCCGGGAGCAGCGACGGGCCGCCGCAGGTGACTATGCTGGGGTGAACTCGAACAAACTGGTGGCCTGACCTACGCCTGCACGATTCACCAAGGAGCCAGGCAGCGAATTTACCCCGCTGTTGGTCCATCCCCCTGCTCACCCAGCACTACGCCATGCTGCAGCGCAATCTGGTGTACACCGGCATCACCCGCGGCAAGCAGCTGGTGGGGGCTGGTGTGGCAGGAAGAAAGCACTGGCGATTGGCGGTGAAGAACCACCTCGGACCGCCGGCGTACACCAGCTGGCGGAGTGGCTCAGCTGATCAAGCTGCCAGGGCGACGAGGCGATCTTGGCTATTTCTTCTCTGCCGCAGTTGCAATCGCTCTGATGCCCGCCGTCGCTTGAGGTGGATGCTCGGCTGCCGTACTGACAACCAAGGAAGACAGAAGAAGAGAACTCTATCAATGAATCAGAGGCAAATGGAAGAAGCATTGCAGTTAAAGAACTTAGCCTCCCCCGGGATCTGAAGGAGAGCCGCCCACCTCAGAGGAGTTGCAAGTGCCCATTCCGTGGCCCTGACCGAGAGTTTCAGGAGCCAGGGGTGCACCATCTTCGCCAAAACCTTTGAGTTCACCCAGAAGGCCGAGGTGTACATTCCTGTGCTTCGCTGTGACTCTCCTGCAAGGGGAGAGACCATCGGTGTAGGGACGTTGCATTTCACATCCACCCCCATTGCCACGTTCCGGCTCCGCTGCCTGATCACCTTGTCGGCCATCGCTGCAGTCAGTGTTCTGCCTTTTTCCGGCCGCGGCCCAGATGGAATTCCCCACGAGGGGCATCGCGTCATGAGACGGCAATGCCTGGCATTGACGGGACCCCGACCGGTGGCGCCCGGCCCATTGCCCGGCCATGCGCACGGAGTTGGCCCGGCCCGGCCCCACTTTACGACCTGCGCTTCATCGACGGCATTTGTGCAGCACACACTTGGGGCGTGCGCATGAGGCGAGTTCGTCTCTCAATATCGGCCCAGCCTGGCGTGGGTGGGCCTTGGGTCATTCGATCTGGCGCGTCAGGCCCAGGAGATCCGGGCGATGGCTCTCTGGCGCAAGGCCTGGTACCCCCAGGCGCCGGGTTTGTTACCCCGGGTGGCGCTCAAGCCGGGCGGAGACCCCAACAGCCTGGGCGGGGCTTACTCAATGAGCCAGGCTCAGATCGGATGGGCATGGGATGCATGGGCGATGGGCCCACGAAGGAGAACCGGGTGTATGTGGTTTCGTCGAAGGAATGCTCGATCACCACGGCGGGGCGCTATCATGGCCCACGACGCCCGCGCAAGAGCACCAATCCCACATCCTGCGTTTCGCTCGGAGGTGATCATCGCCCAGCGGGCTGAGAATTAATTGAACTGCGCCGGAATGTTGGCGGTCGAGGGATTTCGCAAGCCGGAATATTCCACAAAATTACGACGCTCTTTTTCGCGCTCTGAAGCAGCCGCTGGGCCCTTGCAGCTCGCTCTCATTCCTGCTCTCCTGGCTGCCGTGGTTCGCTTGGTGTCCTCCTGACAGATCACCTCTGTTGTTCTACTCATGAATTCAGATTGCATCACCCGGTGAATTTACGAGCCATTGAGCTTCTGGCGTAGGCGCAGCCCTTTTCGATGAGAAGCTGTTAGGGCGCCAGGCAGGGCGTCCTACTTCGCCACTCAAAAGCCCTTGCTTGATGCCGGTGCCGGTGATTGGGTGTGCATCACTGACGTGAGGGTTGATAATGCTCATCGGTTCTGCTGATGTTCATGGGCATGCCAGTAGCCCCTTGCTGTCGTTGCCCGTGACGGGACTGCCCTCAGGGTGGAGATGGCTGTGGTGAAGGTCTCCGGACGACTGGATCGTGCTTGTGTCGGGCTGGGCCATGCCGGACGCCTGATGGCGATGCAGGGGGCATGTGTCTTTCAGCAGCAACCGCCAACGCCGAGCAGCATCAAGGGCTGGGCCATGGCCATGGCGCCGGTGTGGAAGGCTTCGCGCAGCGCCAGCACCGAGAACAAACACGGCCCACGAACGGAGCCGTGGCAAACAACCACAGCCTCGCGAGCTGCGCCCAGGGGCGTAGAAGCAGGCAGATCCAGCCAGATCGAAAGGCCCGATCCCACGGTGCCGCATGCAGCAGGCCCCAGGCCACAGCGGGAGCGGCCGGCAGGGATGCCAGATGCGTGAGAGCCAGGGATCCGCATCGGAGCTGGAGCCCCGATCGCTTTCAGCAGGGGCGATCTGGAGCGGGTCGCGGCGGCTCAGGCGTTGGCCTGAGGTTGTTGTCGATCCCCAGGCCAGGCAGGCGCCGCCGATCAACAGGCGTTGCCCTGCAGGGTGGCACCGTCAAGGAGCTGTCGGTGAGCAGCACGGCACCGCTGAGGGGATCAAAACGGCAGCGATCAAGTCCCTTGCCGCTGAGGTGTTCACGGGCCCAATCACACACCGCGATCAACAAGCGTGAACACTGCTTTCTAGGTTCCAGCAGCAGCGAGGCTGATCCCGCAGGCAGCAGGGTGAGCCCACTGCACCAGGCAGATGGTGTCGACCATCCACGAGAATGCTTGATCCCCCAGGAGTGGTGGAAGGTCTTGGCGCTGAATCGTGGGATTCCTCCTGTTGATGGCAACAAAACCCGCACGACAAAAGCCCGGGAAGGTGGCTCCTTCCGTACAGCAGTGCCGCGATCATCGCGGCGAGCATCCCGGACTAAGACACTGATCAGCGCGAGCGCTAAGGACCGAAGAAACAGCCAGCCAGCAGCCCGGCGATCAAGCCTGACTCTGTGGGGCACCCCTCACTTCGTGCATGGTCGTGGAACGATGATCACAAGGCCTCTATATCACTTGTTTGATTCTTCATTCAGCGCTGAGACAATATTCTGCCGTGCAATGAAGGCCGAGCGTGTTCACGATTGTTTCTAGCAGCGAGTTGCAAACCTTTCGGCAAGATTCTGGGCCATGCATGCACTTCAACTGTGACATGGACAAGGCCCCATGTTCTTGGGATACATGCTTTGTATTGAGCTAGGCGTCGTGGTTCATGTGCAACGACGGAGATGATGGCGGAAATAGATCTTTGGCCAATCGCCCACAACAGGCAATCCGTGAGCACTGTGTTCATCGTCGGCCTCGATGCTTTTGCCTGATTGTGGCGCTGAGATTGTGCGGAACCTTCCTGGTCCAAGCAATACCCTGCTCGTAGACCGTAATAAGACGAACCGACCACTGGCGCGGAACAAGCACAAAGCTCCAACGATTCCCCATTGCCGAATCCAGTCCAGATGAACCCGAAATACTTTGCAGTGGAGCAAGCGGGACTAATTGCCAGGGATAGAGGTAGCGCATCAGCAAGGACATGTTAGGTATGCTGCTTTGAGGGTTGTGGTCATGATGTATGGGCCGTTGGTGATGCTGTGATCATTGCTCAACACATGGCTATTGGTCGTGGTCTTCTGACGCCGAGGATAAGCCACACAGGGGACGCATTACCCAGCAAGCCCAAGCACCAGCAATGAAAAATTTGCCTGAATCAAAAATTAATTTTCAATCGGATTAAGTAGTCTCCCAAACACTTTCACTGCCATAAAGAGTGCAAAGACGCAGGCAGTAGTGCTCCGGTGAAGCCCCAAGTGCGATTGACCTTGCCGGTTCCAAGCTGAATCCGAGGTTGCCGGCGTTGCGCCTGGCATAAGAATAAGCGAAGGCCGTGAAAAACGCTGAGCCGCAAACGGCGTTGTGATGCCATTGTTAGGCCTCGGCCAGCAATTTGCCTTTCGAGGCCCGAACATCGTGCCGGCGACGAAGCTCAACCACCACTCCATCACGACCGTTGGATTCCAATGACAATTCCAGCGGTGCGGCGATTCTCCAGGTCGGCTTTAAAGCTTCTGGGGCCAAAAACGTTATGCCCGTGCTGCCAAGTGTTGAATGTTTTTTCGTTATGGCATGCTTGTGTTTGTTGCCCCTAAGTGTGAACTGTATTGGCTCTGGCCGGATAGATGGCTGAGGCCCTGCGGGGTCTTCAAAACCAGCGGGCAAGGTGCTCGCAGGCCATGGCCGAATTTAGCGGTTAGAGGCTTGGCGAACTGCCAGTTGTTTGTGGGGCTGGGTATTCGCATCGAAATTTTTCGATTTCCACCGGCGGGCCCGCTCTGCACTGCGCCAAGATTGTCAAGCACGGGGTGGTCATGTCTGTCACCCCAAGCTCGTACCGGGATTCGACGGCGATAAGAGCGGCCCGTTGAGCTTCTGATTTGGGTCCGCACCTTTCCCGATCTGCCAGCTGGATCCTCTCTCCC
>Ga0163217_1055043_pt1 | contig 14129 bp, 11 predicted proteins | sample SynspAceP_FD_185933 | JGI IMG/M metagenome (GOLD analysis project Ga0163217, IMG submission 185933) | Saline lake microbial communities from Ace Lake in Antarctica - Synechococcus sp. Ace-P (PacBio error correction) | ecosystem: Environmental > Aquatic > Non-marine Saline and Alkaline > Saline ... | reverse complement strand
CCTCAAGCTGAGTCTGACTTGCTTCTCGTTTGTTTACCATAAAGATTAAATTCAAGCATCTTGGAAAAACTCCGTTTCGTTTTTATAAAGTCACTGCCAAATTTATATTCCCCAAGTTTGCCTTTGTTCGAGGCAATTTGATTCCCTAATGAAAAGCCTCAGGCCAACATCATTCAAAACTATTGAAACGATATCCTCCAAGAGTTTATGAAATTTCCCTAGGAGCTCTTGTACTCAAGACCCTTTGCACTTCCTGGGTTCAACTACTTCGCCATACTGAGGTATAATCGTTCTTCCCATTGTGGATTTTGCACTGTTCCATCATCGAAAAACCTACCAGTCCGTATTTCCTCCATCATACTCTTACATAGTTTGCATTTAAAGTGCATTGAGGGTCAATTCCACCGCTGAGAACTCAACTTCATGACTTCTCTTCTGAAATCTTTCGTCTAATATCTACAACCCAACGGTAAAAATCAGCAGGAAGGTCGGCTGTAAATGACGTCGAAACGATGATGTTTTATCAAATTACATTTAGTAGGAAAAAAATATCCATTTGTGAATAGATTTACGGTCCGGTCAAGGCCTGGCACATCCATTTCATTGATTCACCAGTTTTGGTAGATCTATCGCCCAATCCTCTTTACATAAATTGTATTTCCCTCCTTCAATAGAAACCGCCCGTTACGCGCTTAACGCTGATGCAGCATCCTCCATCACCAAATTTGACGGAAGTACTGCAGAGATTCCATCCATTAACGTTTACGGCATTTCTTTGACTGACATCAATGCAGATTCCGTAGTACGATAGCCGATGCGGCAATAGTTACCGTTTCTAACTCTGTGCTTCCCCTTTCACCATCAGAAATCATTAATTTATAATCGTGTTTCTTGCTTTAACTTCTTACTCCTGGTAAGCTCGACTGTTGGCAAAAAGAGATGTAGGAAATCTGAAGTTGTAAAATCCAGGTTCCACTGAAATTCAATATTTTCCGTCAAAGTCAGTAATAAGCTCAGTGATATTTCTTTTACGAGGACCAAACCCCAAGAGTTGGCTCCCCTGAGCCTCTTCAAAAATGGCTCCTCTAATAGTTTCCTTTTTGAGCGAAAGCTAATCCTGTAATAATTTGAGAAGAAATTATTATTTAGGACGGAGCATTAGGATTCGTTTCATGAACGAGTTTTTAGAAATTATTTTTCATACAGCAAATTGAATTAATAGTGAAGGAGAGGAAATTCCTTGCAAGTTTCCTCTCCCTTCACTAAAAGTGTTTTATTTAAAATCAGCTTAATTGGCCAGCTCAGCTGCCCGAAGACCAAGTGCGAATGCAGTTGTTGCCCCTACCGTATTAGCTTTTTAGAGCAAACTTCTTATTCAGAGGCTGAAGCGGACAGTCCCATTTCTGAAAACTGTAGCTAGTGTTACTCCACTGCTAGTGTAGCTTCTAGTTTAGTAAATCTCAAGATCCGTCAGCAAAGTTTGGCAAAGCGTCTTGTCACCTGAAAAGATAAAGTCCCCTCTTCCTGAAGTGGTTCCTGATCTGCAAAATTAAGAAGTAAATATTTTCGAATGTCCGCGTTGCTCCATCTCTAAAACTCCAAATTCAAGCCCACGTTATTTCCTTTAATCGAACCGTTTATCAAGTATGAAACCAATTTAGATCCTTTCAGGGTCATCAATCGTCTAAGTATGATCAGTTCTCAGATCCAGCAATTTAGATTTGAAAGTTGTATCAAGTGTTCCTGACCCAACTTTGGCTGTGTCCATTCCAGTCATCACCCGCATTCCAAAACAACGCATTTTTAACATTTACAGTTCCACCGAACCACTCAATTACCATCATCCTGATTTCCGATTACCTCTTACATTATTCAATTACAGTTGCCAGAAACCAACTCCACTGAGTGATCCCATTTGATCTCATGGGTCCTTCTCCAATGTTTTGCTCCACCGTGTCGAACTGAAATTAAAATTTGATTGTTCCTGGAATTATCCGCTTGCTTCAGTTACCTCCATAAAGTCCATTTGTGTCTGAAGGTGGATACCTTCAATTTGCTTTCAACTACATCGCCCGGCAACTTGAAATTGGGGCTTTTCCCTAACACAATTTAGCCCTCCCCACAGACCATTTAGACTGGATGTTCAAGTTGGTGAAGCAATTGTACCTGCGTGATATTATTCCGCAATAGTTGTAAAAATGATAGGAAGATGCCTTTTACCTACCGGCATTCAGTTTCGCACCTTCTCGCCAATGATGAGTGCCAGTCGCATTGATCCAGAACCACTTTCACCTTTCACCACAACACAGGTGAATAGGAAGTGTTGCACCAGAAGTACGGTGATTCTTCCACCAGAATGTATGTCTTTACCTGTCGCCCAAGGAGCGTACGTTATGTTGGCCAGTAAACTCGGATTACCGTAGCCTCAGCCCCAAACAGTTAAAACGTCGAATGTGTTGCAGTCGCAAAATTCTCCGTCTGTATCTGTCACTCTAAAACTCAAAACAAGATTTTTTCCAGCATCAAGCAGCTGTAGCGGTGCTATTCGAATGGAGGCAGAACTGTTTCCCAGAAAGTGACGGTCGCAAGGCGCAGCCCCGTCCGTTTTGTGATGGCGCAATGGAAAAACTAACCCATCTAGACCAGGTTGCAGTAGAGTAACTGGCCCTAATTTTTCGTCCAGCCTCAATAGTGGCGGTTGCAGGGGATACCTTAACAATAGTGACTCCATTGTCTGGCTTTTCATCAGTCTTTACAAACCTGTGAGTTCCAATCACAATGGCTTGAAAACATTACAAACGATAATTGATTCTTTTCATTTGATTTGTATTAATTGAATTTGTGCGTTTTTGCATTTTTTGATGATACAAATCTGGATCAATTATACCCAAAAGAATTATCTGAATTACCTTTTTTTATATTCCGAACAGTATTTAATATTTGAATTAATAAAAAAAGGCAAAATAAAAAAAGGGCCTGCTTCCGGTAGCAGCCCTTTAAATCGTGTTTTTAATGTTACTTCAATGTTACCGACTTAATTGATCGCACTTTTTCCAAAACAGGATTTTTACGAAGAGTTGCCGCGTATTGATTCCATTCTGCTTCGCCTCATATCCAAAATTATTCGATGATTCCAACACGTCTTCAGCGAATTTCTTGATATCCTCAGGTAATACATAATGCACGGCCATCCCATGTATTGCCACAGCTTTTTGAAGCTAGATCAAGTTAATACTAGCTCGTGGCGCATACCCAAACTGAAATATACTTTGCTTCATCTTTCAGACCGTATTGCACCGCGATCGAGTGCAAATACCAATTCAATGATGTAATGCCTTCTAGTGGCTCTGCCATTTCACGGCGTTGATATCATTTCTGATATCAAAATACATCTTCTTATAAAGTATAGGATTGACATCTGGGCTGAAAGCTTCAATTTGCCATCGACGCAGGACTTCCATTTTCATCTTGCTTTGCTAGGATAGTCAAAATGTGTACTTTCATCATAAATCGCATCGACCTGAAGCTTCTGCGTAGTGGATAAGTTCCTTCTTGGTTCCACCGATTTTTGTGTGTGGCCCCAGCACCAAAAAATGTCGATCGCGCATGAAAATGTTCGTGTCGCCATAGTTGACTTGCTTCTCCTTGCAGCCTCCAAAAGTGCTGGACTGTACTTAGCTGGAGATCGCGTTGACCTCAGTCTGCCAAGACAAATTTGAAAAAATCAGGTCCTTTCTTTACTTTCAAACTTTCCATTCTGCTGTGGTTTGTAAATCATCGTTTCCGATCAAATCAGAAGGATAGTAAATCGGGCGTAAACTGATTCTGTTAAAATTCCAATGTGAAGCACCTTCGCCAAGGTATTTACGTAAGGTTTTTGCCAGTCCGGGGACACCCTCCCAAAAGGATGGGACGTTGGTGAAAAGTCCTATCAGGAGTCGGTTGACCATTTTGTCCTGGCCAACAATTACTTTTTTCATTCCTGAATTACTGCTGCCTATTTTTTTCCTGATGCATGAATGAATCTTCTTTGGATTAGTATTCGAGCCCTAAAAAAAGGCGTATTTTGCTCCAACCAAAACAATCTTAATCATCCAAGTGTAATGCATGACTCAAAGCCAATTTTATGATTTTTAAGAGCTAAAGATTTTATTATACAATTCGCTCTATCCAGAGTAAGAAATCTTTGCTTTATCTTTCTAGTCTCCCTGTTGAAAAAATAATTTGCTTAACCACAGGAGGCACGGAGATCACAGAGATTTTATTTGAATAGTTTAAAAACCCTCTTATTTATACCCAATTTGATCTTTGGTTTCTTGAGCAACCCTTTATTTCTCGATGGAAATCTAATCTATCAACTTAATCTTTTTAAACCCTCTGTTGGTATTCTTGCTTTCCTCCGTTGGTCTCTGTGTTGAAGGAAAATTGCTTAAACAACAGTAGGCACAGAATTGCAGAGGTTTTGTTTGAATAATTGTAAAATCTCCTTTTTCCTTCGTCGGGCTTTGATATCTCAATCAGATTAATTGAGATATCAAAACTAAAATCTAATTAACCTTTAATTGTCTCCGTGTATTCTCCGGTTTTCCCCCCGTGTCTCTGTTCGTTGAAAGAAAATTGCTTAACCACAGAGGCACAGAAACGATTTTATTGAAGGGAAAAATAAAACCTTATAATATTCTTAATTGATAGTTAAATGACATAATTATGAAAAAGATGATTATTCTTCGAAAACATTGTGCTGCCATAGAGTTCCACAAACATCTTGGCCCAGGCTTATCTTGGAAAGCGCCCTATGAAATTGCTTAGCACACGAACTTAAGAAATCAAGATTAAACGTGGAGTCTCAAATTGTCTTGCCACTGTCGTTTTAAAGGGTGAAATTAGAGCAGGTTTACCGTTTAGATTTATTGTAGAAAAACTGTCGTGGTAGAAATTTAAGGCGTAGAAGAAATTGCAAATATTCACTTGGCTCAAACACTTACTTATCTACGGCTTGGAGGTTTTCGACTTTGACTAATTATAAATTTTAATGTGCCAAAGCTTGTTAAATGTTCTGAAAAAGTTGTCTCTGGATGATATATAAAGTTTTTTTTTTTTCGGTATTCGCGTGTTGAAGAAAATTGCTTAACAACAGAGGCACCAGAGATCGCCAGAGGTTTCACGAGATTATATTTTTCAATAATCGTAAATCTCCATTCCAATAAAATTTGAAGTTTTTTTTGGTCAAATTTTTACTCTGAGTCTTAAAAGTCATTCCGAACATGAAATTCCTCTGTGCGTATTTCTTCTTTGTGTCCTCTGTTCCTCCTTGTGAAAAAAACTTCCTTCCCCAAAAACTTCCTTCCTCCACTCGTTTTTGCGAAACCTGTGAGCCCTTAGCTTATGTAAACAGAGTCCTCATCATTTCCCGAATCCTCGCCTACCTCGAATCTTCAATGGTAATTTTCTTCCATGGACCATCGCACCAATCGCGCGTAGGGATGCCCTACGGCCGCCGTCACTTTCGTACTTGGCGATTTTCCCCTCTATTCAAGTCAATGAAATCCAAGTTCAGGAATAGAAGCTCGGTATCTAATCGGGTATTCTCATCAGGGAAAGTGTTGTGGAATGGCGTCTAAAAAGTTTTAGCAATTTGCAGGCTTCGTTCATAAGTTCTCGGCCATCCACATTTATAGTGACGCCTTTACCCAGCTGCTTTAAGGCCTTCGGGTTCTGGGGCGCTTCTACTTGTGCATAATAGGTGCCGCTGATGAACCAAAATCGAGGATGAGTAAAACTGATTATTCAAAAACTATCATCGTGATGATCAGCAATCCCTCGCTATCCTTAATCCATCGCCCAACGGATTAGACAGACTTGGGAAAAGCAAAAAAGAGAAGCCATGTCAGCTCCTCCCCGCTAAATTGGTGACTACCAAATTGGTTTTGTTAAAAATGATAAAATATCGACTCAAAATATCTTGGAATTAACTTCGCAGCCCTACACAGTCGAGTATTGACCGCCTGGTTTGGTGCGTTTCAATGCATTTCTTAAATTATGGAATTTTGTCTTCGCCTCCATATCAGCAAAACATCTCACCCGACCAAGGTAGCTTTCAATTGCTCGATTTTGGCTCGCAATTCGTTTTGTTGGATTCACTTCATGATGCAGTGGGTTAAGTGAGTTAATGAAAGTTCAAATAGGAATTCAAAACTCGAAAAGTTCAGCCGTTTGACGTCAAAAAATTAACTCAAAAATGATTCCAATTGATAGACTAGGACTTTACCATTGAAAAAAGAAAGAAAAAATATGCCTACTCAAGACTTGATTTCATTTACGGAAGAAACTTCCATGCAATGGCCTGAAAATCGCTTTTGCGAAGGAAAGAATACTGGCACCAGGAGATTTTAAACTTTTTTTTCTGCTCTGCAAGCCCGATCCAGGACGATCACCCAAACTCGGTGGGAGGGCTTAGCTTTTATTTTCAAAGGGGAAAAGCCCGGAAAGCGCCTATTATTCCGCTGTGAACTGGATTGCCTTCCTATAGAAGATCTGAAAGAAAGTGACCCCAAAGCCAGTTCCAGGCAAAAAAGGCCATTCTCTGTGCCACGATGGACATTTATGGCGATTATCTGTGGATTTAGGAGAAAAATTGGCTCAAAAAACCGACCTGAATCGGCGAGCGTAGTTTTACTTTTCCAACCTGCCAGAGAAACAGGAAGACGGCGCAAAAGCAATTTTAGCAGATCCCAGGTTGAAGAAATTCGACCGGACTATGCATTCGCCCTGCATTAATCTTGCCAGGCTATCCACTTACACCAAAGTCGTGATGCGCAAGGAACCTTGGGCTGCAGGCCAGTACAGGAATGAGTATTTCCCTCAAAGGCAGAAAACGTCACATTCCGCCCATCCCGAGGCCGGAATCAACCCTGCTCAGCTTTGCAAGGACTGATTCAAAAAAGCTTTCCGAATTACCAAAGAGTCTCGCGGATTTTCCTTGTTGAGTAAATCCATGCCGATTTGGGAAGTTGCTTTTGGGACAACGCAGGAAAGGCCAGTCTCAGTATGAACCTTGAGAGCCTTTGACCAGCAGGTTTGAATGAATGATTGAAAAGTGAAGGAGCTGTCAAGCCGAAGCAAAGGCAGTAAATTGGAAGTGACATTGAATTTGTGCAGCAATTTTGCCGTTTCGGTCAATGATCAGCCCTATATTCCGATCGTGGAAAATTCTCTAAACTTCTTGGATTAAGTTGACCGAAAAACCGGAGCCGTTTTTCGCGATGTCAGCAGGATTTCGGCTGTTTTCTCAGTGTGTCCTTCCTTTTTGTTTGGACTCGGGGCAGGCGAAGACTTTCCCCAAACTCCCCATTGAGGCACTGTATGATTTCCCAGATGGAACTTTGATTTGAAACTGGGTGAAGGGTTTCTGAGAAGATAGCTCAAAATATGGAATAGATAAAAGACTGTTTATTAAGTTTTCGCTGATGGTAGAAAAAAACCTAGGATTAACGATTTTTCCTCTCGGTATTATTTTTTTTACCTATCGTTGCGTTGGAATACTTACAAAATCGCTGATATTCAAAAAATTTTACTATTGAGTTATACCAAATGATCAATCAATGAAAATGCACGATTCATCAAGAAAACCAAAAGAAGAGACTAGGCTATCGCCCGATGCCCGCTGATTTTTAGAGGGGAGCAGAAATCCAAAGATTGTCCTGCTGCGATCATTTGATTGATGCTTCCAATCTAGAGGAAGATCGATCAAAAAAAACTGTGCAGGAACAGTTGAAGTATCAAGAAAAGAATACGGTGACTCTGCGTTGCAACATCGACCGTCTTCATAATATTGAAATCATGAAGGGATTGCCTCAGTCTTTTATTTTTTGAAAAATCCTTGGTCATAGCTGAAGTAGTTGAATACGAAATTCCCGACCAAAAGTTTTGGAGTACGATAAACTGCATCCTGATCCACCATAAAAATATTTGCAGATGAAGGAAGATAGCTCCAAAAATCACGGTGTAGAAAAATCTATAGCCTTATCTCACCAAATTCAGTCCTTATTTCCTTTCAGGAAACAAAAGGAATGTTTTTGAAACCAGTGAGAGAACGATTCGGAAACAGAAAAAAAAACGAGTAAGAAATGGTGGAAACGGATTACCTAACCTTTTGCGCTGTGGACACGTGATGACAATTACCTCTAGTCATCAATATTACTCGGGAAGAAAAAATCGAAAACGTTGGAGAAAACCCTATTGGTAAACCCAAATGAAGTAGTCATCCAATGAGATCAACAGTTATAAAAAAAAGAGCTGAATTTCCTTCCGTAAAAACATCAAGCCGGCTAAAGAGATGATCTTCTCACTTGCCAAAAATGGAAACAGATGCCTTGATCGAGATGATACGGGATATTCACTTCAAAAGAGCTTCAGGACAATATCTCTCAGGCGAGTGACTCCTCGGACAGCTATCGGGAAATTTATGTCGGACCAGCTTCAATATTTACCACGACCCACTATTAGCAGCAAGCTGAATTGACATATTGGAAAATTTCCTGAACGGTTCTTTTTCAAGTGATTTTCATCCCGCTTACTTTTTATCGCCGGGATCTACGGCACCAATTTGAAAAAATTCGGCCTGAGCTATTCGGTATCGCTATTAGCTAATACATCAGGTCGGGAGTGATGGCCATAATTGTAGTGGTATGCTATTCTATTTTAGGAACAAAAATGGCTTTAAATTTTCAATAAATAATTGAGCTCTTCGAGTCGTGATAACCTTTACCAGATTAATCTCGAAGTTCAGATCGGAAGATTTGAACTTCAATTCTGAGTATCCATTTGCAGGAATAAAGTCAACTCTTATTTAGGATTACAAATCCTATAATAGTGGTTTCGGAAATTGCAAACTTGGGAACAGCACAGCACAAAAAAGGCCGCTTTTACGCCGGCTTAAAACATTTTCTAGAAATCCGAATAATCTGTGGATAAAGTAATCGGGGTATCGTTCTTGGATTACGTATTCTTTATATTCCTCCAATTCTCTCTCATTTCTACCCATTTTGTTAATCAGCGCCCAAAAGCCTTCCAGGCTTGCATCTCTTTTTTCCATTTTCATGGGGTAGTCAGCATACATGAGGTTTGGCATTATTAGCACCAGCGATAGTCTCCGCATAGAAAACAGGGATTGAATCCAAGTCTCGTAAAAATGTTACAATTTCACCGGAGTTGAACATCTTCACTTTCTGCTGTAAAGTGTTCGGTGGCCCGCCTTCATAGCTTCTCAATTCATAGATGCGTCTTTCTTGAAACTAGTCAGCTGAGATTCCGTGAATTTTCGTGTTGGACAGTCATCGCCTGCAAAAATCGAAGAGTTTCTATTTTCGCTGTGTAAGGAGGATGAATCAAAAGCCGCGTTTACATTAAGCTTCCTCCATTAGTCAGAATATTTTTGATCTTCAGAACTTTTTCTCAAATGCCAGCGAGAGCATCCAAGGACCTTAAAAGGAATTAAACACATAAAACCATTTTGCCCTGCATCTTGCCTGCTTGATACTGTTTGAAAACTCCCACTTTTGATATCCAAGTCGATGAAGCTGCCGCGAATTAAACGCTTTTTCCAAGTAAGCTATCCAACATCGCCTCTGGCAATTGAAGTAATATGATAGGTTTTAATTCGTAGATATCTCTTTTTTGAGGCAAACAACTAGAGCTCAAAAACATAAAAGAAAACTTTTTTTGGTTTTTTTTGCACAAAGGCATTTGATAGGTTAGTAATTGCGTTTTCATTTAATTTTTGGTTTATGAATAATCAGATTATTAAAAAATACCTTATTATTTTCGAAGCTAGCATCTGCGGTAAAATTTAAGATGAGGCACATGCAAGAAATAACTAGACGCTTCTATCATGCGCCCATAGCGCTAACAAGAAAAACCTTTAAAATCGATTAGACTGCCTCTTTGGTAAATGAAACTTACATTCCTAATTCAGCCCAGCTTTCTCCTTTTTTGACAGGAATCAGCTTCCGCATCTAGATATTTTCCCCTCGATACCCTTAATCCTTGTGTTTTCTTCTTCCCCCAAAAACTCACCTATTCTTGAGAATAGATCTATAATTAACTGGTGTGCTTGATAAGATAGGCTGAGTTGAGCACCAAATAGCGTGGAATCGTTATTCTCGGTGTTTTTACAAACCGAAGCTGCAGCAATCTGCTCAAAGATCGAAATCGCTGATACCAAGGAAATCTCCTGCATCTTCCCAAATCCGATCCATAATATTCCAAAGGCATTTTGGTAACTGATTAAAGTCTCTAGTATATAGTTCAGCAGAGCCCTCGCCTGTCCTCAGGTGATAGCTCGGATTCATATAAGTTTGCATAATTTTTTTATTGAATCTTCCCTTCAGATTCCACCCATTCTTCCAGGACTTGGCCCAAGAATTTTGGATTTCATTTGGTATTCTTTTGTTTTGAAAGAAACCCAGCCCAGATTAGCTCTGAGCTGATTTCGCATTAGTTATAAAACTGCTTTCGGAGACCATTTGGACCGTACCATTCTTCATGCGGGAATTTCTAGGGTCTAAAATTTCCAATTACCGAAAATCCCATTTTTTCCTCCAATTCATTTTTCAATTGCCCTCTGAGACAAACTAGAAATCCTAAAATAGGGACCTTTATCAAAGAGCCAAAATGAACTGTGTCACAGAATCGTTCACAAAAGACCTTACTGGCTAAAATAGTAACTCCCCTTGGCCCATCCGACTCTTTAAGTGTTAGAAGTCGGAAAAACCTCTGAATTTTCGAAATTTTCTGAAGTTCTGGTTGTTTCCACATTAACACGTATCTATTTTTTATGGCGTATATCTGTATCCACATGAAAAAGTGAACTCCTTTTCAAAATCCAAAAGATTCCATCCGAAAAAGACACAGAAATTTGTAATACCAAAATTAGACTAAGTTTGCCTCGTTTTAAACCCACTCGCTTCTGCTCATCTCAATTGGTCTAAATCCACTCCTTTTGTTAAGTCGATTTTAATAATTCGTCTTTAAGAACCTCAGAGATTAATCAAATAGGGAGGCCCTGCATCATACAAAAAAACAGGGCACATGTGCTTCGGACTTCAGTTTAATGAATAAGTGTTGGATTTATTCTATAATATCTAAAAGTTTGAAAGATTATTCTCCACACTAAAAATTTAAAATACTCGATTAATGAACTGAATTTATTGAGTTTGTGATAATTTTTTTAAACTCTTTTGTTGGCTCGTCAGTTAAAAGGATCTATAGCCTCTTGGATAAAAACCAGCTAGATTTGTTTCAAAAATCCATAAAAAAGTCCATAAAAATTGATAACATCAGAAATCCAAAAATCCGCCCAAATCCGAACTGAGCCGATGTGGAACATGGACAGGAGTAAAATCGATAACTTCATTGTCAAACTTTTCAAATATTCTTTTCGCCCTTTCCAGGAAAAGACCAATCTCATGCCAAATCGGGCCGACGCTGTACCAAAGGTTAGGAAACCACCTCTATTCCCGGTTGAAAATTTTGGGTGGAATTTAAAATGCTTTGAATGATCAACGTCTTTCCTGTCCTTGAAAAACCCATTCTTGTTTAGAACCGGTAAGCCGGATTCAGTCATAACCGTATCTGCAACAAATGGAGAAATGCCTATTTCAAAAAATTACCTTCATCAAAAATCAAGATTTGTGCTCCTACTTAGGGATTGTATTAATGACATATCTCATTGCATCCATTTAAGGCCTTTCTAAAAAAATTTAGGGCATCCCTGGGGAAGGGTTTCTCCTAGATGACTTCCAAATATGAAAATCTCTATCATTCTATTATTATAAAGATGATTGCCATCATTTCCTTTTCAAGCCAATTTAAAAACCCCATTTTCGAATTTGATTTTATGAAACGAATTTCTGCTTTTGCTGCTAATTGTACAACCTCGTGAGTTACGAAGTTGAAATGAATTAGATTGGTGAGCCTCATACCAGCATCAGTAAGATAATGACCTTCTTAATCGTGGTCCTTGAAAATTTCAAATTAACCCATCATTTCAATTTTTTTTCCATATTGGACATTCGTTTGAATTCCGGAATTAGTGTCCCCCCAGCTTTAGGGACACTCTGTTGAACTAGTAGCAAACCAAAAACCTAACTCCAGGAGTACAGGCCACCAAAACTTATGGTGCCGTTTAATCTGTCACCTTCAAAAAAGTAAAATCCCTGCATTAAGTAAGTCGCGGTTGTGCCGAGACCTCATTAGCGCTCAGCTCTCTCGAGATTTGCAATCTCGAAGCAGATTCGAAAGATTTTGATAATCTCGAAGTACTCATCTTATTAAAACTAAGCTTTAGAGAAAAATCCAGCCCAGGCATTCGCTCTTGGCTGGCATTCTGAATTATTTATACAAAACTGCTTTCGGGGCCGTTTGAAAACCTCTCCCATTCTTCATCGGGAATTCGAGAGCCAAATCTAAACCCAAATGAATCTTTCTTCTTCAAAGAATTTTCATTACCCTCCTTCTTTAATAATCAAGTTCATTTATACCTACTCCTCGAAAAGCAATAATTTGATAGGATTTTGAAAGTTGATTTATAGGATTTATTGCGGGTTAGACTATCGAGGATAAGTAAGCTCATTTTTAGAAAAAGCTTGGAATGAATCCCCAACTTTCAAATTCTATTTTTTCTTCCGCTATTTTCCAAATTTCAGTAAGGATAAAATGGTTACTAATTCTTGCTTTTCTTGATAAATAAATTGGGTTCTTTTAAATCAATTTGAGTTGTTATCATACTGAAGTATATGAGTTAGCCCAAATAAACCATCAATTTTCTTTTCACCTTGAATTATTCGCCACTGAAAGAACTGAAAAAAAGACCTTCTCGAAATTCTTGAAAATTTTCTTTTTAAATTTTTCAGAAATCAAGAACGATTACCTAAGGTGCGCTCCCCCAGTTAAATGAAAATCATTGTATTTTAGCTCGTTAGTAAACCACATGAACTGGAATTATTGGATCAATCAAAAACCCGCTCACCTTGAGGTAAATGTTTCCCAAGACCTCCAGGATTATTTTTAAACCCTCATGTTAATAAAATCTTTTATGAAACTCCTGTTCACCTGTATTTTTAGATTCATATGATTGCGTAATTCTGTAATATTTCATCTGAATTACAATTTCATAAGATGTTTCTCTGGGTTTATTCATTATTTCCGTCCTAATTCTAGTGATAAGGGAAATTTAGAAAATTATTACGCATTCATCAGGAGAAGCGATTTGATAAGAAGATTATTAAAGATTATCAAGAAGTGCCTTTAATGCGATTGTTTTATAAAAACTACAGTTTCTTGTCTTTCTTACTCTTTCTTTTTAAGCTATAAAAATTATACCCGATCCGAAAAAGGAAACAAAAACCCCCAGAATTATTAAAGTCATATCCCTCTATCATTTGATTTGACAAGATTTTAGCGAAGGGGATATAGGATTTCACTTTACTCCATAAAATGGACCCCTCCAGATTTCTATAGACGCTCCATAAGCGGAAAACTGAGTGTTTTAACGGGTTGACAACATTTTGTAATGAGTTCATCACAGATGTTACAACCTTTTTGATCGGGAATTTTGTAATAAAAGATCTGTATGTATTCAAAATTTAAAGTAGTGTTTACACCGGCAAAAAAAGGCATTCAATTTCAAATTGCTTGGACCTCAAAATTATGAGTAAAAACTTGGGGTAAAAAAAAATCTTCAAAGGGCAAAGCTTGCAATAGCGACCGAGTTCATTTTTCGGCACTGGGCAAAAAAAACTGGCAGGACCCTGTATCTTGTTGTAAAACATCATTTAACGACAAATCTTTGTCACGTAATTTTCAATTTATTGTGAAGGCGAAAATCCCTTAGATTTACTTTCATAATTCATAGGGAAAATTTCCCGTTCGAATTCCCTTTCCGCCCTTGCCCATCCTGCAACCCAATAATTTTCGGGGAAAAACGACCCCACCTAATGCTAATCCAAAAATTTCCATATGGAACCCTGCCAAGAAAAATGGCTTGTCCCAAAATTAATTGAACCGGAAAAATTTCTTTTAAAAAAATTTTTCCAAAAAAATCTTTTCCTCCTTCCCTTTGTTTGGTGGTG
>Ga0163217_1114122_pt1 | contig 14131 bp, 23 predicted proteins | sample SynspAceP_FD_185933 | JGI IMG/M metagenome (GOLD analysis project Ga0163217, IMG submission 185933) | Saline lake microbial communities from Ace Lake in Antarctica - Synechococcus sp. Ace-P (PacBio error correction) | ecosystem: Environmental > Aquatic > Non-marine Saline and Alkaline > Saline ... | reverse complement strand
GGGCCACCTCAGTTTCCGGCCAGACTGGCACCATGACTGATGAGCTTCAAAAACTATCAAAAGCCTGTGGAAACGACCCAATCAGTGGCCAGCATTTCTGGTTTCAACGGAACCTCAATCTGAACCTTACTTGGCACGCGCGAACCGGCGTCTTACGCGGCGCAGCCACCCTTGGATCAGCATTCATCAACGCAGATTGCGTGAGCAGGCCACCACTGGGGCATCAATTCTGCTGACCCTGCAAAGCAATGCCGAACACGAGCTGACTCTCGCGCGTATCCACGCCGGCTCGGGACGAGGGCAATTGACTCATTATCATCAATTCCCGCCGCATTCCGGCTACCAGCGCGCAATACGTGGGACGCCGATTGTTCGGGCGGTGAGATCCCATTTATCGCAAGTGCATTTATCCAACGTGTACAAACGCAGAGCCTTTTCCGGCGGCCGATTCATATTTTTCGGACTGTCGGCCAGTAGGCGTCATTTTGCGGGTGGGTTGCCAGAGGGTTCCAACAGCGCTGGAGCCCCGCGTACCCATATTGAACAAACGAACAAGATAAACTTGCTCTTGGAGTTGCAGCCACCAAATGGATATCCGTAAAGTAAAAAAACTTGATCGAGCTCTTGAAGAATCCGGCATCCGGCGTAACTGGGAATTCACCGAAGGCGTAAGAGTCTTGTTCGCATCAGCCGCCACAGCAAGGCAAGTCGCTGCGCCCGCAAACACTTTTTACGCTCCACCGCCCTTTTGCCCCAGCGCCTGGGCCGCCGCTCCCGTCGCTGCCAGCTCCGCATGATTCAGCCGGCAACCCGCCGAGCCAAGTGGCCACCTGGTGCGCTCACATGGTCGGCACCTTCTATCGCTCGCCCCTTCTTCCTGCCGCTGGTCCTTCGTTGAAGTGGTCATACCGTAAGGCTGCGACGTACTCTGCATTGTTGAAAAGCCATGAGATTGCATGAACCACATTGAGCCGACAGAAAGGGCGTGGATTCAAGGCCATCTGGCGGAATAACGGCAGCGGTTGGAAATTCGGGATCAACAACCCAGGCTTGTTCCAGCATCGCCTTTGTAGCCCGACCTCGGGAGTGCTTCGATGCATAAACAGTCCTATATTGCCAACTCAGGTGAAAACTCAGTCTCTGCGCTGTGATTCGCGCCGCTTGCCAAGGAACTCGGTTGAGACCGTCGCCGTGCACTCACGGGCGACCTCGTGCATTGATTAGCACTGGCGCTGGCTGACGAGGGACCGTTTGTATCGGTCCTGCCTAATGCACCAGGAGTCTTTATCTGAATATCCCGGCGATCATCAGCGCTGCCGTACAGTGCACTGGCGCTGACGGAATTCACCCGGGGCTACTCGGCTTCGCTGCGCGAAGTAAACCCCCCCCCCCCGGCCAGGGGAACTTTTTGGGGGGTCCGAGCAGATGAACGCTCGGGGCTTCAACCTTCCATCGGTCTCCCAGCCGCTAGGTCATCCGTTGGATGGGTGACAAGGTGTCGGGCTATTGCCGCCTTTGATCAAGGCTTGGGCGTGCCAACCGTTCCAGGTTCTGACGGGGCCCACCTGCCCGATGATGAGAAAGCCGAGTGTCTTGGCAAGTCGGCCGCCGGGTTCGGTTACCCGGTGGACATCAGGCTTCTGGGGCTGGTGGCGGCGGACGCGGCGATGCGCGTCGTCCATGGGACGTAAGCAGATTCTGACCAAATCCATCCAACCTGGACGGCGATTACCGAAGCGGGCGGTGCTGCTTTTCGGCAACCGAGTGGTCTATCTTGGAAAATCCTGACCAATCCGCGCCACTCGTGGAAGTACAGGTAACTGTCACGAATTGGCCAAGGCATTTGCGGTGAACTGGTTGTGACCGCGACTGTGTGCAGCGTCTGCCACCAGAAAATCATGAGGAACGGCCAGCCCCGGCATTCGACGAAGACGCCGGGGTCCAAGGGTTCAGGCACGCTGCTTACTCTCGCCGTCAAAAGCCCTGTAGTGTCGATCTGGGCTACCGAGGCGCCTCGGCACTCTTCGAGTTAGTGATTTTTTATCGAGAATGGCGATCTTTCTTTATCGAGAATGAATTACGCGTTGCAGGTGATGACCCGGTTCGAGATTTTGACAGGGTATCGACATCGTCAAGTGAGAGATTCTCGTAGCTCTTGGGCCAACCGCTGGCTCTCCTCAGGGAAGATGTTGGTCATTCGTGGCCACTTCAATTCGTAGTGAGGATCAATGCCGAAGACCGAAAACCTTCATGCCCAGCCCTCACGGGCACCGTGGAGCTTCTATCACGCACCTGGCGGCAATTGGTCGTATCGGGTGAATCGCACCTGTTACAGCGGTTACAAGGTCCCACCCAATTATGTTCGCCTGGTGGCCAAGCTGTCTCTCTCGCTGCAACTCTTCGCGGGGCTCTGGCCCGCATGCGCAATGCACCCTGGACGCGTTGGTTGTCGACGGCTCCAAGACCAACACGCCGCTTGCATGCACGTGAACTTGGTCCGTGATCCGGGCTTCTGCAAGGTGGTGTAAATATTCAACTACCTCGAGCACAGCCTCGGCATCAGTCAAGCGAAGCTCAAGGCTGCAGCGCGCTGCAAGCTGCAAGAGTATGATCCAACCTTCGGGAGCGGCCAGTCCCGCTCCCCGAACTTTTTGCTTGTTCAAAACCGTTGCCCGAATTCCGTTATCTACACTCCGTTTCCAAGGAATCCTCAATTGCCCTGGGCTGCAACTCGTCTAGCGATCCCCCTGAACAGGGCCGTACCCATTTGGAGGATACGCTTCCTGGCGCTCGGGCAAGTGTCCGCTGACCTTCTATGGATGGTGAAGACCAGCCTATCTTCGAGCCAGCACCGTGCGGCACCACGCCGCTGTGGGTCAACATACCCATTCGGTCGCCCTGTTGAAGCTTGAGGACCGGCTCGGGCCGAGGCTTGTGGACAATCTGGCCCGCCTGTCAGATGGCGCCCGCCGCACAACCGGACGCATTGCCGATCAGGGACTGGGACGCAGTGGATTGGTTGCAGTTTTCAGCACCATGCAGTCGCCGCAGGCTGTGGATCGTACCAAGCTGCACGCTGCCCCGGAGCCGGATGCGTCAATCTGCTACTGGATCCCTGGCCTGCACTCCCCAGGTTTACGGCACCCACCCGGACCCACCGCACTCTGTCTGGAATGCTCGCGGCCAGCAATTGGCCGGCCAGGCGGGCGCTGATGCGCTTCGGCTGCTCGGTATCCGGCATTCTGGCTATCGCCGCCTGTTACTGGCGCCGAAGCGTCGTGCGCCACCGATATCGATTATTCAAGGGCGCTGGAGGCTCGGCGCGATAACGCCAGCGCAAATTCAGATACGGTCAAGAGCGGCTGACCTTGCACCTGCCTGAAGACATGCGCGCAGGAACCTGCGGGGACATTCTTTGGTTGCCCAATATCCTGGCTTGGCCCATTAGTCAGCCTGGCTCCCCAGCTCAGCAGGCTGGTCAGAACCCGGGCGGACTGATCGCCCTGTCCGGCATTCTTTGCGAGCAGACCGAGGGATAGTTCTTGTCTGCTTATCGTGCGCACTTCGATCTGGATCCGGTCGCTGAGCGAAGGGGATTCGCGGTTTAGGTCCAGCCGCCTCGGCGGCCCTTACGGCCCTCACAAACCGGCAACCGCCATAACGCCCCTGCGATTACTGCCACAGTCAACAGGGAACGCCGTCAACCATGAGCGAAATGCTGGTAGTCGCTCCTCTCCCTCATGCCACACGGTCGAATACTCGCGTTGTTCCGGCTGGTTCTCAGGGGAGACACCTGGCAGGCGGCGGCGGCGAGGTGAATGCGTCGCTGTTGGCTCGTTTGAAGCATTCGACCCATAGATGAGTTACAGATCGAGCCCCGGCCAGCACGCCGGGAGCCATTGACAGCCCCCCGCACCCCGATTTCCGAATCACGATGGGACTCGACAGGGTGCGCTTGCTGATTTTACACGATGATCTCGGAGTCGATGACCTGGATCTGGATCGCTAGGGCCTTGGACGAATCCTTGCTCGATTGAATCGACCCGGATTTGCCAGAACCGCGCGCTCCTACGCCCGGCATCGCAAGCCGGCCGATTCTCTCTCAATGCCAGAGACGGACATTGGCGCAGTTGCTGAGCATCAAGATCCGCTAACCCGCCAACCAGACGATATCGATCGCGTCAACCGCTTACCCCGAGTGACCGACGCAGCCGATTTTCAACTCCGATACACATGATTCGTCACTTGGAATCCGATGATCAGACCGTTTAATGATGACCCGCTGCGAGGATCTGTCGCCGTACACCTGTTGCCGAGTGCAAACCGCAGCAGAACCCTCAGGCCGAAACAGGGCTTGCGCCCAGGCAAAACGACTGGATTCGACAGTGACTGAGATTAGACGGGCATTCGAGTTTGATGGAAGCGCCCAGGAGCGTGCTGATCGCGCTGGGATCAGGAATTCCAACCTGGACAATGATTCGGAGGTGAAAAGCGGGTTCGCCTTGCGCCAGGACCCCGATGCGCCTGGACGATATGGAGCTGCACGACGCATTCAGGCCGGCGCTCGGTTCGCGAGATTTTTGAGCCACCGCATTGATCCAGTTAGAGGGAACCTCCCCGAACCCCAGGGCCGCAAGAAAGACCAACCGCAAGCTGTTTGGATCCGAGCAACCAGCACCAATACGACCCTTGACCGCCGCGGGCGCGACCACCGGCCATTTTCTGCGCGATCACCCGCGCTGGCTTTACCCCGGAGATCCCCGCGCGCCTTCCGGCCCACCGCGCTTTGATGATGCGACCTATTCGTGAACCCTGAAGAACTTCCGCCAGGCTCGCAGGATAAACGCCGCGAAACCCGACTGCGCAGCTCTTTGGCCTGCCGAGGTTAAGGACGAACCGCTTTTGTATCTGGATGATCGCGCCGCTCGCACCGGCGGCCAGGCATTGGCAGTTGGCTATGGGGGCTCTCGCTCAGCGTGCTCGCAGCACCTGGCTTGCTTGCGCAGGCGTTGCCGTATAATTACACAGCCCTCGCTCATGATGAGCGCATCCGTCAGTGATGGAGCAGGTAATGTATTTTGGCCGGATGCCAGTGCTGCCCAGGGTCGACATTCGACCTGATTCGGCAGCAGTAACCTTGGTGGTCAGGGCCCGCATGCTGATATTTCCCCAATGCGCCTGGCTATCGATGGTAATCCTGTACTAACCGGGTCTGATTTTCGCCCAAACCCCTTTCCAGTGCTGCGAATGACTTTCACCGACACTGTCCGGCCGCGAGACACTCAGCAAGCAAGGTTGTTTCCGCCCTTGCGCGCAAGTATTAAGGAGGGGAATTACCGGAGCTCGACGCTGATTGCCCCGGCAAACGCCATGTGCATGCGGGGCTCCGAACATGGCTCGACCCCGGGCCAACAGGCTCCAGGCTTACAAATCTCTGTGGAATAGTTCTCAGCCCCTGGAAGCCGGTCGGCCCGATCTGCCCTTCAAAAATCATCCAACTCAGTCTCTCTCTATCATGTCATATCCAGAGCTAGGCCTATCCTTACTGCCCTTTTTCCTGACCCTGACCTGCTCCGTCCTCGCGTCATTATTCACCTCGACGCAGGCCCTTACGGTATTGCCGGCGATCACAGAGAGTTACAGGGATGGACCAGGGCAGTGACTCGTTCTCGGACCTTCCAACTCGCTTAACCGGTCATTTTGGCGCCTATGGCTGGTCACCGACCTGCCCCTTTCCGCCAATTTGTGCCTCGCGCGCTGGGTGCGGGCCGCGCGCTTGGTTTCGGAAATTGTGTCACCAGCGATGTGCGCTTATGAATAGCCGCAAGTCGCGGCAGCGCCTGGATCCATACGGCCGGAGGGCGAAATCCACGCTACGGTTACAGATCGCCGGGGGCGACGCCCAGATGATGGCCGAAGCCGCTCGGCATGAACGAACAGCCTTGTGGCGCCAGTATTCTCATCGATATTCAATATGGGTTGGTCGGCGGAAAAAGGTTCTGCGCACAAACGCCGCAGGTCAGCCTGATCGCGGACGAAAAAACTGGTTGCCGGAAATCCTCGACGCCGTGTGGTCAACGCCGTTCAGCCTGCCAGTCACGCTGAAGATCGTACCGGTGGTGGCGCAGAGCAGCGCAACGGCCTGCAAATTGCCCGGAATCGCCGAGCAAGCTGGCATCAAGCCCTTACGCAGTCCATGGCCGCAACCCGCAATCAGCCTTCTTATACGGCGGACCGCGCAATTACAGCAGCATCGCCGAGATCAACAAGCCATTGGCATAGCGCGGTATTTGGCCAATGGCGATTATCAGATTCCCGCAGAAAGCCCTTGCTGTGTCAAGCACTTACCGGCGCGGATGCCGTACATGATTGCCGCGCGCCAGGCAGACCTTGCGATCTTCCAATGAGATCAACCACTTCCTGAAAACGGCGAGCATTCTCCCGGCCCGGCGCTGGATTCGGCAGCGAAACGTTCTGCAGGAGACGTGCATGGCGCTGCATGCCTTTAACGGCGACCTCAGGTGGGCGCATTTGGCTCGCAAGCAATTGGCGTCGTTGGTCACTTGCACACCCTTGCCGGCGCGGAGGATTTTCCGGCGCCGCTATCAACGGCTGGAATGCGCGAAGAGCAGCGCCCAGAGCAATTAAAACACTTTCTTTACCCGTTCTCTGCTTGGAAGGAGGACCTTGCGCATGAGCTTTTTGAACGCCCTCAGACATTTATTGGAACAGAACCCAGTGAGCGACTTGCTTCGGAAGGAACATCTTTACGTTGCCCCTTGCCCTTGACAACTCCAGCCAGGAGTAGCCGCACCTGCGCAAAAAAAAAAAAAAACCAAGGTTTGGGTTTCGGAGTGCAAGCCCTGAAAAAAACTATTTTGAAACACTCTTGATGGCCATGACGTGGACTGACGTTTACGAAATGGTCCTCTGCGAAGTGGGAAGCACCGCTACTGCGAAAAGCGTGATGCGAACACGTCAAAGGGTAACCAGACGCGTGCGTCGCGAATCCTCGGCCTCAATCGCGGGCACTCTGCAGCAAAAAGCTCAAGTCAATACGGATTTTACTCTGAGCCTGCCCTCGGCAACCCCCTGTTTTGCTTTCTGGCCCGTTTTATGGCAGAAAGCTGCGTCCATCCCTAATCTTGATCTGGAATGAAGGATGACCGACAAACCCTCCCGCATTGCCGGATCCGTCGTTGCGACTGCATTCAGCGTTTCCGACAAAACAGGCATGGTCGGACTTGTGCCGTTTGAAACTCAGCGCCCAAGGCGCTGGGAAATCCCTCTCCACCGGTGGCACCTTCAAGTTGGCTTCTCCGTGAGCAGATATCGCTGCGGTTGAAGTTGGCTGGATCTACACCGGCTTTCACCGGAAAATGAATAGGTTATGGTCGCAGTCAAAAACCTCCTGCATCCGAAAACTCCTGGCGGGATATCGGGCGCCGGATATCGAGCCTCAGGTCATGGCAGGGAACACGGCATTCCAAGCTATCCGACATATCGGGTGGTGGCAATTTCTCTTACCACGTTTCGCCAGCAGTACGGTCGCCTAAGCCCTGGCTGCACGCTGCCGAACTCGCCATATCGGAAAACACTCGATATCGGCGAGCCCTACCACTGTTCGCTCTGGGAGCCCAAGAACCCACAAAGGATGTCGCCATTGTGTTCAATGCGGCGAGCTGACAGCTCAGTCCTCTCGCACTTAGAGCTCGGCGGCCTGGACCACGCGCCAGAGCGCGTTTGCGATCTGGCTCTCAAGGCATTTGAACATTACTGCCGCTACGACGGCATAGATCGCCAAATAATCTGGCCACGGATCGAATCGGCAGCGCGACACCCTGAGCACCGACAGATCTGCCTGCGCAGTTTCCGCGCAACGTTCATACCAGTCATCAAGTCGCAGGATATGCGCGTATGGGGGAAAACCCGCCATCAAGTCAGCCGCCTTCATCGTGAAGCCACCCACCGCAGGCTTGCATCCGCGACCGCTGTGCAGCTGCAGGGCAAGGAGCTTGCCTACAAACCAATGTGGCTGATATCCGATGCCGCTCTTGGAATGCGGAAAAAAAAGCTTTACCATAGCCGGCTCTTGCCGTGATCGTCAAAACACGCCAACCATGCGGTGTGGCCGTAGGGTCCCGGAGAATGAAGAGAGGATCCGCCGGGTACTCAGTGGAGCTGGCTTTACGCTTACCGAACTCTGAATCTGCCTTCGGCTCGGCATTCATCCCTTCTCAACGCGAAACTGGACGCAGCCACCGCCCCAGGGGCGATTCGTCGAGCGCCAGTTCGTGGAAGTGATCATCGCGCCGAAGATCAGCGCCGCCGCCGCGACATTCGTCGCTGGCCAAGGGCCATATGTACGCCTGCTGCGCAATGGCGGTGAGTGCGACCCATAAACGCGACGCCGGATCTGGCATTACAGCGCCGTGCGCTGCGGCTTCTGGTACAAAGCCGCCTTCTGTGGGCTTATGATCACGTGAAGACGATCTCGAAGCATCGTCACCAGCGAGCACCCTACCGAGCAAGGACGATTCCATGGACCTGATTTTCGCCTGGAAAGTGGGACCAAATATCGTTCAAATCCTCAATTGCCCTGATTGTTCTCTATGCCAGCCAGCGGTCGCAGACGGTGACCGTGAGGTATGCGTGTGCAGGGCCGATGAGCCGTGGTCATCTGCTCGCATCGACTTCGCGCAAATCAAGCAGAGGACAGAGCGCACCGAGCACTGTGGCGCTAATGGGGCGCGGTCATGGCTCCGGAGATTTTTGCGTTTTTCGCCCAGTCTCTCCGGCTCTGTTCGGGAAAGGGATTCGAGTCCTGGCGTTATCGAACAAACGCCGCCGGGCCAATTGGGCGCAATATTTCAACGCTGTGATTCCAGCTGTTGCAGGCTCTCCGATATGCGCGCGCATGCTCCAGCATAGTCATTGCTGCCGCAGACGGAAGCCGGGCAGATGTCGATGGATATTTACCTGCCGACACTGTGCGGCGATTTCAGACCATTGATAGGGCAGCAAGACGCGTCCAGTGAGCCGCTTTGTAGTCCGGTGCTTGTAGTTTAGCGCTCTATCCCATAGTAGAGCATGTATGAAGCGTTTTGATTATCGGGCGCGCTGGCGACTGTGGAACATGCCCTTGGCTTCGCGAAGGTCGCGCAGGAATGCACGAGGTAGAATAACAGTCTCTCGTCGCTCCCGGCACCGCCTTGAGAGGTTACCCGCAGTCGCGGGCCCCAGTTGTCGGAGAACGTCGTCATTGATGCAGCTTGATACCTGAGAAGTCTGCGGTCGACCTATATTTGCCGCGGTCCGCCTGAATAGCGTGCAGCTTGCACCATTGTCGGAGCCCCGAAGCCGCCCCTGGTAGCCGGGTGTGGCGCTAGGGACCTGTTTTCGCCCGCCGTGATCTGCCCTGCCTTCGGGCGACTGCAGGACGCGGCCCAACTGGAGAGCTTCAAGGGCCTTTAACAAAGATTTTCTGCACGCCACCAGGATCCCTCGCGACCCGCCGGCTGCCACACATACCAGAACTCTCTGTACCAGGAGGTCCAAAGCCCGGGCTCCCTGCGTATCTGACACGAATGAAAGAAGCCGTCGACGCACCTATTCGTAGATCATGCTGACCCGGTCTGTGGCCGCCGGCAAAGGGCGTGATCGCTTGCCATGGACCCTGGCCGAAAGCTGAGAAACGCCGTCCGCGACATGCTCGCGGCGAATGCTTTGGACGATAGCCTGGCTCCTGAGTCGTATAGAGTCGAGGAATTTCTTCGACGGTGTGAAAAGAAAGCCATGCTCTTTATTGTCAATCGTCGGATGGCGAAGCACGTTTGTGGCACTATGGCCACAAGCCGGATCACAAAGCGCGTTTGGCGGCGATGCTCGCTCGCAGGACCCCAATACAGGGCGGCAATGGGCGCCTATTCTCCTGCTCAGGTTGGAACCCGATGCGGTGTTGCCCTCAGCGGCGTCATGCGACGGAGGTGATTCTGGACAACGGTGCGCGCATGGCCGCCGGAGGGGGCAACGTCTACACCGGCTTTCTGCTGATAATGCTATGACCGAGTACCCCAAGGCAATCCAAGGTTAATTTTCGATTTCAACTGCCGCTCGGCGACCCGGTGGAAAACCCAGCCCATCATGCTCAGACTGGCAATCCAGTCTGGTTGAAGCGAATCGAAGCGGGCCTGGCAGGCCAGTTAGATAGAGCTGGAAGCCAAGTGGGTGCTCGTCCATGCATGGGCTCGTGGGCATTGCCGCAGGCGGATCCCCGCAGACTACGCCCAGGGTGATTGCCATGTGGCACGGGCTTGACCAGGCGGCTTGTCGATCCGCGACGGCGAGAGAATCATGTCCGCGCGGTCCAACTCTGTCTCTGCAGGCTGATAGGTAGTCACCAGTCGGTGGGTCGGGGTTTTCTGCGCCACGGCCCTGCGCTCGAAAACGGTATGGTGGGGAGGCTCAGCAGAATGCCTACGCCCTCGCGGCAAGAGTAAGCTGGACCGTGTGTAGCTTTTTTACTCTCCGCACTGATTATTGGCTACCGCGCCATCGCCTTGAGAGCACACTAAGTCCCCCTCCTTGCTGCGTCCTCCAGCCGCGCCGTGAGGGCGAGGCGCTCGCCATGGCAAAGGGCCTGGTTGCTGCGGCGGGACGGTGTTATTCTTGGCGCCCTTGCTTGGTGCATTAAAGCTCTACTGCTTATCGACTCGATTACTTGGCGCCCGTCGTTCAAACGATCCGCTGGGACGAGGACACTTCCCTCATCGTGAAATGCAAGCCAAGCTGGTTGGAGTGCCTTTCGCTATTAGCTGGCAGGGATCATGAACGCGGCTGGACCGACCAACTGGGCGACGTGCAAGGCGAGTCCCCGGCGCCCGATTCATATAACAACGCGCTGGTAGGACAACCGCGCAATCGTGGGGCGCTGGCCAGAGTGTAAGCTCCAAATCGATATGCCAAATCAGTTTTATTCCCAGCCTCCGCCAGGAGCGCGCTTATGAAACTCTCAGCGGCGGAGGCCACTGCGTTATGGGTTTAAAAAGTTGCCATTGTATTGCGTACCGCGCTGGGACTCGACAGATTACGCTCGATAATCCCTCTCGCGATCGAACAAGAATAAGTCTGTTCCTGATTGGGTTGGGAGACGAGATCGTTGGCGCGAATATAAGAGCGGCGCAGAGCTCCTCCTGGACCCGCAGCTTGCTGCGCTCAGCCTGCTTTCGTTTTCGGTGGGATATTTTTCTCCGGCGCTGAAATTATCACCTTTATTCTGCGTTTGCAGACGATACCGACCAAGCACGACACCTGTCGGTCATTTGGACGCCATGAGAAGCGGCCGCCATTCACGGCGCATCAGGCATTGCAAGGTGTGCTGGGTGGGCCTGTGGCTGGCATGCGCCTGCACGGGGCCTGCTCCATGGCAGCATCCACCGCGTCCCGTTTCAACTTGTGCCGTGTGGCTGGCCTGTGCGGCGCCTGCATCCTGTGCGTCGTTCAACCTGGAGCGCAGATCAGCTGGGTTGCACGGCAGAGCGCACGTATCTTGCATGGCCAGACAGCAGAGTTGCTGCAGCTTTTGCAAACCTATCCGTTAATGACCCTCTTGCTGTGAGTTTGCTGCCTGGACGAGATTTGCGCGTGCCATTCGCCGTCTCACGCTGGTTTACTCGCAGCCTTACCAGTGTAGGCCGCTGCGCGCAGGGCCATTGGCGTATTTGACGCCGCCCATTGGCACGCCTCAGCGCTATCGCCAGCATCGCCACGCTTGGTTCAGCTCAGGCCTGCCGTGGTTAAATTCATTCCTCCTTTCAAAGGCAATTTCTGTCGTTACGTCGCCGAGCCTCTAGTCAGATAAGCCGTTTTTGGCAGGCGGTCTTACTACTTGCTGTGTCGCCTTTCTCCACACGCGGAAATGGATTCTGAGGAACCTCAGCCAATATCTGCCTCTGCGCGCCCACTTTATGCGAATTACTCCCTGATCAGTGGCTGGCATTGCGTGTGTTTGCCTGGAGCCTGCACAACCTGGCGCCCCAGAGATTGCTCGCAGCGAACGTGTCAGCCAGCGTCAGGACCCAAGCACCAGGCAGAGCGGCGCGCCAAGGGGGTCCTCTCCTCGGTCGTAGTCAGTCATGAGCTCGCCGCACGCCTTATGAATGGCGTTCTTAGGCATGTCCGAACCTTGGCTGCTCGATACTTGCTCTGTCTGTCGCAGGGCACACGCGATTTATTGTGCAGACCATCCACGGTTCCTGGTAATTGACCTGACATCGAATGGCATTCGCTCAACATGATCAACCGAAAATCTCTCGACATGTCGCGCCTAGGAGTTCCGGTACAGTGACGCTGGAAAGAGGTTTGCATGTATTCCGTCTCGCGACCGCCGCATGGTCTCGTTGGCGATCAGGATGGAAGGAACTGTCCTGGATATTTTCCGCAACGTGCAGATTAGTCAGACCCATTGTAGGTCTGATCAGCTTTGTCACTCGCTGATGCACGCACATTCAGTCGGTGACCCCCACGCGCCTACGCCAGATTCTGATGAAACCTGCTGGGTAACGCGCGCTGTCGATGTCACCGCAGCAGTGGTGAAATCCTGCATGGTCGTGCGGTCTGAACGCCAGGCAACGACCAGCATCTTACGGGTTTCTCTTCAGGATTCAGCAGTGCCATTGTCGGACAGGCACTCGGACGCCTGATTCAGGTCTCCCAAACCGTCACCGAGATTATTGAATCACGCCGACAAGGGGCAAGTACGGTCACGCTCGGAAAAACTACTGTTTCGCCAGCAGCTTGATTCATAGATGCAAGGCCCAGGTAGGGATCAAACATTGCCATGTGCCCGATCAGAGTGAAAGGTAACTGCAGGCTTGTGGGTTCACGCTACTGGCCGCTGGTGAAAGAGACCCACGCTTTATCGAGCCCGATGTAGGAAGCGCCGCTGCCGTTTCACCGGTGTTTGAGCGGGCGCGGGCTCGTCTGATCATCCCCTAGCGTGGACCACACCCAAGTGCCACCTGCCGTAATTTAGGCGCTCAGCCAGATTCTGCAACGGCCTGGGGTATGCAATCCCGTGCGTGGTAGCGGGCGGAAAGAAGCCCTGCACTTTACGTACCCAGGCCGCAACTGGCTGGCTCTCTCTTTGTCTGATCTGGACTAGGACCAATTTCATGCTAGGGCCGCTGGTGAGCGGGCAGGGGTGGATCGGCCTGGCCAAGCCGGGTCAAAGGATCGCGCACGCTCGATAAGGCGCGCCCGAATCAGGTTACTCGTATGATAGCGACTTCTGGACCGAGCTCCTCTCGAATACCGCCAGGCCGCCCATTGCTAGTCGCGTGCATAGCACGCAAACGCCGTATTCGCCGGATCCTCAGCAAACCGCGTGCAGGCTTCTACGCTCTAGCGCAGCCACAGGTTTCGATGAGGCTCTGCAACATCGCCGTGCGCCGAAGAGCTGATTCACATGTGCACGCTGAAGAAGCCGAATACTATGGAAGAACTATCCGCCTATTCGAGGGGTTTCTCGGGGACTGGTAGCAGAAGAACAATACTTCAGTATATCTCGGACCAGAGGTGTCATTCGCGGGATTGGCGTCGGCACAGACTCAATAGATGAGGTACAGGCGGTGCAGAACGGCCAGCAGGCAGTGCTTCAGGCACAGGAACCGGCCGGTGATTATTAGATCTGATCTGATAGTGACTGTCGCAAATGCCAGAGAGGGGACGCGTATTTACCGTGCCCGCGCAGAAATTGAGATTCGACAGTGGGGACGCCACGTTAGGCCCCCAGTGCCGAGGGACAAGACCGATTCCGCTGCCATCTCGCCCTCTGACCGCTCCCAGCAATTCTAACCAAGTACCACCCGGGTTTTCGCAACCACGGAACGCGCTCCGAACGAGACTGTGGGCGCCTATGAACACGGCATATTCGCCAAACCGTTGAACTGCGCAGTTGCAAGGAACAGGCTCCAGCATTCTAGGGATTGACAGAAGAGCGAAGGGCAAGTGCAGGACGTACCAGGCCTGATATCAAGCCGTCTAACGGCACGTGTCACGCTTGCCGCAGCGCATTACACCGCAGCATAAGAGCGCAAGGTAGATCTCGATCCGCCACCGCAGGGCACCCCGG
>Ga0163217_1056556_pt1 | contig 14131 bp, 21 predicted proteins | sample SynspAceP_FD_185933 | JGI IMG/M metagenome (GOLD analysis project Ga0163217, IMG submission 185933) | Saline lake microbial communities from Ace Lake in Antarctica - Synechococcus sp. Ace-P (PacBio error correction) | ecosystem: Environmental > Aquatic > Non-marine Saline and Alkaline > Saline ... | reverse complement strand
CGGGCGAAATCCCGTTGCCAGTGTGCTGACAGGCAACCAGGCGGCCCGTTGTGCTTGACTATACCCTTCGGGATTTGAGCGACCTTTATTCCGCGTTTTTCTGGACGACGGCATTCATGCAACTTGGAGCTGACGCGTCGTCGAAGTAGGCGTCCTACAGTGCGATTCACCGTCACGACGTGGACATTCCTGTAAAGGGCTTTCGCGGCGTCAAGACTCACCGACAGTTTCAGATGCGCGAACGGCACAAGCTTCTGCAACGCAGGCTCTTGAGGACGATTATAGCAACCTTCAGGGGCAAGTGCCTTGGCTGGCGACATCCCCGGATTCCTCGGCGCTTGTTTCCGTTTCCGCCAGCCTATAGCCAGTGACAAGGGAGCTCGCGTGATCCATGTCACGCCGAATCTTGTCCACGACCGACCAACCGGAGCGAGGCGATTGCAGTTGCAACCGGACCAGGATCCGATCCGACGAGCGTGATTTTTTCTGTTTGGCCGCCCATGGGCCCGACCAGCGCAAACGGGCCCGGTTGGCCGAAGTGGCCGCGCAAGATTGAGCCCCCTACGGCTATGCTGTTGGAGTGATCGGGTGATGGTTGGACACATTCTCCTTCGGTATTTGCCGCGGTTAGCGCTTCTCGCGGCTTGCCGGATGTAGCGTAGTGGCATTGGGCGGCAAGTTGACGAGGGCGGCCTCTTGGCAACCAACGCTGAACAACATCGGCGTGATCAGGCCAGATCCAGTCGCAGATCGATTTGGCGCACCGCTTGCGCAAGAAGTCCCGATAGGCACTGTCACATTTGCGTTTATTCCAGCGCTTGACCGGCCTGCGGCCGTGCGACGCCTGACCGTCAGGCCGATGGATCAATGCAATTCCCCGAAAGTTCGTTTCGAGGTCTACGGGTCATAACCGATCTTGTCGGCAGCCCCAGGCTTCAATCAACGCCATTGGCCACGCCGGGCCGACCGGGTTGTCAGCTAACCTGCGCGCCAGGATTAAACGCGCGCGGCGTTGAGCGAGTGCCTTCCATTCTGCGCGAGACCAGCTGTTGTGATTGCACCAAGCGCGCGAGAACGCGAAATCGCCTGCTCACGCGTCACGGAAGTGTCGGGATTTTGTGGCCGATCACAATTGCTGCTCGACGGCATACGCGCCGTCATTTTACCGCGAATATGTGGCAATGTGCCGCGGGGCACCCAGGCCTTGCGGCTCGGCAGGCGAATAACTTTTCACCACCTGTCCCTTCAGTTTTGCAGCGTCTTGCCGCAATACTGCCCCTTTGAATGGGCAGATTGTTTCCACGGGAGGGCAATTCCGTCGCACTCGGAAGACGGCCCCTTTCTCAGAACCGTGCGACGCATCAGTAAAAACCGACGGATGATTGGAACGAGTGAGGTTGGTACGGCTATGGGTGCAGTGATAGACAATCGGAACCTGCCGGATCCGTGCGTGCACGGGTGTCCGCGGGACGTCCAGGGCGTGAAATTCCTGATTGACGATATGGAGGCCACTCTGAGCGCAAGCCTTGGGCGATTTATCGTTTCGAGGATATTTCTGGTTGTTTTTGATCAACCGATGCCATGGCCCTCGAGTTTATTTGTATATTCGCTGTCCGCAAGAAGACAGGCGAAGATCATTGCTGTTGATTGCAGGATGTCCATCGACGCCGCCACAAACCCGCCATTTGGGGTGGTGCTGGTTGCCTCGGACCTTGATGCCGTCACATTGCACCGTCCATGCGCGCAGGATTTGCTGAAGCGATTTTTTGCCTATCGGTGACGCTGAGGGGCGGGCCCTGACACGACGCGTTGCACGCGTCCCGCCCGCCCCGTGCCAGTCATTAGGCACGCCCAAACGCCAACTGCGGCGGGCACTCGGGGCCAAAGGCTCAGCAATCGACGGTCATCGCGGTTGGCACGCCTTGGGGCGGTGTGGTGCCACAAACCTTTGCGGGTGAACTTGGATCCGTGGGAATTGGCTAACGCAAAGGTTGAGGCGCGCGTTGCGCTGGGATCGACCTGCGCAATTTGGCTGGCCGGCGGCGACCTATCTCGACCTGCCGCGCCGCGATGCGGTCTATGAATTGCGCTATCGGAACTGCATCTGCGAACGCGGGACGCGTTCAAGAGGCAATGCTGGGTCTATGGCGCGAGCTAAGCGTGTCACGCCCCCGGCGATGGTCACCGCTTGATCTTGATCCCAAGAAGTGCGAGCGCTTGATGTGGGCTTTGCAAACTTGAGCAATTCGATTTCGTGGTCATTTCGAAATGCCCGCCCCTGGTCAGGCTGGGACCGAGGACAGTGCTGACGGCTTTGCCGATGTCTACTATCCTGTGGTGCAGCTTGACTGCGCATCGGGCCAGAATGCGCTTCCGGTCCTTGAAGAGCTGAAGGCCGACAGACCTTACCAGTCGAGGAAGTTGACTTTCGTGATGAAACGCTCACCCCCGCTTAACCGATCTGTCGGGTCGGACCGCGGATGAAGCGGATGGCAGAAGCCTCGAACATTACGATTGGCGAAATGCTGCCCATGGCGGCCATTCAACTTGACGAAGCCATGAGGAAGGCAGCCCCTGTCGGAGGCGGCCCCGAGAATCCGGTTGCGCAGGATCGCGCGCATTCGCCAAACAAAATGCTCGAGTCGGCATTGGGCGAACTCGCCAAAGCCAAGAGGCTAGACGGAAGACAAACGATGTTTTCACGCTACCGCAAAGAGGCTCCCGCACGCCGGTCAATGGCGCTGCACCGCACGCTGCTTCAAGGCCGCAGCGGCAACTGCGCATCTGGTGAGCGCCGTCCACTAATGCGGTCTGCCCGCCCGCCGTTGCCGCCGAAGCGACCCCGCAGGGACAAAGAGCACGCCGCAGAAGAGATGAACGACTAAGGTCGCGCTGCACAAGAGTTGCTGGAGCAGTTGAAATCGCAGCGCTAGAGAACGCCGTTCCGAGAAGGAGCTGCGCGGCGGATTGGCGAGATCAGACCGAAATGCTGTCGAATGAGCGGTGGTTCTGACAAGACGGAACCGCCGCTCCTGATTGACGAGTTTTACCGACGAGTGCGCGGCACTCGGCCCGCTGGCAACGCTGCTGAAGACGACACCATCTCGGATATCTGAGTGAGGGGCCGCAGCGCATCTTTTGGAGCGCACGGTAAGCTGGAGCTATCCAGCGTGAGTTCCGAGGACGGAAAAGCACTGCTGGCATCATCGACAGTCGTATCCGCCGGGTCGCCGCGTTGACGAAAGCAACCGTAATGTGGAACCGCGCGCCTGCAAGACGGCTCGCGCTTCCAACGCGATGGTCAGCAACCGAATCGCGGTCGATGGCTCGCTGGGTGTCGAATTCGCAAGTTTTAAGCAAGGCAACTGGGCGTTGACCGATCTGGTCCAGTTCGGTGCGCTTTACGAAGAAATGGCTGCTATTGCCAGGCCGCCGTAGCGTGCGACCGGCTGACATACATTGGTCTCGGGCGGAACAGGCTCTGTAAAACGACGAGCTTAACGCCTTTGCCAGCTTCATGCGGGAGCACGACGCGCGTGCTGACGATGGTGAGGGACACGGCAGAAAACTTCAGCTTCAGCAGGTCCATGTGGGCCGGATGGCACCAAGCGTCCGGGAAACGTGGAAGGCAAAGGCGCTGTGACCAGCGCGGCTGTTTTGCGCAACCGCGCTGCGGAGCGCCCTGGACGTTTCGTCGGCGAGAACCGCGCGGCCGAGGAAGGTCATCGAATGTTGAGGCCATGATACGGGCACCGACGACAATGCGAACCGGACTCACGCGAACTCGGCCCGCGACGGAGTTAGCCGTCTGGGAAAACGATGGTTGCGATGGCCGGATTCGAGATGCCGTCCGCGCGCTTGCGCAGCCAGATCGCCTCTGCTGTGAACTTAGATTGTGCAGGGCCTCCGCGCTTGCAGGACAGCTCACGGCCGCACTGGTGCTCGATCACGAAGTGACTGCATGGACGGGCGACGTGATCTCGATTTGCAGGAGTGTTCGTTATCAGCGCACGGGCCTCATTGCCCGATGGCACGTCTTGGGCAACTTCATGCTTGCGGTGTGCGGTCATTATTGCGGATCGCTCAAGCAAGGGGCTATGATTTGCCGTCCTCATCTACGAGCCTACACGCGTGGACAAACTCTGATATTGGCGTCAACCCTATTTTATCGGCCATTTTTTGTCGGACTGTGCTGCTACTTGTCGAAGCGGCTTATACTCGTTATTTTCGGTGGCGCTTCGTATTTCAGCCTGAACTCGCGGGTGAACCGCCGTTGAAAGCTCGGACCGGGGTGCTGCCGCGTGACCAAAGTTGCTCGAGCAGTTTGCGCAAGGAGTTGGCCAGCACTTTCAAGGCCGAACTCCACTTTATGCGCTTGCTGGCCGAGAAGGCTCCGAAGCCAATCGCTTTGCCCCCGGCGCGTTGATGGGGCGTAATGGCAGCCCTATTGCGTGTGCCTTCATCGCGGTTGTCGATCATGACCGAAAGCGGGTCTGGATTGTGCGCGTTGGTTGTCTCTATCGTGAATGGGCATCGGGCGGGCGGTATCTTATATGTGGAACCGTGAAACAACAAGGCCAGAAGCCGCCTTTCATGATCGAAAGAGCAGCTGCCCGACGCCCGGTGAAATGATGGTGCGGCTCGCTGGCGCGTCGGCATCGTTTCCCCAGCGCGATCACACATCGTTTCGCAGGAGTCGACCGATTTCATTGGGACGGAATATTGGCATGATCGCCGACGAGGCCGTTACGGGCGCGACTGTCCGGAATGCGCTGAAAGAACTGCCGAGCGGATGGGTATGCGATTTGCGCATTTCCTCGGCGGTAGGCGTGTCGATCGTCGAAAATTTGCGTACTTGGCCGAGATCCTTTATGGCCTCGCCAGGTGATCGCGCGCGGTGCCAAGCTGTTCCGCCGGGTCAAAGCATCACCGCCGAGGCGAAGTGGTCAGGATGTTCCTATCGCCTTTCCGCTGTTGGCCCTAAAACATCAACGTGCATGGATCCCGATTTATTACGCAGAGTTCAAGACACCAATCCTTCAATCCGGCAGCACTTGTCGTGGCCGGTCCTTCTGATCGCGTGAAATTTGTGTTCATTGAAGTCATGGTAACATCAAGAGTTTAGGTCTCGTTTCATTGCTGGCCCAAGTTTCAACGCATTTCTGGTTGCACCAACTCGGCCGCTCGGCCCATCATGGCGATGGGCGGCCCCGGTTTGATTCTTGTTGCTGATCGCGTTCCGCTTTCTTGCTCAGCATAAGCCGGACCGGATGGAAAAACTGCGCGAAGAGCGCTGTGAATGCCACAAGCCACGTGTCCGAGGATCCCAACCAAAAGCTGCGTCACGCAGGCAGGTATGGAGCAGCTTGACCGTTTGCTGACTATTGGAACCGCAGAATGAAGAACAGAGTCTCGGCCATTCCGCGAGCAGTTGATTCAAGCGGATACCGCAAAATCTGCCGTGCGGCACGTTCTACTTCGCAACAGTTCGCGGCTTGGCATCGCTGCTGACACTCGGCGTTGATCTATACATTGTTGACGGGCGACGACGAGCAAACATCGACCAAGCCGGCACTGACACCGGCTCGTGCCCTGGCCTCGTCGGTTACTACTGCCGCCGCTATGGGTCACCAAGCGCTCGGACAGCGCAACAAGATCAAGGACGGCTTTCCGAAAGCCTTCGACCTTACAAACAACGACCCCAACAATGCTTGGGTCTGCGGTGGGAAGCGGCACAAGGTCTCGACAGCGATCATCGCGTGTCCGACGAAATCCGCCCCAGCTTTCCGCTCTGTCCGAAAGGTTCGAGTATTTTGGTCGCCTGGGAAATCAAAGCGGTAGGACCAAAGCAACCGTGCTGAAAGACAATTGGGGACGGTTGGGGTCGCCGATGTGGCTAGCCTTCCGTGACCGATGTTGATCCCAGTCGCCAACTTGGCCACGTCGGATTGCCGAGGCCCTTGCGCGTCTTGCAAGCGAAATGGCGTGACAACACGCGTCATTGCGCGCCGAGAAACAGGCCAACGTTTTGCCGACCAACAGCTCGACGCTGGGCACGATGATGTTCACTGCCGCGCTTTTGATATCCTGATTGGCCCATCAATGTATTCTACTCGAGAATTGTCGGGCGGCGGATCGGGTAAGGTAGCGGCGATGAACCTCACCGCCTCTGCTTGGGTCGGAGCCCTTGTGGCCTTGGGCTGCCTGCAACCCCGCTGGGCAGCTTGAGCGTTATCGCAGGGCTTGCGCCCGGTCCTGCGACGCGTGCCGGCACCGATCAAACGGTCGCTGGCTGATCGTCGGGCACCGTTTGATCGGCGTCGGGCGAAATACGGAAGTGGCGTTGAAAGCCTATTGTCCATCCCGGTACTGATCACATTTTCTCTCGGCGTTCGGCTCTGTTCGTGGCAAAGATCGGTTCTGAGGGAATTCGGGACGGGGACGACCATGCTGATCCTACTTTCACTAAGGCAAGCGACGCGATCGAAGGGTTCCGGGCGGCCATTCAGAGGCGCGATGACGCAGGGCGTTCTTGGGACCGCTTTGGGTAACCGCGCAGGACGGTCTACAAGTGGCGCAAACCGCGACAGCGTCGAGCGCAGCCATTACACGCATCGTTTTGCAGGACGACGTGACGCCCGCGCAAGAGGCCGTCGCCGTCCGGCGCCTGTCGCAAGACGACTGCTGGTTCTCGCTTGATGATCTGCTTGCCGTGGTGCGCGAGTCCTCACCGAAAAACGCCTCCACGCTTCGGGCCTTGGCCGTGCCTTGCGCCGTCACGGGTAGGGAACCTGCGCGATCTCAAATCCAAGGAGCCAAGCCGAAACACAGCGCCTTCAGGCTTATGAGCCCGGCTATATCACATCGACGTTAAATCCTGCCCAGATGGCCGATGAAAGCCCGCCGTCGCTACCTTTCGTTGCATCGCAGGGCACACGGTGGGTATTTATTACCGGATCTTAACGGCCAGACGGGCGCAATGCGCGTCGCTTGGCCTTCGTGGGACCTGGAGCGCGCTTGTCAATCCGTATCCGCACCATTCTTACAGACAATGGCAAGAGTTCAACCGACCGGCTCTTCGGTCTGCGAAAGCGCGCGGCACAGGGCGCGCACGAGTTCGACACGCTCTGCACCGCTCTGACATTTGAACACCGCCTGACCCGCCAAGTCACCCCACCAACGGATGGTGGAAGGCTTTCAAACGGCACGTTCGGAAGAAGTTGCTGCAAAAGCCAAACTTCCGATAGGCGAGGAACTGGAGACGACCCTGACCGCTACGTCTGGATCTAAACAGCAGCTTCGCAGTCAGCACTGGGCAGCAGAGCGCCTTGCAGGCCATTGAAGCTGGCACAAGCTCGACCAGAGCTCGTTCAAGAACAGGCCATACTACCTTCCGGATTGTGAACCGTTTTACCGCGTGCAGGCGAGCGGGCTGACAAGGTGGTCTGTGTCGCGCTTGGTCGGCCAACTTGCGGGTTGGACGCTGCAGCAATCGAGGCCCTTGCTGCGCGACGCGACCGCGAGGATGCCGAGTTTCGTGCCGCATGGACACTCGGCGTTGGTGTTGTGGAATGGGCGACACCGCGATGCGATGCGCGTTTTCCGGGTCGCATTCGCCATCGCGAGGCGCAAAAACCCGATGATCCGCGGATAATCTGCGCTGGGCGCTCGCAAAAATGGAAATCCAGCATATATCCTTGTGAGATAACACACTTTTCGATTGGTGAGGCGACAGGTCCGGGAGCTTCCAGTTCTGTCACACCTGACGAGGCGAGCAGTATAAGGACGATCAACATGCTGCCAAAGTGTAATTGCAGCCGCTTGCGCGGCCGTGATTGCGCTATCGGGTTGTTCAGCCAACCGGTGCCGGGACGTCTGTCGCGATTCTTGGATGGCGTGAACGTATCGGGACGCGGAAAGCCACCTCAAACGGCATCTTGCTGACTGTTGGCCGGACCGAAGTAAGCGGTGCCTATTTCCAGCGCTGTCTGCTCAAGAACCGGGTCGATCGATTCAAGCGTGGCCTTGCGCGACTTCGTTGGTGCGTGCAGGCAACCGCAAGGCGCGGCTGCCTGTGTGGCGAGATGTTCGTCGGGCAGTTCGGAAGGCACCCATGAGGACGCGTCGTTTATGCCTTTCGCCCTCGTGCCGTGCAGGCGATGGGACACGCTGAGTTTACAACCTGAACCAGATCCCCCAACCTTCGAGACCTACGAGCGTACCGGCCTACGAGCCTGCGTTGCCGGACGCAACCGCGACTGGAGCCGCGCCGAACAGTTCTTTTACGAGACCGCCGCGCCCTGACCCTTGCCCCAGTGGCGTGCTGAACAACTGGGGGTATTCAAGCTTGACGCGGGGTGATTTTCCGGAGGCTGAACGCTTTTCGTTCAAGCGCTTCGAGTTGATAGCAGCTGTTTACCGCAAGGGCACCTTCGTTTGGCACCGCGGGCGCAGCGCAATTACCGCATGCCACCGTGCCCGCAACAGGTGGAGCGCGCGCAACTGTGCACACCATGGCGCTACGCGCGATCAAGCAGGCGCGTGCTCCCACTGGCAAGCGCTGTTGCAAGAAGCCTCGAAACCCATTCCGCCCAGCATTTCGATGCCGCAGTTGCGTGCGCTCAGAACGCTCGAGACGAGCGAGGTTAACCTATGACGCTTTCTGACCCTTCGCAGGCGCTGTGTGGTTCCGCCGATTGCGGTGACGATTCTATGCTTTTTATTCGCCCTCGGACCGATATGAAGTTCATGACCAGATCCCCACAGGCAGTAGCTTTTGTGCTGGCGGGTTCCGATCACGGGGCTTTTTTGCGCTGCCGCTGGAGATTTACTGTGGCGCTACGCCCACTACGGGCGTTTGGCCTTCGGGCTTTATCGTTTCGCCTCGGCAGGGCTTGTCGGCGCGGGGGATGCGAACATCGGCACCGCCATGGCCTTGTAGCTTTTCCCGACCATGTCCTCGTTTTGCACTTTCGCCGCCCATGCTGATCGGAGCGTTTGTCGCGCATTCGCTTTGGCAGACGGGATTCGGCCATCGCGTGCGGGACGCTGACTTGGGCATTCATTGGGGAGAAGAAACGCGATTTTCCCATGCGGTCTGCCACTTGTGCTCGCTGGGCCTGTATATTGGCGTTGCCCACTATGACATAAATTACCCCAGCATCACGCAATCTCGGCGTGTGCCGAGTTGACGGATGGCTGCATTTTGACAAGATCCTTTAACCCGTTTGCCCGCCGCTGCCCGGTGGGCTGGCCGTTCGGTCTATCCAAGCCATGATTTCGCGATATTTTACTGAGACGATCTACGGACTTGTCGCTGGATTTACGTTCACCGACATGCCCATTCGTCGCGATCCCAGTGCCGCTGGTGCAGCAGTGGTCGATAGGTGCGCGCGACGAAAACTGATCGAAGCGAGGGTTCGCTTGGCTCTGAACGGCACCTCGGAAATGGTATCAGTTGTCGGAGGCTGGTGTCGCCGACGTGACGCAGTGACCCAGTTCCCGAATATTAACGCGCGATGCCCGTCCCCTTGCCGCATTCTACCGCCAGTCCGAGCGCAATCGGTCAAGGATATCCGCATCACCGCAAAGCTAATGGCCGCGATGGGCAATCTGATCCTGCCGGCATAACTTCTTTGCGCGTTCCTTGGCCCTTGCGATTGTCGGGGCGGTCATTGTGTGTTATGGCCTCCCGGGAAACGGAAGTTCGATCTCAAAACGGTATTTGGGACGCGCTGGCGATCATGTCTTTTTGTGCGCGCGCGGTCGGAATCTCGGCCAGATCATCCGTCTACGATCCTATCGTGCATGAGAGGGTGAAATCGTCGATCAAGCGCCTCGGCCTGCGCGGGCTGCGGGCTTTGACGGGCGTACTGAGTTGCAGCCGCACTGCGGTGATCACGGGCGCGAGCTGAACTCTCGATGCTCGACTGACTACAACCCGGTCTTCGGCGCACCTATCAGGGCCCGCTGCAAAGAAAGCGACGGGCAGGTATCTTCATCGTCGACGATCTTGGCGTCAGCGAAGCCGCCAAAATTGTCAAACCGCTGTTCGTCCGTGGGAGGGCAGCTATGATATTCTCGCGTTGCAATCGGGCGAAGTTCGTGGTGCCCTTTGATAGCTGCGTGATTTTCTCGAAACTTCCCCGAACGAGTGTTGACCAAGCGCCTGCGCCGCGTGTTCTTCAAGATCAAATCGATGGTGCGCGAAAGAAGGTTCCTGCCGCTCTTTCGCGCTTCGTCCGCCAAGGCCAAGGGAATGCCTTGACCGGCCTGCGCTGATCCATACTGTGACAAGGTCCCTGAGTGAGTCAACATGTCTTCCGCAATACCACGGCCGGTTCTGTCGACCAATCGTTGCGATTTTGGCTACGGGGCATCGCGCCAACTGCGCCTGATCTGATCGACTCGGGTTGGGGCCACTCTATGTGAGGGATCCGATTTCGCGCAGTTGGAGCGCGGCTGATTTCGGCTACTTCAGGGGCATGGAACGCAAGCCTCTGCCCGCCCTTTTCCGACTGTTTGCAAAGCGCGGCTGGGGTTTGCACCCGCACCAAGCGAAATGTTAGCGCGCGCAGCTGACCACGCGCTGCTGCTGTCGCCGCCCACGGGTAGGTGCAAGACCTTGTAGCCGGGGTTTCTTTCCATCGCTGTGAGCTGGCAGACGGCACGCATAGGGGTGCACAGCTCTATGTTCGCCCCTCAAAGCGGCTGGCGCGGACACAAACGCATTTTGCGCACGCCTGTAGATGAATGGGGCTCCCTTCCGCATTCGAAAGACCGCACGGGCGACAACCCAACCAGGCAGACGCCACGCGCTTTGGACCCGCCCATTAATCTGCTAACGACGCCGGAATCCCTCGCGCTTTCTGCTCAGTTACAGGGATGCGCCGCGTATTATTTGCGGGATGCGTCGGGTGGTTGTGGACGAAATTCACGCACTGGGAAAGACGAGGCGATCAGTTGATGTGGGCTTGCCGACTATCCAATTTGGTGCCCGGCGTGCGGGCGGGTTGGGCTGTCGGCACGGTTGAGACCCGGACGCCATTCGCAAGTTTCTCGCCGCCACCCTGATCCTTGTGCGATCCTGTGATTTGCGATCCTGGCCGTACCCCGATATTGCGAATGATCGAACGCCGCCGCGCCATGGGCGGAGGCGGGCCGCCATGCGATTCCGAAGTCTCGACCAATTCCCAGCACAACCACGTCGTCTTCCACAACCACCGCGCGGCAAGCGAGATTGTCTTTTCAACTCTGTGGCTTCGCCAATGCGACAATGCCCTTGCTTCACCATGCGGCTTCGACGGGATGCAGCGCACGAGCGGTTGAGGCGCCATTGGTGCGGAGAGGAGGCTGCGCGCGATTGTCTCCACCGGCAGCCTTGATCTGGGCATCGATGGGGCAACGTGGACCTTAGTGATCAGATCGGCGCACCCAAGAACGTCAAGCCGTCTTGTCGCACGGATCGGGCGCGCGAACCACCGCTACAATGCACCGTCCGCCCTGTGGTGCCGCCAATCGGTTCGAGATTGTCGAATGTCGTGCGGCCCTTTGATGCGGTCAAGGTATTGATCTGGCGCGCGATCCGCGCGAGGCCCCGGATCCGCGCGATGTGCTGTGCAACTATCTTAGCGACGCAGCCTTGGCGTTTGAGCGGCGCGCTGTTATCACGACGTGTGCGCGCCAGGCAGTATGTGGGTCGTCGCGCGACGGGTTCGATGCCTGCCTCGATTCTGCGAGACGGGTGGCTCGCGCTTGCGAGCCTATGATGCTGGAGCGCTTGCAGCACCGCGCCGCGGATGTGGCAATTACGGATCGCGCAGCCGCCCAGCTGGATACGCATGAATTGGGCACGATCATCGATATCGAGAGCGCTGAAGGTGCGCTTAAAAGACGTCGCGGCGGCACGCCTGGGCGAGAATTGAGAAAGCCTTTGCGCCACCTGCCCCCGGCGTGCCTTCCTTAATCGGCGGCCAATCGTCGCATACGAGGGCCTGCGCGAGTGACGGGCGGTAACCGCGCCGTGCGATCGCTCGCGACGATTGCCACGTTTAGTGGCACGATTTGCGACTCCACCCCAACTCAGGCCAGCGCGTGGCTTGCGATGTTTCTCAAGGCGATGCCGGATTGCCGAGGCACACCCTGCGATTGCTGCACTTGCAAAGCAAGGTTCGAATTGCGCGCGCCTGACGCCTTGTTGGCTCGAGGACGCTTTCCCCATGACGGGCGCGAAACACTGTGTCTTAGGGGTTCGAGGCCTAACGCGCAACACCTCGGGCTGTTTTGGTGCACGCAGCGGAATGGAGACGCAGGCCTCGATTCGGTTGGCTCGTTGCACGGATGACGCCCCTTAATCTGGGGGGCTGAAACCCGTCGGCCTGCCACGGCCCCCCCCGGTTGCCCGGACGGGCTGCGCGACGCGTTTTGGAGGTTTGGTGTCTGGACGCGTGCATGAAGCGCACATTTTGCGCCGGCGGCAACGATTGCAGACTGATTGAGCGCAACGCGGCGGGGGCCGTAAGTCCGGGCGCCAGCGACGTTTTCGTCTGATATTCTTTACGACCGCTTACTGAATACGACCCTGAGCCATGTGTTGTTCAGATCACCCGCGAGCAGGCCTTGCGCGGCCTCGTCGATTTTCGGACGCATTTGACAGATGCTCCAGCGCACTGCAGGCGGATCGATCATGTGGCTGCGCGGATTCGCCTACTGCCCGATGTTATTCGGAGATAGGTCTGCGTTACGATCAGGGTCAGCCCAGGGAACGGATGCTGGCAGAAGCAGCTGGGCCTTGCTTGCACGACGCAGGCCTCGCCCGACTTTTAGACTGCGCGTGTCTTCGTTTTGGCGATTTGGCCCAAAAACATGACACATCGTCTTTCACCTTTTGCGGGCATTTCGTTCCAGGCCTTGGCTCTGGGCGCGTTTTGTGGTGGCAGACGCGGAAAATGGCTCGTGGTATCCGATCTGCATCGGGCAACATCCGACCGGATCGCGCGGACGTGGTTTGCGCGCTATTGCCGCCTACGAGACGCTTGGACGTTGCAGAAACCTCGCCCACGAATCGCACACTGCCCAAAAGACGTCATTTAGCTTGGCGAGCTTGACGATGATCGCGGGGTGAACGCGCTTGAGGCCAACCGAGGCGCGATGATCGAAGGTTGACCGCTTGGCACAAATTGGATATGATCAGCGGGGAACCACGGATCCTGCCCGAAGTGGGCGGCGAGAAGCGCGGATGAGGTTGTCAGACCGGTGCCTTTCCGAAACGCGTCTGACACGCGAAGCCGCTGGCGAGATTTCGGGCACTTTATCAAGCTGCGGCTTTTCAGAACCCGCGCGGGATGATCTCAGCGCGCGGTTTCATATGGGTGCTAACGTTGATTTTTGCCGGCATATGGGGGCTATACAAGGCGGGCTAGATGTACGACATGAACAGATCAATGGATCACTTTCGATCGTTACGCCCAAAGCAATTCCTGACCGCGTTTCCGCCAATTGCGTCCGGCCTAATCGGGCTGGCAACGACGGCACAAACGACCGACGTTCGCCAGCAGCCAGGCGGCTCTCCATCGGCGCCGGGTATTTCCGGGGCTACCGGGAATTTGGAGGGCGTTCGCGCGGGTCAAGATTCACCCTTGCCACTTTCAACTCATCCCGACACCGCACTATTCAGCGACCCAATGGGACCGGTTGCAACCCGCAGGCCCGGACCGCGGGATCACTCCGGCAATCGCATCGGCCAAACCGGCTAACGCAGCTTCTCACTTGCCACCTTCGGGCAGATGCACATGAAAACAAAGTGATACCTGAAACCCGATTGCGCAAGCAGCGATTCATCGCCAAGCCATTCGGGGCAAACGCTTCAAATATACGAGGGGCGTTTGGGTCAGTTGTAGCTGGGGGCAAAGCGGTTGACCCAAGGCCAGGGCTTAACGTCCCGCGCTGGACTCTTGAGCCACGATTGGGAAAAAAAACCCAATGGGTTTCCAACAGTTTTCAATGCGGGCACGCTTGATCACCCAAACCAGATTTTTTAACATCTTCCAAAATCGGGGCATTTGAATCAGGTTGCTTGGCACCCAGCCACCCAACATTGTTTCATTCAATTTAAAAATCTTCTTTTTTCTCC
>Ga0163217_1021621_pt1 | contig 14131 bp, 14 predicted proteins | sample SynspAceP_FD_185933 | JGI IMG/M metagenome (GOLD analysis project Ga0163217, IMG submission 185933) | Saline lake microbial communities from Ace Lake in Antarctica - Synechococcus sp. Ace-P (PacBio error correction) | ecosystem: Environmental > Aquatic > Non-marine Saline and Alkaline > Saline ... | reverse complement strand
CATTATATTATGGTCCGTTCTATTGCTCCCAGTCTTGGGAATTATGTTTTATGTTGGCTTCGTTACTTTGACCAATTACCGAATTGGAAGGAAATTAATTGGTCGGCTCTTTAAAATTTCAATATTGTCGTGAGCGCTTAGAACCTTAGGGAAATAAAGTTATTTACCAGAGAAAAAATTAATTGCCAGACCTGGACGGGTGCCGCGATGCTGCGCCAAAGGTCCGGATGGCACTAATATTCCTATTGTTGCCGTTGAAGGCAAGGGGAATCTACAAATTCAGTCGAGTGCCAAAAAAATACCCGTCATTTTGGCTTTATGAAAAACTCTCAAAATACTTAAAACATTGAAGCCGTGACTGTTATTGCTCTTATTTATATTTCAACCATTTTTATTATTTGTCTTTTTTTTCTATCTAGACCAAGGATTGAAACGGAAAAGAAAGTATCAACAAGAGGGGACATCTATACCGGACCTTTTGCGTTACCTGCATCATGACGAATGAGATCAAGGTGAGAGGTTGTTTGAAAAGACGTTCCCTCCCTTGGCAAGTCTGATTATTTGCTAAAAAAAAAAAAGAAGTCGAAAGCCATTCGGTCGGGTCTATTATAAAAAATATGAGGACAAACAGGGGAGAAGAAGAAATCATTTCCCGTCAATTGGAGTTACTACAATAACACCATGGCCCACTATGGGCCTCTATGACGACGAAATTGCCGACCGCGCATGAATATATTCCTTAAACTCAGCCAATGGGGCAAATAAAAGTGATAAAATGCGGTTACGAAAAAGAAGTTTCTGCAATAAGCAAAAGAATTAAAATTATCCCATTTCTAGAATCAATTGTCCTTTTTAATCCCCCGCCCGAAACGGGCGTATTTCTCAATAACTCTTCAGGCCTCGGTGTGAGTGTATGTAGGTCAATTTCAGTCTTTACAAATATCGGCGGTACCGCGATCCACCAATTTTCATTGGTAAGTTGCATTTCACCATTATATATGCCTTTACCCTGCCAATTTCTAATTCATTTAAAGCAGTCGATATCATATTAAGAACCAGTTTTTGTGCGGGTTCCCGCTTTTTCATCCTAAGGTACTTCCCGTAAAAATTCCTGTGGACCTACATTTTACCCCCGCCAATAGGAATTTCTACAGCCTGGCTGTAATGGGTGATCCAGGGATTATTGTAATACACGGCCGTTAAACAATCCATGAGCAGCCCGCCTCTTTTACCCCACCTATTACGATACGGTGTTGGCTGTGCCCGGATGCAGGCTATTCCCTACAATAGTGTCGTTTTTTCTTTCAGTAATATTATTAAGCCTCCAAATCTTTCCATGCCTATGTTACCGCATCATCCCCTCCGGCATTTTCAACGGATTTCTTAAGAGAAACATCGCCACCGCGCAATCAATCCTTATCACCGATCATGGGGCAATCCGAAGGTTGGGTGGATAATCTCTGAGGCATCCAAAACCCCTAATCGCCTCCGCCCACTGGGTTTTTCCTATGACTATATAAAACAACCTTCCACCTTTCTTCAACCTTTCTTCTTAAACCATCCACCAATTTAGTCACCTCAGGGAATTAACCAAGGCCACCGCGTCCGCAATTAGTTTGATCCTCCTTATTCATTGTTGTTAAGGATCGGTAGAGTGTTATCCATCAATTCCAAAATCTGAGTAGTAATTTGATGGTAATTTTCGGTTATCTTTCATTATTAATCTTGCACTAGTTTATGGGTGTGGTATTTGGTATTTAATAAATTGTTAGTTGGTTTAACTCATAAAAAGCGAGATAGGTGGAATTGGATCGGTGAACTTTTAGCATATTCAATCTGAAAAGCCTTTACTCGTATTATTCTTTAGTTTAAAAAAATTTTCAATCGGACTAATTTCTGTTTCACCAAAATCAAGGAATACTTGTGTAGATTTAACGGCAAAATGGAAGGAAATTTTAATATATGAAATCCAATAATGATTGATGCATTAAAAAAAAACATGAGAATTGAACATTTCTATACTCTATGTAAAGGATTTTCTAAATTAAATTTAGTTTGATTTCCCTTAAAGGCCATTAGTTTAATTCGTTCTTTCGGGCTCCAATTCAGTTATTAGGAAAATCTATTTTGTCCCAAGTCACATATTTTTAAAACGTGTGTAGAATTCAACTTCTCTTGAATTAATGGGGGCAACGGACTTAATTTTTTTTTTTGAGGCGCGTAATCATAGCCTTTTTTATTTGAAACAATATCCAATTCAAAAATTGGTTACACCATTATGAACATTTCAATCGAGGTGTTATCCTAAAAAAACAGGATATCAAAAACCTTATGTCATTCAACATATTAATCGCGCAGCCAACCAATAGGCAATTGTGATCTTTAGATTAATTTACCTCCTTTTCAATATTTCACATCCACACCGATTTGGCCATTAATTGGACTGCAAACGTTAAGCTTAGGCGTTATTAAAACAGGTAATTTTCAAATTCGGAGGTATCATCTAGCCAAAAATTGTCCATATGTTCGTAGTTCCCCCGCTAATAAGTATCACCTGGCACTCCTTACACAAACGTAATTTGCCTTTATCTAGCAATTCCGAGATTTATTCTCCAAACTCATATTATCTTCACTGATTTTCAACTGTAATTGTTTTAAACCCTAAGAAATGGCCACCACGGTTGTACCTTCTTGGTCTAATTTTTTTGGGTTAACGCCTTTAGCTCCTTGACTATCCCTTGCCGTATTGTTCTACCGAAAAACATTCAAATAAACTCTGCCAACTATCAGTAAACAAAAACCTTATTATGGATTTTCTGACCTCATGGGGCACGGATTACTTTGTTGTCTCTTCGGCTTTCAGCCATAAAACTATCAATTATAATTTATTCACATATCAGCAAAAATACTGCAAACTATGCTCCATGTGCGCTGATACTTTTTTAAAAATCGCCAATTATATTGCAAAAAAATTGCAGGTCATTTGCAGCTATTGCCATATTTTGAAATTACTAATTATTCTTATTTCAGTGAATGCTATAATTACTAACAATTAACTCCAAATAATCCGATGAAGGAAAATGTCAAACAATTAAGGGGAAAAGTTACCAAGCCATTTACTTTATGGGCTCCTTACTGAGGCTAATGGTACAAACGTAATTTGGGCAACAATCCCCAATTACAATTTAGTGGAAACATTACGGAAAGGGGGATCAGGACGTATTCCTATAGCCGGTGCTTCCAGTGTTATCGAAAATAGCTCTTTCGCCCGGTTTCGGATTTCGATGGCAATTACAGCCTCCAAGCGCTACTTAGAAAACAGGATTATGTTTTGATTATCAGTTTATCTAGGGTTAGCCACTCAAAAAACATCCATTATATACTCTTCCACTGGTGCATATAACACAATAAGATATTTCTTCTGTCATGGGGAAGATCTTTTTAAGCCTCTGGATGAAGTATGAGTGACCGAGTACAAGGTACAGGAAGCCAACAGACGGTACCTCTAGGATAGATGTCTATCTTCCTCTGTCAAGATCAGAGATTTGACCAATAAACCGGTTGCCCTACCCAAGCTAGACCAGAGCCATTAGCGGGTTAAAGGTTGCTGGTGCCTTGGATATCAACAGATAATTCCGGCGATCCCGCAGGGTGGTATCAGTATTAGACTTAGAGTCCCAGGACGATAGCAGGTATTGTCTGACCCGCTGTTACAGTGGACGGCTATATTCAATCAGCATTCTAGTAATGAGGCTTATTTGATTTAGGACGGTAACTCGTCAAAACGTAGACTAGCCGACCTAAACCCCACACGATATTGAAAAAATAGAAATAATCAGGGTGCGCAGCGGCCTGCAATATACGGATTAGGGCCAGGCACGGTTCATGTAGTTCAGATTTTTACCAAAAAAAGGTAAGACTGGAGACCCAAGGTTTTACATTATGACCACATACCAAGCTTAACGAATCTTAGAAAAAAGATTGATTTATAATTACACACTTCCCTTAGCCTGGGAAGTAGCCACGGATAAAACAATTTGGCCACCATTGCAACTCAGCCGCTATGACTTTTACAAGATGCTATTATTTCGATACTGGCTTTGGCTTGGAAAAATTACTTCTCTGTAAGAGGAGGAAGGTCTGAAACCACTTAGTTTTCTTTACGGCCTCACATTCTGGATAATGAAGGGAATTGTAAAAAAATTACAGACTTTAAACGTACGGGTTTAAAGCATATTACTCAAAAGGCAGCTTGAAATGGTTAGACCATCACTGGAGGGTTTTAATTATTCATAAGAAGTAGTAGTAACGATGTTTCCCAATGGAGGAATCAATTCTGCCTATGGAGCCAATTACAGGGCTTCTTATTTAGGATAAATTCATATAAACCCAACACCTGATGCATCTGGCGGTATATTCCCGGTAAAACTTCTCCTTTAGTTAGCGCGGAAACCAACCCTATGGGAAGCCGTGGACCGATTTGATTTTTGGACCAAAAAACAAATCGTCTTTATCACTAGCATTGCCTATCTGAGTAGGTAAAATTCTAACGATCACCTTTCCGCAAAAGTACACTTGGGAAGGTGGATTATTACAACCAACTGCCACTGCCTTTATCCCTATCAAAAACAACACTCTTCTACATTCGCCTTGATGGATTCGCTGAAGGTCAGATATTTAAACACGTTTTCAATACAATAGCGACCTGCAGGTAACTTATAGAACGGATATATCGGAATAATGTAAACTCTATTTACCACTGGCTGGAGGTTTCTTTGGCATAGAAGAAAGGGACAGAGTTGGCATTCAGTTAGCAACTGGAACTTCCCCCGTGGTGGAGACAGCAACAGGAGGAAGTTCTATTTGGAACAAGATGAATCAAGGTCACAGGATTCGTATTGGGGAGCTTCCTTCAACGCAATTCCTTTTCCTTCATGGACAATTTTATATAAACGGGCTAGTAAGAATGGACGGTGGCTTCTACCTTTGGTAAGGGATGAACGAAATCCGCTTATTTCAAGGCCATGCTTCTACGTTTCTATCCGATGAAGATTTCTGGAGAGACTTTTTCAGATCATTTTAACTCTTTCAAATTAAGGACCTCTCTTGGGCCAGGCTGGTAACCTTACCGGCTTTGGGGTGCCTTTGATAGATTTTCGGTATACAACCATCGGCAATAAGTGGTGCTGTTAAGCCTTACCTTCGACTGCTCAAGGAAATGAAAACTCTGAAACCGACGACCAGGATGAAATTGAATTAGGTTTTTGATGCCGGTTTCCTTAACAATAGGCTGGGATTGGAAATTCTGTATTACCCATCAAAGTAACTGATCTTTTACTACCAAGAGTTTGGCACCATCAAGTGGATATAGCTCAAGATTTTTGAAAAACGGTTGGTAACCTTTGGAAAACCAAAAGGTATGAATTTTTACTCCTGCAGAGCAGCCAACCCGGTAAAAAATGAACAATTTTACTGGGATGTTACTGCATTCTTCTCTCTAAAAAAATAACAAACGAAGGTTACCATGTAGCTGGTGGAGGGGCGGATTACCTATTGATGAAGGTTTCTCTACCAACTAGTATTGAAGGTTGAGCCCATAGGTTTGTTTTTACCAAGGACAATTTTTTACGCCAAGAAAATGAAGATGGTACAATTAGCTGTGGACGCGGATGGATATCCATTTAGAGGTACAACGGATTGATGGTGAATCTTCAAAAGGTTCTAGGGTGACCCCTAATCCAGAATGGTTTTGGATCTCTAATCAATGAAATCTCCCTATAAAGGACTTTTCATTGAGGAGTACAATTTTGAGCGGCTACAAGGCTATTGAAGTTGGTCAACTGGAACCGTAGGTTATTGGACAATGTATATTTGGGGCGCGGATATAATGGTGGGCCAAGAAATTGTTGGCAATCTTCCAAAGGCTACGAGTGAGTGCACAGGCCACAATATCTTGGGAAGAGTTGTGGAAGACGGATCTTTCGTTAGCTAAGGAAGTAAGTCTTAGCTATAACTTATAGGCCAAAATGGGATGTTCATAGACAATGGTAGCGTTAAGTTGGGTTAGGTTAGGACCTTGTTCATGGGACAATTATTCCGGGATGGGATTCCAGAAGTAAGTTGCTGCTGGACAAGCAACGAGTAGAGGATTTGATTTCGCAACCAGTTTCCAATCCCAAAAACGTATCAATTTGGAAGTAAAATGTTCAGTTCTCATGAACTTAAAAAACAAACGATTGAAAAGTATATAAATGTTAAAATACAAAGGCCTGCTTAAGCCATTATTGATGACCGTGGCTTAGCGGTATCCTCTTGCGAACACCGATTTTTTGATTAACACCTAACGCCGCAAAACGGGACGATCAACGTTTTTTCTTCTAGGGAAGGTATCCTTGCTGCAACCATAGGTATTGCACCAATTATATCCACTACTTGGATAAGGCTGGTCGTGAAACAACCAGCAGTAACTACTAGAGAGGCTGGTATTTCACTACTACTTTCAAAATGTATGGATAGACCTTGAGGATGGAGGCGACATTTCCCAATTCTACTTCCCAACTATAGTCGGACTTTGGTCCACTATGGCTTCGGGTGTGGTAATGTCTATCTTCTGATAGATATCTCCAAGAATGCCAACGAATTTAAATAAACATGACCTGGCTACCAAAAGTGGCTTGATTGCATACGCAATTTTGTTTAAGGCCAATTAGGCAATAGTAGCATGGCTTACAAAACATGAGCAGGGCTCATTTGTGCTATCAGCCAAGATGGGGATTGCTACATTCGTCTCTCGGACACAAGCATTTCAATACGGCAGTTGCCCTCTAATGAGGCACAGAATTTAATTTCCTCCAACCCAATTATCAATGAGTTTAGTTCGGAATATGACGAGGAAATATAGACTTGGAAAAATACCCCTTAAGGCATATGTCCGGCAAGGTATAATCTTTTTTTGCCGGCGAATTATGATGCCGCCATTATCGGCCTGCTGCATCAGTAGATCAATCTGCTGCCATCGGTTCTTCACATGATTGCAAATCTGATCCAGTCTGGCGAAGGGGGGGGGCAGGGGGGTTTTCAAAATGGTGCTTCCAATTTTTAACAAGAGATAATTTTGGACTTCCGAATTCCTTTGCATTGACCCTACAGACGGCGAATTGATTTCTATTTGGTTTCTATTGGAGTGAATTGAACTTAAATCAATTACCAATTGAAAGACCTAGCAGGATCTTGACGAGAAAAGTGGTTCGGAATCCATCCCATTGTATCTAACGGACGAACGATGAACCTGATTATTGCAGAAGCCAATCTTTCGAAAAGTTCGGCGGATATTACGGCTGCCGTAACTGCCATAAACAATGTTAGGACAGACAATGATGATGTCTTTGGGGTAAAATGCAATAATATTCCTGCTTTTATTCCGGTGGCAATTTGTCAATTGAAGCCTTATTGGAAGAGGTATATCTAACCGCAGGTTGGAGTTATTCTTAACCGGAACTAGCTTGGAAGGACAGCAGAAGGTTTGAAAACTCCTGACCTAGTTACAAGTGCCAAGGTATTACTGATGAAAGGAATAGAAACTACTACCCTTACCCTAACACGGAAAGGGGACAATAACAGCAATAACCCCCTTCGGACCCATCAATTTAAAGGAAATATTGCTAATAGTTTACAAAAGCCTACATTATAAATAAAAATGCTAGGGCCTTTTGTTTAAATATCATTTTATATGCTTTAAAAATTGCCCTTTTAATACTCATGTATAACGCTTTTCCTCATGTTCCGTGTTCAAATCTTCCATACCAACACCTAAACATGAATTTTTAGAGGGTTGATCGCTACCGTGGTTCCACATAGACTGGCCAAAAAATTTAGCCTGGAACAGCATTGAAAAAACAAAAAACAGGACTAGTTAAAATCCTATGATTTCTTATAAGGAGGGTAAACATTTTAACGCTGTAATTGTTCCAAACTCAGAACTTTGCAGGGGACCTGCCTTTTACTCCTTGCGCAATAGCACCTTGGTCCGTCTAACAGGCCAATTGAAGGGTACTAGCTCCAAAAACCATATACGACCCCTTTACCAATGGATGATAAAGAAGCGCATTCCAAAGGAATGGAATTCCACGCTTGGCTCAACCCCTACGTGCCACCTTTTGATGAAACAAAAATTTGAAATTATTGAACAAAGCCACCCGATTATAAACCAAACATCCTGAATGGGATGTTAAAATATGGAAAAAAATATTATTTTACAACCTGGATTACAGAAGCACAACAACATTTGACAATATTATTGGAGAAGGTTGTTGACAACTACGATATAGATGGCCCATTACACTTGACGACTATTTTCTACCCTTATAAAATTTGCCAATGAAGTTTTTGAGATTCTGTTACCTATTCCGAACATGCCCTACCCCAGCATCCTTTTAGACGATTGGGCAGGAGTAATATAGGACAGTCCTTGTAAATAATGCGGCCATGAACTATAAAAGCAAAAAAAGCCATGGGTTCAATTCGCATCAGCCCATGTGGGGTTTGGAAAACAACAGTCCGACCCACGTGGATCCCGACACCAAAGCTGGGCCAAACCACCATTATGAAATCTATATGCCGACCCATTGTTATGGATGAAAAAAAGGTTGGAATAGATTTATTTGCGTTCCCCAAGTTTATTGGGCATGGATTTTAACCCGTTGCATCCCACGCAAGATTGTAGATTGGCGTGGTCCACTAATAGTGAGAATACCAACCTATTATATTTTGGTAATGGGACCATACAAAATAAGAAACAATAGTGATAAAGCTTGGGACAATAAAGGAACTACCAGACATATTTAAAATTCGCTAGGGAAGAGTAAAATTAGGTAATGGTATGTTTTTTAGTGCCAAATCCCTGATGTCAGATTAAGGAGATATTCTAAAAAATTAGAGAAAAATACTACCCAAAATTTGGGCCCGTGCCCCCTATGTTCGCCTCTGCAAAAAATACCCTTTGGCCCCACAGTAAAAATACGTTACCAATTGCAGAAAAAATGGAGCATTGCAATTTAAAATTTTAGCTGACCAGAAAAAAAATTTGAGATATGCCTTGGTGTTATGTCGCCAAAGAGCGCCAAATTAGACTAGAAAAACACCGATCCAATTAGTGGTAACATACCACTAACGGATACGGGAAATTTTATTTGAACACCTCACTGCTTAAAGATAAAAAAACATAAGCTTTTACATTATTATAAATAATTTTGGACAGAACGAAGCAAACCTGAAATCATCAAATTTAATATGAGAAAAAGGACCTTTTCTCTTTCTGCTATGAACAGGCAATATACAGAGTCAACTATTGAACAACAAAAATTTGAATGAAATGATTCAAAAGGGGATAAGGGGGCATGGGCATGGCGTCGCCTGGTTTATTTTACTTTACTCCAGGGAGTCCCTACGTAACTTGTAGGTAACAGTTTCGGTAATAATGTTATAGAAAGACTGGGTTTAAGTAACTCAAGATATCTGGTTATTACACGAGTTGGCTATACCTTCCCATGGGTACTTAAACCCTTATGGGGTCCGTTTGTTGGACTTAAATGCACCAAAAGAATTGGTTCTTATACATGCAATTTAATTATTTCGCTGGCCATTTTTTTTAGGGGCGTGGGTTTTAACCCTGCCAACGACCTCTTTTTCACCCAACTTTTAGCGTGTTTTTGGATGGCAGCATTTGCTTCCGGCAACTAACGATATTGCTTCAGACGGATATTACATTGTTGGGCCTTACCGAGAAGAAACAAGCCTTCTTCGTAGGCATGCGAAAGTACCTTTTATAAAGGTTGGGCAATTGATCACTGGTCAGGGACTCAAGTTATCCTCGCCCGGAGTCTTTGGAAAACTATTTATGGCGACAATACCAAAAGCCTGGTCGATTACCATGATCGCCGCCGCTATTTTAATGTTGTCACTTGACCATCGCAACTTTTTTGTAAACTCCAAAAATATTTGAAACTTCAGAAGCCACTTGTTCAGAAAAACCAGAGTGAGCTTTTGGAGGTCGTTTATTTCATTTTTTTTTTTAGCGATACCCCAATAATTGGAATCGCCTTGCATTTATTTTAAGTTATCGTTTGGAGAATCCCAACTTTGGTAAAATGGCCGCTCCTTTTTTGTTGGATAAAAACCCTCAGCTGGGAGGATTGGAATACTTCCACCGAGGGCAGTAGTACTATTCTAGGAACAGTTCGGAGTAATTATGTTGTCCTTAGGTGGAATCTAGAGGTTATCCTAATTTCAAAGGACGGCTTAAAAAAAATGGGATGCTGCTATGGTTTTGTCCTTAACTTCCATGCCATGTACGCTATTCTCGGCATTTGACAAAAACTACAAGTCTATCGGCAGTAATAGCAACTGTGGTACTGGGAACAGTTTGGCTATGCTTTGGATTTAGCCGCCCTTTTTAATCTTCCTAATTCTTATTTACGCCGAAGGGAAATTCTAAAACGTCACCATTACGCCATTGGCAACGGGTTTTATGAGCTTTTAGGGAAGGATGCTTCCTGCGAATGGTTAAGTGGTTATATTCAGGGAATGGCTAGGGTATGGAGGTTTTTTTTGTTTGGTGTGGTCATTGGCCGCCTACCGCCCTTTTCCTTTGAGATTTATTAAAAATATCAGCCGATTACGTCAAAAAGACGGAGTTCCGATGTCAGTTATATAGATTCATTAAAAACAGCAACAAAACAGCTATCCTCAAGGAAAGCTTGGCAATTATTTTATGCCTTTGCTGGCTTCATTAATGTCGAAGAAGATATTCTGAATTGGAAAACTCATCGCCCAACGATTTGGGCGGTCTCGTTGTTTCACAGATAGGGCCAGTGGCGGCCACCAACTTTGAGGGCAAAAGAAGAAATTGTATATTAACGAGCAAAGTCTAAGCACCCCTTAAAAACCTAATACAACCGCTATCCAAAAAGCTGCAAACATCCTTTGCTTCATTAGTATTTTGATGCTGATGGGGATTGGCCATGCCATTGAGAATACACCCCCAATACCCTATGCCTAACCCTAGGAGCCATTCAAAATAATGAAGACCTAAATTTTTCAGGTGGGTCAAAAAAATGCGCAGTGACTGTAGGGGCCGGCTATCATTGGGAATGTTGGCACCTGTGGTTACGAACATTCCAACAACCAATCCTTTTGAATCCGTAATTGGATTCCGTTTCCTTTGGAGAGGATAATAACGTGACTTAAAAAAGCAATTGCCTTTATCAAAGGGCACGGGAAAGTTGAAGGTATTTTAAGTGCATCAAACATTTCCAGGACATGGGGACACTGTCTACTGATTCCCACCTTGGTTTACCGCTCATGAAAAGTCTAATTTAGAAGTCCTATTGGAAAAACGAAACCTATATCCCTTTTTCGAATTATAAAACATGGAGTGGACAGTGTAATGGTAGGCCATTTATCCGTTCCCGGCTTTAGATAACGGAGGAGGCACTCGGCCACCATTTCCAAAAAAGTTCATTAAAGAGCTCCTGCGAAAGAGTAAATTTTAAAGGTGTCGTAATTTCGGATGCCTTAAACGTGCATAGCTGGTTAGTAAATGTTTTCCCAAGAAAGGCGAACTGGAATGGCTGGCCTTTTGATTGCAGGCCAACAACATACACTTGTTTTGCGGAACACACGGCAGAAGCATCAGAAAACGATTTTACGCAATGTGCATCCGCCATGAAATTGAAGACCGCTTTAAACGGATATCGGCAATTATGAACAAGCTTTCGCAGGCTTCACCCAAAAGAGATAGCTCTACCGCTCCACTGTTCTAAATAGAAATCTAGAGTGGAGCAGTATCACCTTATTGATCTGTTAGGATCACTAATATCAATGAATTTACAAAAGAAAGGTTTTACTTGTCATGCCCTTGGGGAATTCTCCCACAGAGAATGTTCTGTAGGAACAGGGCCTTCTTAAATAGATATTGAAGGGGACCTCAAAACAGATTAACATTTCTAATTGCGCTTTTACCCCCCAAAGTCTAAGCCCAAAAACAATTGACCTTAAGACTGAAGATTTGGAGCATCTACAGGTTTACTAAAAAACCCGAAGAATTAATTTTACGTATTTGGAACCCCTTACGTGCTCACCCTCATAATTATAGCGGCCAAGGCCGTGGTTTTAGGGTATCAAATTTTTAAAGAATTCTAGGGAAATTGGCTTGGACCAAGTTATATTGGGAGAACACAACAGCCAAGGGCCGATTACCTGTTTCTATAGTCTTAAAAGAATTACGATTATGGAAAATAAGACATCCTCGATTCTGGAATAAAAAGCCTAGAGTGGATAAAGAATTTAATTGACAATGCCCAATATTGAATCCGAAAAATTACACCAATAAGCATCTTTGAATGTTATCGGCAAATTCACCTGCCATCAAAATTTTAGATGTCGGTTGCGGAAGAAGGTGGCTTAACCAGAAGGCCCTTATTGCTATGAGAAAGGTAGTGTGGTTTGGCCTTTGATGCCATTCCCCAGTTATTTGGGAAAATGCAAAAAAAAGGAGAAGGCTCCTTTTACCAGATGTTCTACGAAGGAAATGGTTTGGTAGAAATCATTACCCGGAAGTTACCATATGAATGGCCGTAGTATTTAACTTTTGTCTTTACAGAAAGAAGGCTAGCAAGCTGCTAAGAAAATTAAGACTGTGCTGTCGAAAATGGAATATCGGCCAATTCAACCCTACATCCTTTTTTTCTTGACCCAAATAATTTGGCTTATAAAGCAAGGATCAACCGATTCTTGGGAAACGGACTTCCGGTAATTTATCGATGGCATGCTGGTTATTGCCGGACCTTTTGATCATGGATGTCGTTTTTTTAAAAAAAAGGCTGGACTTCAACTTACATCATTTTCAGAATAGTAAACCAATGATGACAAACCCGTTTCCGGTTAATTTTTTTTACTCTCGGATTAAATGGAGGGGATTTAAAAGTACATCCCAAACAACAAGTATAATATAAAAATGAAAAATAATAAAGTCATCGGGTTAATGTCCGGCCACCTCTCTGGGATGGGATGGACCTAGCATTATGCCATATATGGGTGAAAACGTCCCAAACGGGCTTGGGATTTTGAATTAAACAACATCATAGTATTTCCTATAGCGAAGAAAATGCAGGAAAAGCTCAAAAAAAATCCATTTTCCTCCCAGCGGATCTTTTTGCTTAAAAGTTCCCATTTACAATTCCTATGGCACTTGGTTGGGTATAACAAAACCAAGGATTTATCCAATTCCCACCAATTAGAGGTCGATTTTATTGCAAGGTCATGGTCACACCACCCACCACCAACCACAGAACGGACCTTACCTTTTCAAATAGGTTCTGCGACAACATCTGGCCCACGAAAGTGCAACAAAGGTCATATGCCGACTTTCGCACCACGATGTAGCTTGGGAGGGCAGGAGCACTCTTTGGTGTCCGATTGCGAAGACCACTCTTTTTGGACAGACGATTTTTGCCTCAACCTTGCGCGTATAAGCAATATATCCTTTGAGCATAATGGAAAAAAGAACTGGCTTACGATATAGGACTGGGCAATATGATCCTCCAAACCATTATCACTCAAAAAATTACAAAAAACTCAATTTACGATTAAGGGAGGTTCTTTGGGGCCCGACGGAAATAAACCAAGTAATGCTTAGACCGATTGAACGAACCTTGAAATTCTATTTAAATTGGGCCCCTTTTCCAAAATCCATTAGGTTTTTGGAATGGTTTGCTGGAGGAGGTAGGGGCCTATTGTTGAGACGCACTTCTGATTTCATTGAAAAAATTTTTTACTGCATACCCGCCATTCATCAATATTTGTGATTCAGGATAGCCCCTTTGTAAATAAAAAAATTACCAGAGAATAAAACAAATGGATAAGCTTAATTTTGTTTAACCGGTGGCGGTGCTTTGAATTACCTTTTTTCAAATGGATTTTGTTCAAAGCAAAAAAAAAAAATTGGAAGGCGGAAAAAACTTAAAACCGTTTAAATTTCACCCGTTCCCAAAAACCTTAATTTCGAAATTTTAAAAGGAAGGGGGCCCCCCTTGTATTATTTTTGTTTTATCCTTCCCTTCGTCCTTGATTTTTG
>Ga0163217_1076000_pt1 | contig 14132 bp, 17 predicted proteins | sample SynspAceP_FD_185933 | JGI IMG/M metagenome (GOLD analysis project Ga0163217, IMG submission 185933) | Saline lake microbial communities from Ace Lake in Antarctica - Synechococcus sp. Ace-P (PacBio error correction) | ecosystem: Environmental > Aquatic > Non-marine Saline and Alkaline > Saline ... | reverse complement strand
ACCGCCGTGCAGGCGCTGCACATCAGGCGATTCGCCAAAACGCGTAGCTGGTGGAGTTGTTGTAACGCAAGATACTGCGGAAATTGTTTCATCACGATAAAAAGCTGGGCCGCGAATGTCCTGCCGCCAGAGCAATGACCCCCTGCTGCTGCCGCAAGGATCAGACTAGAGCCGCCACCCCTGGCGTTTTCACCGCCCATGGCTGCTCCATTCGCTTGATGGGTTTGGCTATGGGCCATATCCGCCATGCCGTAATCGAAGGTCGGCTCGGTTAGCGTACTTCCCATTGCCCACGGCTGGCCGGCCTGGCCAGTTGGACCGCTTTCAGATAGTTGGGCAGCTTTGAAGCCAGCGGCTATCCGCAGAGAATTCCAGATATCGCGGCTGTGCCGCTGCCGTCAAAGTCGACCGCATGGGTGTTGTAGGTGGTCGGGATAAACTGCGTCGACCATCGCCCCGGCCCAGGAAGCCGCAGCATCCCTTCGGCGTAATGTCGCCACGCTGCAGGATTTCCAGCGCGGCAATCAACTGAGCGTGGGCGAAGTCAGGGCGGCTTCCTTCGTGTGCCAAATGTCGCCAGGGCTCGCACTACCCAGGTTGTTGCCCATATTGGCGCCGAAGTTGCTCCCAGGCCCAGATTGGCCACCAGAATATGCGATCAACGCCCATAGCGCTGGCTCAATCGCAGACAAAGTCTCTGCATGCTGTTTCAAGTAACCGTCTGCCGCTGGGGACAGCGTGTTCGGGAAATGGCGCCTTCCAGATACTCCCAACGGGGCGGGTGAATTCAGGTTGGCCTCTGGTCCGCGCGCAATATCGCTGGATCAGGAGTGATTGCCGGCCCAAAGCGCTATCGAACCACGAAGGTTCCGATGCCTGCAGCCAGAGCTTCAGCACGGATTGCCTGGCGCCATTGCGGGGAACGTCCAGTGTCTTCATTACCTCGGGACTTCCGCTTGTTCGCTACCGCCTGTCTCTCCCGCTGTAAACAGGCGGTAGAGACGCTGGTATCAGCGTGCGCCTTATGGGCTCTTTATGTGTCAGCGCAGGCGGCCAGCCAGCAACATGGCGACACCTGCGGTGGTCAGATAAACGATTGGGGCGAACCTTGGCCGAAAAAGCTTTGATTAACATTGATCAGTTCCACCAAGTAAAAAGTCGTTTCAACTCCTAGCATGCTAAGTGTTGGCAGGTGACTGGCCAGGTGACATTCAGCGCAATGGAGAACGCGCAGCGGATGCTATTATCCTTGCGCGCCACCGGCGCAGCCGTTTTATGGAGCCCGGGCTGAGCCTCATAGTTCATTTCACGAACTACAGTGCTGCAGGCCAGGCTGCGTAGGCTATGGATGGAGTTGAACAATTTGGGCAATCCATTAACAGCTTTTAAAACAGCTCTTAGCTACTCAAGTTCAGATAAAACGGGGATACGGATGGTTTGTGCGGTCATGTGTTGTTTGCGGCGTCAGATGGGGATTGTGTGCTTGGTGATTTGGCGTTCATGCCTTGGCTTGGTGTATCCATTCCAGCCTTATGAGATGTCAGGTTTTGCGACCGAGAACTCCATGGGTGACACACGAAATAACGTCCGAACCGGAAATGTCCCGGACGTTTGTCTCAGCGACCTGGGACGACTTTGTTACTCTTCGTCAATCACGGCGTCTGCCAGCGGCAATCTGATGAGGGTCGGTTCGCCGGGCACCGCGCGAAGGTGCTGCGGACGTGGCAGATCCGTGGCGCGCGTTTTGATGCGGCCAGCGGTGAATGGGGGTGATGAAGAAGTGCTCGCACGCGGCGACCATGACCCGCGAATGCAGTAGGCAACCGATTCGCAAAACTGGGGGAATCCGGTCATTGCGCCTGGGCGCCGGGATGACCGGACTTGGCTGTTTTATGTGTCGGTTTCCTTGGGTGGCTGGGCTTGGTAGTGCGATCAACGTGAATGGTCTCGGAGGATATGGGCAATACCTGGTCCAAGCCGCGCCAACTGATTCACCTCGCCCTTTTATCAATATCAGTACGCTGGGCGCAGCGCCTCCAGTGTTTCACCAGGACGGTCCATAGCCTGCCGTTTTACCACGAATTTCTTGGCAAAATTCCCTGAATACCTCTATCTGGATTGCCGATGCGGCGGGTTGTCGACAAGTTTCGCATGGCCGATGGCGCACAACCTCGCTGCCTGCAACCTACAGTCGTGACCCTGGCATGACCGGCCGAGCCATAGCCTTGTTTGCGCTACGCGGCGGGAAGGGCATGTGTGGCTACGGTAACGGCAGATTGCGGGCAAACTGGAGTGAGGATTCGAGCGAGCATGAGCCGTGGAACCCCAATATTCTTCACTGGCAAGCCGTTCGTTCGCACCGCGATACGCTTTTTGGTTTAGCGCAAGATAATCTCGCCGATGGCCGCTTCAGGCTGGACGCTGGGAATGAGTCTCGACTTTTCAGTCTTCAGCGACGGTTCGCTGGTCAATACGCTTGAGGGAGTCGACTGATGCCGAGGAGAGCCGATCCCCGATAGACGCTATTATACCGCAGATACGCGAGAAATTCATCGAGGGCCAGTGGGCCAGCGGGCAAGTGTTTGCTGGACGAGTATGTCGAAAATGCTCGAGGTCGCGTTTGCCGTAAGAGGGCTATGCGACTTTGAATATAATATCCCTACATGGTGCGCTCCGAGATGGAGCTTCCATATGTGTTACTGTACTCCTTGGAACACAGCTTTTATCAAACATGTCACCTTCAATCCGCGCCTGGTGGAGGAGCAGAAAATGATTATTGCCAACTTGGCAGTCTTGTGCTGACCTTTTGCACTGAGTTATTTTCCTGTTGTTGCCCCTGGCTCGATTGCGTTGGGGTTACCGGCTGGCGACCGCTGTAATTGGCCTGATTTCTGGTCGCGCTGATTCCGCTCTCAACCGGTGCTGACGCTGCCGGCTTGTTGCGCGGGCTTATGGCGACCTGCGCCACTGACCTCGCTGATCTGGCTTAACCAGCGCCGCTGTTGGTCAAAGCTGGGTTACTTCCCCGATGCCAGTCGCGGCAAAGTGGCCGCTGTGGCTGTGTTTCGCTGTGCTGGCGGTTGGGCTTTACCCGCGGCTACTGGGTATCGGTATGATCGACACCTACCGCTGGGGCTACAACGCGCGTTATCTTTATTTCTGGCTATGTCCGGGCTTTGCTGACGCGTTGCTGTCTGGCTGCGCAGCAGTCTGGGTTTGTTGATGTTGCTGCTTGCTTACCGTCGGATTCCTGTTGGGTGTCAAGCCGTGACAATTACTGGGACTACTTGGCTTGATCCCTTTTATCGTGCCTTTATTCACTGGGGTGCTATTGATTGCTCAAGCCTCTTTTGACAACGGCGACACGTTAGGACTTCAGGCCAGCGCGAACCTAGCCTGAGTTTGAACTGTCGATCAAGGCGGCGAACATCATACCTGGTTTCTATCTTGCTGTGTTTATTTCTCGTCGCCCCTGAACGAAACTCACCGGAATTACGATGATCTGCTTTCCCGCCTACGCCACCATAGGTTTACCAACCCTTTCTGCCCTGCAGATCTGTTTTGCTTGTGCGTATGTGTTATAGTTTCATCTGCCATGCGGATTACTAACCGAGCGCGCATTTTAGCTAGCTGATAACTGTTGCCGTCTGGAGCTGTTTCTCCATTGCAAAACAGACATTCGGCACCTCCCAAAAACCGTTATGCCTATAGCTTCCGTATTACCTCGCTTGCGCCTGTCTTTTTTGTTCAGACGTCAGCGTTCCCGACCGTGTAGCCCGCTGTGATGCTTTTCACCCAAGACAGCCTTCGGTTGGAACCTGCTTTGTGGGGAGTGCGGGCGCTTGCGGTATTGGTTACAGCGAATCAGATCGGCTTCGTTTTATCGGAAATTTTAATTTTGAACTGGATGGACTTCGTATGACCCCGATGCAATCACGTAAAGCAGCAATGGTTTTCCAATATTCCGTGGCGGACCTGCTCGCTGGCCGGTGGTGGGCTTGGCTTTGTTCCGGAGGGCTATCCGCTTTCTCGATCATTGCCGGCGTTGGACCCCAAGGTTGGCCTCTTACGCTTCTTCCTGTATCGCAGGTAGTGCGTTCCTTTACCAGGGTCGTGCCTGCATTGATTTCCGCGGCGACCGGTGCGATGGCGCTTTTTGATGAATCACCCCTGGGTTCGTGAGCAATTGGGCTGGAGTATCTGCTGGCAGCGGACCATTTCCTGTGCGTCTGCTGCAGATCGGCGCGGGTTATCTTGAAGCTCGGGCTCGCTGATGCCTTTGTGGTCACGTTCAGTGGTGAACAGGCTTTGGAACGCGCTGGCGATTCTGATCTTTATGGCGCAGCTACCCGAATTGACCAACGTAACCTGGCATTGTATTACGCCATGACGGCAGGCGTTTTGGCGATTTATCTACCTGTTTCCCTTACCTGCCCAAGGATCGGCAAGTGATTCCCTCTCCCGCTGGTCCTGTGCATTCTGGGCTTGACAGGCTGGCGGTATATCTGGGGCTGGATATCCGCACGTGGGTGATATGGGTGGAGCTGCCGGATACCCTGCGATTTTCCTTCTGGGCCACAGGTTCCGCTGAAACCTTGAAACGCTGATGATCATCCTGCCCTATTGGCGGCACTGGCGTCGTGTGTCTGCTGGAGTCGATGATGACCGCAACCATTGTTGGATGATCTTACCGAACACGAGCGACAAGAACCGCGAATTGCAAAAGGGCAGGGTATTGCCAATATCGGCTCCGGTCTGATTGGCGGCATGGCCCCGTTGTGCATATGATCGGCCAGTCGATCATCAACATCAAATCAGTGGGCGCACGCGGCTTCATGCTTTGTTGCCGGGGTATTGCTGCTGATCATGGTGTGTTTCTAGGCGATTATCTATCGCTCATTCCCATGGCTGCCCTGGTGGCCGTGATGATTATGGTGTTCATCGGAACCTTTCAGTTGGGACTCGATTTCGAAACCTCAGGCCAGTATCGCTGTTCGACCAATATCGTGATGGTCGCAACGGGTGATTTGTGGTTGGTCGGCCACCGCACAAACCCTGGCTTACGGCGTATTCGTTGCGTGTTACTGGCCGCCATGTTCTTTGCAACAAGATAGTGCCACTACCTGAATTATAGACAGTGATATGATTGCGTCGGGGCAACCAACGCGTTTATCGCGTAGTGGGGCAGGTTTTTTTCAGCTCTTCCGGACAAGTTTGTCCGGTGCCTTATTGACATTCAAGAGACGCTGTATAAAGTAGTTGATCGATCTTTGCCGTGCACCACTTCTGGGATAATCACGCAAAGTAGCCAGCACTGGACAAGGTCGTGATCAATTTCGTCGCGCAGGAACAGAGTGGAGATCACGGCATGAAACGAAGCAAGTGCTACCATCGTTTGACCGCTTTGGGTTTACGAAAAGCCGATGACGTTGATAGGTTGATGGGTCACTGGACCAGAACAAGACGCCTGACTGTTACAGATTGAAAAACATTAATGCAATAGCTAAAACTGTTAATGTGCAGAAGCCTCGCGGTATTCATGCATTGCCGCTACGGCTGATAGCCACATAAGAAGGCAGCGTAGATGAGTTCTCGATAAACCTGCAGTTACTGGTCGATATTCCATCAGGTCGAATGGAAACCAAATACAGGCGTCATGCATTTGTTATTTGCTCCGCCGTTGCGGCGCCAGCGGCTGTTAAAGCTGCGCTGATGCTGATGCCGCCGCCATGCCGCGACCTGCTGATAGCGATGCTATAGAGCGTCCAGTATACTTTACGACAGCTGGGCCAAGGGCGACTCCATAGTCGTTGTCCGGCATCTGGAACGTTGTGATTCGGGCGGACAACCCTGTCTTGTGGAGAAGGACGGCCTTCACAGCCCGCTCGGTCCTGGTTGGCAGCTTGAGTTGTTCGGAGAACTTCTTTTTCAATTAGGTCTGTTACAAAGACTGGATATTTATAACAGCGCCTTTGGCGCGTACTGATTAGACCGCCAGATCTTGCTGTTCAGCAGCAGAAGCATCGATCAGGGCTGGCTTTACAACTGCGCAAGGAAGATACCTTGCTGCGAGGACGCACTGGCGAACCAAGCAGCAGTCAGACGGCAGAAATCTGGTGCTGGTAACCCATAGCAGCTGTATAGCGCGGTTTTGAGGATGATCTGGGTTTTCCAGTGACACCCCTGAATACGGTGCCGCGATTTTTTCTGTTCAGTAGAGCCAACAGGGCAGACCAGCTCGCTTGCTGGGCTTTGTGGATACCGATGACTGGGTCATGTGTTCAACTTTTCAGCACACCTTGAAAGGCTCCCAAGCCAGGGCGCGCCGGCGGCTGCCGAAACCTCTGCAAGAAGGGCGTTGGCTGTGCGCTAATGGCCGGCGGACGCCAGCGTCGGCAGTTTCAATCCAGCCACGCCCCGCCACGATAGCGCCAAGACCATCCCAGGGCTGAGCCCTGGGTGTTGGGCCCTTGATCTGCTCGTCAATTGATCTGCGCTGCTCGCAGCCACTGCCTCCCCACGCATGCACCGGGTGGGCGTTGTAGGGCCTGGGTCAGGAGTGTTTTGCGCTTGTTCCCATACAGGGGGGCGTGGCTGGCGAAGATCCGATCCAGTTGGATTATTGCGCGTAATTATCCTGGGCCATGTTGGCCAGCGCGCGGATCTCGTCTGGCCAAGTGACCAGAGCACGATAGGCGCCTCGACTCCCCTCGCTCTTTCAAGCCCTGGAGGATACGGCAACGGCAAATGTTGCGGCTCAGCCTTGAGCCATGAGCATTCCACAGGTTGAAAGACATCAAAGCGTTCGCTGTCGGCCACCGCTTGCTGCACGGTCTGCAGTTTCCAGTTTGACCATTTCTGGCAAATAGAGTTTGAGTTTTCTCGGATCTTCCTTGCGCGGCAAAAGGCCAACAGGTTACCTTCCACCCGGCGCGCTGAGCAGCTCAAGCGCGTCCGGGCTGGCGTTTGCAGGCCGGCACTGGCCAACGGTTCGCGCATCCAGCCCGGAAAGCGTGCTGGGCTTCAATCGGCCAGATCTGGATAAAAAGCGGCTTTTGGGGTATCGGTCAGGGCCTTGGCCCACTTGGTACGCTGGCTGGGCACCATCGAGTTTTGGGCAGGCGATCAGCAGCGTGGTGTCCTCGGGCGGCATATCGAGCCAAGGCCATTAATCGCCTTATTGCCACTGGCGTCACCCGCTTGCCGCCGGGTATTCCGCAGTTTCGATCAGACGCTTCTGGGCAAACAGCGAGAGGCTATGGCTGGCATCATGCAAACTGGACTCCAGTCAAAGCTGCGTTCGACAGATAGACCTGACGCTCTTCGTGCCGGCCTGACGACATGCCGCGCGGATCTGATCCGCCCACTTCGCCGGTCAGCAAGCGGGTCATCGCGCTGACTACATAGGGCTGGCGCCAGGGGACATATCCTGCAACTGGCGCGATAGCTGGGGCGCTATTGAGCTTCATGGTTGCGGGCGGGAGTGGCCTGCCTGTCAAGGGCTCTGGAGCGGGGCCGCCAGCTCGCCTTTCGCTCAGGCTGGCCGTACGGAAACAGCATCTGCCTGACCAGATCGACGGCGCAATCTCCACCTGCAGCAAAGGCTTCTTCTTCATTGCTACCGTGATTGTTATCCCGGTTTGTGATACAAAGATGCCGCCGTTGCGGTAATGGTCTCAGGCCAACCAGGGCGCGGCCGTTCGGTGTCGCTGACCTGGAATCTGAGATTATTGCGTCAGTTCGGTATTCGGCAGGGGCCGAGCGCTTGTGTAACTCACGGCAATGCGGCTGACGCTCTTCTCCAGCAGCTGCAAACGATAAGGCGCGCTGGCGGTAATGTTTGACGCCGTTATCTTCCCAGTGCCTGTTTCCAGACCCTGGTTGCAGATTCGCTGTAGTGTCGCCGATGTTCAACCCGGCAACTCCTTCAAAGGTAAACCATTTTCAGGTACCCATCCCGCGCAATTTGGAAGCGCAACGCTTCAGTAGCAGGCTCAACCCGAAGTACAGCACAGCCCAGTAGCTATGAGGACGATTCAGAAGAAACATCTTGGCTCTCCGTCTGCATATCAGTTGGCGACAATATTGACCAGTTTGCCCGGACCCACAAATCACTTTGCGGGATGCTCAGGCCCCTCGGTAAAAACGTATTACGTTTTTCGTTCTCGCGCGCGCCTGCTCTTACAGCTCGCGACTGGGCATCGGCAGCCACTTCGATCTGCCGCGCCTACTTTGCCGTTCACCTGGTCAACCAGTTGCAGCGTTATTCCGCACCAGGCTGATTCATTCCAGGCACCTGGCCAGGGGCGCGTCGATCGCCAAAGTCGAGTTGGCCAGTTGCTTGCCACAGCGCATGGCTTGATATGCGGTGTAAATAGGGCCAGCAGCAGGCAGACGGTTTCCCAGCCTCCTGTAGCAGGGCGCGATCCTGATCCTCAGTCTGCGGCCGCTTATTTCCAGCACATTTCATCAGCGTCATGCCCGCGCGATAGCGGTATTGAAACTTGTGATGCTGCCAATTATCCTTGGCTGGCCGTGTTGACGGATCGCACCAGATGGATCGAACCGGCCGTACGGCATTCTTGATCATCGCCTGAGCATGCCGATATCAAGGCGCCGTGGTTGCTGCCCGCCGCGTGGTGCTGATGCGCCAGACGCCAGACCCGGGCGCAGGAAAGCGGTGCGCTCCTTCTACGCCAGTATCCGACCACTCCAGACTCATATCTGGTGCGAGGCAAACCATCATGAACAGCCGGCAGGTGTCGGCGCCGTTACTGGTCGATCATTTCGACTTGCGCGGGTCCACGCCGATTGTTCTTCGACTTGGAACATCTTTTTCGATACCGCAATTCTTCCACGCTGACCATCGCTGGCCAGTGCGCCGCGATAATTTTGCCCTTGCCGTCGCTTTGACTTCGACATCGGGCCGGGTTGAACCAGGTCTTGCTGCCATTGTTCCTCAGACGGTAATTAGCGTCTCGGCGATGACCATGCCCTGGTCAACAGGTTCTTGAACGGCTCATTGGAGTCGGACCAGGCCTTTGATCGCGCATCAGCTTGTTGGAAAAAGCCGTTGCATACAGCCAGGTGCAGGATCGCGTGTTCGATTACCGCCAATATTTGATGCGGACCGGCCAGCAAGTGATTGCGGCTTTCGGCGTCGACCATGCCTTGATTTCGTAATGGGGCGGAGCGTAGCGGGCGAAATACCAGGAAAGCTCTCTACCGAAAGTATCCAGGGTTAAATTCGGTTTCACGCTTGGCCTGGGACCGCCGCAAGTGGGGCAGTGATTGTAAAACTCGGGCATTCTGGCTAGCGGGCTGCCGGCGCCATCGGGCACCACATCATTCAGGCAGTACTACCGGCAGTGATCTTCCGGCACCGGGACGTCCCGCAGGTTATCGCAGTTGGATTATGGAATCGGGCAGGCCCAGTAGCGCTGGCGCTGATACCCCAGGTCGCGCAGGCGGGGAACTGGGTGCGCGTGTGGCGCCAAGATCCTTCTCACCAGCGCGTCACCAAATGGATTTGAGCGCACCGGCAAAGTCCACAGACCGTCGAAGTACGCCGGAGTGATCAGCACACCCCTTTTCGCCGTAGGCATCCTGCCAGGGAAGCAGGGAGTTTTCGTCCGCCTGCCGAGGTGCGCACTACCGGCTTGAGGGCACTCATATTGCTGGCGAACTCAAAATCGCGACTCATCAATGGGCTGGGACGCATCACCGCGCCTTCGCCATAAGTTCATCAGTACATAGTTGGGCGACCCAGACCGGCAGTTTTTCGCCGGTCAACGGGGGCGTGACGAACAGGCTGGTCGGGGCGTTCCCTTCTTTTTCCTGGGTGGCGATGGTCGGCTCAGCCACACCGCCGCGTTCTGCACTCCGTCGATAAAAAGCTTCTGCAGGGTGCTGTCGCTGCGGGCAGCCAGGGTGGGCCAGCGCGTGCTCGGCGGCAACGGCCACGTAGGTGGCCCCCATCAGCGTGTCAGGCCGGGTAGTACAATACCTTCAACTGTTGCTCACCGATTTTACTGTCGTATCGTAGGGAAGTGGCACTTCCATGCCACTGACTTGCCGATCCAGTTACGCTGCATGGTCTTGACCTGTTCCGTCCAGCCGGTCAGTTCATCCAGCGAGCTCAGCAGCTTCTTCCGCGTAATCAGTGATACGGAAAAGTAATACATCGGGATTTTCGCGTTTTCGATAGGGCACCGGAGCGCAACCCTGCGGCCATCAATCACCTGCTCGTTGGCCAGCACGTCTGGTTCAACGGGGGTTTTTTTTTTTTTTCCCCCCGGGTTTTTGGGGGGGGGGGGGGGAAAAAAAACCCCCCCCGGTTGCCGTTCTTGCGGTAGATCACACCCGCTCCGAACAACTGTAAACAGCCACTGCTCCCAGCGGTAATACTCTGGTGTACAGGTAAGCAAATCGCGTGACCAGTCCATCGCCAGCCCCAGGCTCTTCAACTGGGTGCGCATGTAGTCGATGTTGTTCGTAGGTCCATTGGCCGGGCGACCTTTTTTCATCGCCGCGTTTTCCGCCGGCATGCCAAAACGCATCCCAACCCCATTGGGTTGCAGCACGTTCTTGCCCTGCATGCGCTTTGATAGCGGGAAATAAACATCGCCAATCGTGTAGTTGCGCACATGGCCCATGTGTAGCTTGCCGCTGGGAGGAACATGGACAGGCAGTAGAAAGGTCTCGCGATCAGGGGTTTCGCTCACCTTGAAGGCGTTCTGGTATCCCATTTCGGTCTGGGCGCTGCGTTCGATTCGCGGGGGGAATTACTGTTCTCTTGCATTGGTGGCTTTCTGAGGGCTCGTTTGGCGGGGGTAGCTGCGCAGCATCGAATTCTGGGAGCAGGGTGCCGCAGGGTAGCACAGCTGTGCGCTCGGTGCCGCCGCGATCGTGGCGGGCAGTGATGTTCTTTGCAAAATCAATAGCCAGGATACACCACCGGGCAGGTTGCAGGTAGTCCAAGCGCGTTCAAACATGCGCGGCCAACCGCCATCGTCGCCAGGCCGCTGCGTCTGGTTATGAACGGACTATGCTCAATGGAACAAATTCCCGGCCAACTTGAGCCGCTAACCCAATAACCGGAGGTTGGCTAGATGAAGGGCACGGCGCCCGTAGTACTTTAGCGATGGCCTCGAGATTCTCCTATGGGCGGCTGCTACGCCGTCTTGATCAGCCATGGATGTGGCCCCGCACGCGTCAACTGGATGGCAGGCGCGCCACCGCCGGTGCGGAGCTGGAAACTGAGCCGGTTCTGGAGCGCCGAGGACCAGCAACTGCTCTGGCGGATCATTCAGGAACTGCAGAGTCTGCCCTGATTCAGGCTTTGCTGGCCGGGAAACGCCTGCGGCGCACGCCACTCACCAGCAGAACGGCCAGCACCCCAGTCCTTAATGGGCCAAACTGCGCCACGCAGGTAAGGGCTTAGCCCCTCGCGGGGCTGGACCCCAGCCATTCCAACCCGCCGCTTTGCTCGAACGGGGATACGGGCGGTTTATTTCGCCCCGATGATCGATCAATGCGCGTAACGCCATTGTTGGTGCACGAATCATCCAGCGGCCACTTTCAATCGCGCGCTGCGGGCCATTTGCAGATGCTGCAGGGGGCCGATTGGATTCGCCAAAACCAGCTATCGTTGCTGATGGTGATCACAACCTCGCTCTGCGCTGCCAGTCTGCGGCGAACGGGGTAAAACCCTTGTAGCAGATAAAGGGCGCCAGGCGGTAACCTGCTGCATGAAGCGGCGCCTCTGGACCGCCGGGCCACGGGAAAAACTCGACATGGGCAGGTCAAAGGAAGGCGATCAGCCCCCGCAGTAACCTGCTCCAGGCGGCCACATATTCGCCGAAGGGCACCAGGCTTGTTTTTCAGGTTACTGATTAATCGGCACTGCCGGCGGACCTGATGCATTGTAGATTACGCAGTTCACCGCGTCTAATCGTCCCACGGGTATGCCGGGTAATCAGGGGTCGTTCCCTGTTCGGCAAAGTTGGCAGCCATGGGCGTCACAAACCTTGGACAGCCTCTGGGATTGCAGGCACAGGCACCGCGGTTCGGGCCCACTAGGATCAGGATCCAACTGGGCCCTGTGCAAGCTCATGTCCCGGAACAGGTCTCGGGTGGTGTTGGATATAGGTCCGGTCCCATTTTGAGCTGACTGGGGTATGTCTGCTGGATCGTGCTACGAGAAGCGTTCACCCGCGGGCTGGGTCCATTCGACAGGTTTGCGCAGGCCATGCCGCCCGCAGCCAATCGCCAGCAGTACTGCTACAGCGCAGGCGGCCCGGGGAATACGCTTCCATAGGGCAGGCTCGGCGAGCAGGGCAGGGCACTGATAACGGTCAGCAGGCTGAGTAGCCCAGGACTCCGCCAGCGGTTGCGTAGCCGCTTTAGCCAGTTGTCGGTTATGGGATATAGCCCTGGTTAGAGCCAGGGGAAGCCGGTAAGAAAACCAGCCGCGGAAAATTCTTTGGGCGACCCACAGGCGGCAAAGCCAATGCAGACCACCATCCGGCAGTGGACAGTCGGCAGCCCCATCCGGCCAGAGCCAGGCCTAAGGGCGATAATCAGCGGCCAGTCCGCCAAACGAAACAACCCGTCAGCAGCCCGCCACAAAGGAGAAGCATATCCGTTGCAGTGAATGCTGATGTAAAACCCAGGATACGCCACTGGCGAACAGGCCCAGACCCCAGCACCAACCGCGCAGTGCGGCCCCATGGCGCGGGGCCAGATGTTGCAGCCCCCTGGTAGAGTCAGTGCGATGGATAAACAGGCCCCCAGGGGCCACAGGTCGAAGGGGCAAGCGCCAGGGTTGGTCAAGGCGCCGGCTGCTGGCCAGCAGGTTGCCCATTCCAGCCCGGCCCGCGTAGCCGGTCTATCCATTGCATCAGCACGTTATTAGCATTTCCTTCAGGATTTTTAGCCGGGTAACCCTGAGCAGATGCACCGGCGGCTGTCGGCGTTGAGCACGCGGACCCGAAAGCCTATCCAGTTCGGCGACTTCCATTGCGGCTGGGCAATGACCGAATGGCATTCATTCACCAGGGCCGCCGACAGTGTCGGAACTCTTCATCGGAAAACTCGGTATCGAATGGTCGTTTGAATCTTCGATGGGCGTCAGCCTTGAACAGAAAGTCGCCGCTGGGGCAAATGGCTTATATGGACTGTCCTCGTCGACATTCATGCTCGTCCTCGATATCGCCAACGATCATGCTCCAGCACGTCCTCGATCGTCACCAGGCCCTGATACCCGCCGTTACTCGTCAATCACGATGGCCATTGTGATTGCGGGTCGCGCGGGAACTCCTTTGAGCAGCACGTTCAAGCGCTTTGGACTTCGGGCACCGCAGGTGGCCGGGCGGAGATTCCTTGATGTTAAGCGGTCGGTATTGTCCTGCAGCAGCAAGGGCAGGCAGATCTTGGCGAAGCAGCACGCCAAGCACATCGTCGACACTGTCCGCCGATCACCGGGAAGCGCGAGTGCGCAGCTTCGATCACGTCCGTAGAAATTTCACGGGGCGTTCTGGCTGGACTTGATGGTAAATATCTGCGAGCCGCGGGGATCATTGGAATCCCGCACCTGCATGTCGGACACCTGCAGAGCGCCTTCGATGATCGACAAAAGGCTTCGATTGTCCAGAACTTAATTTGGCGTTGCCGCTCCGCGCAGCAGCTCAAAGTAATTCCTGGGCGTTCTGGTTTCGTGGACAAAAAAGCCTGGACCAGTTTGTCCAGCCCAAGTTCTTGTGGTCCGTTGGGTCGATCGATCTTCGCTCATTGGTTTCCTTATTAGCTCGTTGCTTGCAGGGATGAAGGCGGCGGCTTCGTTAAGGATCGGCCCCAATCCCCAGTTTTGCGGCCAGTAACTGGCGCCTCAGGAGATTCCCATTCTGCTTCGGGCTTCGGTTGTCGGTCGATATGATTTTCCATGGGGGCCAGTCCAGGTGCAGGGGACAGCCCATTGAATGGGACATGTGCCGGCCCAATTGGGGCCTGAAAAAAGGGGTTTTGTGGCTGGGTTCCTTTTTGGCGCTTCCACGGCTCGGAAACCCCACTGGGGCCCAACCCCAAAAAGGAATTTTCCAAACCAAAGGATTTTCCATCCTTTTCTCCCTTCA
>Ga0163217_1016201_pt1 | contig 14132 bp, 17 predicted proteins | sample SynspAceP_FD_185933 | JGI IMG/M metagenome (GOLD analysis project Ga0163217, IMG submission 185933) | Saline lake microbial communities from Ace Lake in Antarctica - Synechococcus sp. Ace-P (PacBio error correction) | ecosystem: Environmental > Aquatic > Non-marine Saline and Alkaline > Saline ... | reverse complement strand
CTGATTCTTGGCATTCAATTGGTGGTGTGTTGCAGGCGCTGGTCGATCTGCCTTTGCCACGGGGGACGGCGGCAGTGACCGCCGATCCGCTGGGGCGTTTGCCGTGTTGATTGTGACTGCGCCGCTTACCTGTGGCTTTACCTGCGGGAGCGGCGAAAAACTGGGCGCGCGACCCTGCGGCATTACCGGTCGCGATCCGCAATGATGCTACATCGGCTGCTTCTTGGCTGCGCTGACCCTGCTCGGGGATGCAATTGCACGTCTATGCACTGCTGACCGGTGATCTGACGCTGCGAATTTATCGTTAGGCGCTGTTGGTTACGTCGTGGCGGGGGCATATTGGTTTTTAATGTGCGGGACCTGCGCGAAGAGCCCCTGCTTGAATAAACTGCTACTGATCTGAGGCTTGCTTGCTTCGCGGAGCCATTGCGGTGGTTGATGGTGGTAGGTGAACCAAAGCAGGCGCGACTGGCGCGCGAGGACAAGCAGCGCATCAGTGACCTGCGATCCTTCGCAGTCATCTCATGTGCATCCCCCGCGCAAGGCCGCTGCCCCAACCCTGACGGATGACACCTATGTCCCAGCACGGCGCCCACAGCCTTGCACGATTCTAACCAAGTGGCGGATCCTGCGAGCGGCGCACCTTATGGTACCGCCGTGTCCGAGTGACACCGCGTTCGAGGTTTGTACGACGGCTGGCCTGAACCCGCAAAAAGCGCGCAAAGCTGAGTTTGATCAAGAAACTCGCCTGCGCCGCGACACCCTCTGCTACCGGGGAGCGGCCGTTTCTATCGATTAGGGGATCCTATAGCGTGATGCTGGAGCACTCGGGCTCGATTCACGTCCACGCGGGCAAACCGTCGACCAGCACCCGAGCCGATATGCTTTCTAGCGCGTCAAGGTTGCGGTAGTGGCAGGGATCCGGTTTTGAAGTCGAATAACGCTTGGCCGCATAGGCGCGCCGGCCCATATCCATAGTAAATGTCCGCCGCGCTCAGGGATGCCGATGTCGGGTTTTGGTTAGTCGCCCATTCAATCCATATCCGCCATTAATATCGTATCGCCGACACATAGACCGTGTGACTTCGCCTGATCATAAGCCGATTTCAGCCCCCAGTATAGACCGGACCCGCGTCCCCCATCGACGAAGAGGATTGGCGACTGCCGCACCATCGATCACGTCCCTTGCGCAGCGGATCGTGCCGCCTTGTTGAAGCCGTGGATGTTTTCCACGCCTGCGCGCGAAATTACCCCATCAGTTCAACCATGCCGCAACCGGCGCACCGTTATTTTCCGCGACCATCTTGAGGTCTTGGGTGGTGTCGAAATTCCCGTGGGTCACCAGGATTTGCGTCCAGCCGGACAGTGCGCATCTGTGCTGCGCGTCGACCGCATCGGGTTGCCGGTGAGCAAGGGTCGATCAGTAGAAATCTGATCCTCGATCTCGATCGAAAGCTGCCGTGGCCTAGCCAATGAGTATCCCATTTGGTCTCCCTTTATTGTGTGTCTTCGCGGACTGTTAGGGTGTTTGTGCGGATGGGGAGCCTCCGGCTGGAGTTTATTTAGCAAAATGAAGATCAACCGGCGCCGATCAAGGGCTAGAAGCAGTGGCCAGACTTGCGGGGGCGGCAGGGGGCGATAAACGGCACCCAATCAGATGAAGAGCCCCATGTCATTGACGAGCCACAGCCCGACGGGTGCGAAACTGGCCGCATTTCAAGGTCGAAACCGACGCCTTGCCCGCCTGGCGCAAGAGGTTCAACAATTATCCTCGGCTTATCGAGCAGCGAACGAAGTCGATGTCGACGGGAATAGAGCCGATGACTCCGTACACCTCAGGTGTTGAAAAGGCGCGAGGACGTGGTGCGCGATGCGACCAGCAAGCCAAAGTGCTGGCCCAATGCGCCCAGGCGCGTGAAGGATTTTTGCGGTTCCGAAGTGGTTGAATAATGGCTGATTTTGAAAACAAACTGGCTTGCCGAAAGCACGTGACGCGCTGGCAAAGGCGATGTAACCTCGGCGAGCTAAAACCGCGCATGTTTGACGCCATCGAAGCGCGGGCGCGCTGAATGCAATTCGTTGCACCACACCGTGATCTTGCGGATGGATCAGCCAAGGCGGCAGATGCGCGGATCAAACCGGTGATGCGCCTCGATGTGTGGTTTTGCCAATCCGCATCAAGGACCTGTTCTGCACCAAAGGGTTGCCGTCGCATGCCGCGTCGGATTCCTTGAAGGCTTCGTGCCGAGTATGAAATCACCGTGTCGCAAAACCTGCTGGATAGTGCCGCGGTGAGTGTTGCAAAGCTCAAACATGGATGAATTCGCGATGGACTCGTCGAATTGAAACTCGTCTTATGGCAATGCTGTTGAACCCTTGGCGCGTCCGGCGATTGACACTGCTGCTGACCCGGCGGTCTTCGGCGGGCGCGGCGGCTGTAGCAGCCGACCTGTGTCTTGGCGCAACCGGCACCGATACGGGCGTTCCATCCGCAGGCCTGCCGCCTTTACGGCACACGTCGGATCAAAGCCGAACAGGCGCTGTTCCGCTGGTGCATTGTGGCGTTGCCTCTTTCCGCTGGATCAAGCGGGCCAATGACTCAAACCGTACGCGACGCGGCAATCATGTGGCGCTATGGCCGGGTATGACGCCAAAGGACAGCACCTCTGCCGAGTGGCCGGCCCGATTCGAAGCGGCGCTGGACGGTGACATTCGGGCAAAAAGATTCGGTATCCCGCGGCGAATACGCATTGATGGATCCCGCAGAAATCGGAAAACTTGTGGCAGGACGGTATTGCCATGCTGCGCGATTGCCGGGCGAAGATGCGGCGATATTTCCTTGCCGCACACGAAATACGCTTGCCTGCTATTTACGTGATCGCGCCGCGGGAAGCCTCGTCGAACCTCGCCCGCTATGACCGGGTGCGCTATGCCACCGCGCAGCTGGACCACGGCGACGGCATCACAGAAATGTATGAAAGACCGCGCCGAAGGGTTCGGGGCCGAGTGCAGCGCCGGTTATGGTCGTACCTATGTTGCTAAGCGCGGGGTTCTATGGACGCTTATTTACAATCGGCACGCAAGTCCGTACCGATTCAAGAAGATTTCGAAGACGTAGTTGCAGCAGGTATCGCAGCAATCCTGACACCAACCACACCGCGGCGCGCCTTTGGCTGGGCGAGATGACGGATGCCGATCGGTGGCGATGTAATCTGAAAACGACGTCTTTGACGGTCACGTGACCTCGCGGGGGCTGCCTGGCATCGCGCTGCCACCGAGCATCCAGCGAGCAAAGGGCTGCCCCTTGGTTTCAACTGATGGTACGCCCATGGGAAGAGGCCGAATCTTACTGTCTACCGCCTATGCGCTTAGAGCAGGCGGCCGGCTTTGTAGCAAGCCGCAAAAATGAGTGTTAAAACCCCGCCGATAACCAGAGCAGATAAAGCAGGTCCGATGATGATACGTTGGTTCAATGTGGCAGCCTTGGGGCTCGCCCTCTCGGCCTGCCAACCGCGGTCCCGACAGTGACGGGGCGTCGGTTTTCGGGACGGTTCATTCGAAATCGCAAAGGCGCAGCGGGAACGCACTGGCAGGCGGGCGGTGCAAGTATGCCGTCACCAGCCACTGTGGATTGCCACGCCGCTGATGCCTCAATGACGGCTCCCCCCGCGGCTACGGCAGCTGCCCAAACGCGCGATCTGGATGCCACGCGCCACCGGTGGTCTGGCAACGATGCCGCGACCAATTCGGGTCGTGGCACCGTCAACGCCAGCCCGTCGAACCCTGCGCCACCGGTGCTGGGGCTGGGGATATCGCAAGAGAACAACTTTGACGCGTGGCGATTGAAGCGCAGTATCGAAGGGATGCGGCCCGCATCCGGCAATCGTGCGCAAATACCCGTGTGGTGCAGCCCGAGGCGCTTCCGGATCGCGCCGACGCGCCCTTAATATCGTAGCCTACGCATTGCAAATTCCTACATTGCCGTGGCACCGCGCAATATACCCGTCGCGGTTCAACAAAGAATCGCAAAGTTCGCGCGGGCCTGCGCACAGATTCACACCCCGATCAAGCGCAGAATCGCCTTTCTGAGCGCTGCGGGCTATGCCAAAGACGCGATGCATGGACCCTGACGGCGATGGATATGCCTGCAAAACTGGGAGCCAAGCCCTACCGCAAAGGTTGGCAGGGCTAGGCCTGATGTTGGCACGCCGCTGCACTGTAAAATCTCGAATCATGGCCGCGCCCGGAACGGGCTGCGGCCCCTTTGATCGTGTTGCACTATACGCAATGGACAGCGCCGAAGCCGCCTGGCGCGCCTTTGTGACCCGAGGCCGAAGTTTCCGGCCCGATACACTCAATCACCATGACGGCGACACGGTGCCGCTGGTGCCAGAGGATCAAGCGTGCCTGGCTTGCGGAGCCGGAGAGTGGCGCGGGCACTCTGACATCAATTCCGCTCCTGGGCATCCGAAGCTCGATAATCGGGGCTCTCACCCGTTTCCCGAACCGCAGATGGCCATGCTCGAGACGTTACTGCGTGGCAGCATGGACGTGGTCGATCCTGCCAGAAGGGTACATAGGCCCATTCCGATATGCTTCCTGGGGCGCAAGGTAGGACCCCGGCCCACGGTTCGACTGGGCCCCGTCGGCACGACAGAACCTCGCCGGAAAAGAAATCAGCCAGCGCGCGACTGCCGATTCCTACGGTCGATGCCTTTGCAACAGCAGCACGTTGCGGGGGCTACACGCACGCATGACATAGACCTTTTTGTTCGCAAAAGCACACGCCTGCGCTTTGCACCTTGGCGCAAGGGGCCACTTTGCGCTGATGATATGCTCTTGGCATAATCTGTAGCATCACACCCGTTTCCAAATGTTAAAAATCCTCGCCGAAGGCATCCGTCGGGCGAAACACTTGGACCCCACGAATTAGCGCTAGCGTGCAGCGGCGGAAGGCTGGATGCGCGTCTTGGCAACAAGATCGAGGGAAAGTCCGGACTCCCAGAAGAAACGGTGCCGGTAACGCCGGGCGGGGTAAACCGACGGATAGCGCCACAGAAAATAGAACCGCCGCTTGCGGTCGGGCAACCGATTACCACCGAGAGGTAAGGCTGAAAACGGTGCGGTAGAGGCGCACCGCGGAGTGGTAACATCTCTGGCAAGGCAAGCCCCACCGAGCCAATGCCAATAGCGACCGCGCGCCGTGTCTGCAAACAGGCAAGGCGGGGCTTATTCTGCCCCAGCAGTCCGGTTGGCAGCATGTACCATGCAGGTAACTGTGTGGTCAGAGGAATGGTCATCCCCTGTTTGAAACGGGGACAAAATCCGGCTTATAGGCCTTCCGCGCATATTTACGGGCCAGCTCTCCTTATTCGGGGTGGGAATGCCGGGAAATATAATTTTTTACCGGTTCGTTGGCGTTGAGTTCGAATAGCGGTTGATGTCAGGCGGCAGGCGTGACTAGACCCAAAAACTCAGGTTTCACGAGCGGTCGAACAGCGGCCGGCTCGTCGTGCAGGAGAACGACTAGCGAAAAGCCAACCACGATCAAGGTCGCTGAACTCTCCGACGGGCACAGGCATTTTTACGTCACTAAGAAAAAACGCACGTACCATGACCGAGAAAATGGTCATCAAGAAAGTACGACCCGCTATCGCAAGCACGTTGAATACAAAGAAGGCAAGTCAAGTAAGATCTTACTGTCGACGCATATGAGGGCCGCGCTAGTCAACGCGCGCCCTTTTGCGTTGCTATATCCCCGGACAGTGAACAGGCCTGCCGCTGCGGGCGCGTGTCGCGTTGAGCGCAAGGAAGCGTCATGCCCAAGGAAGCCATTTACATCAACCGCAGCAACTGGCTGCGCGGCCGGCCGCTAGTTGCTGTCTGGGGTGGACAAATGATTGGTGACCTTCCTCTGTGATGCACCCCAGTCCAAACCACGCGGCCCTTTCTGTTGCTGGCCCGTCCACCTCGGCAGGATGCGAGACGGGCAGATATCGCCCAACCGGTTTCTGCCGGCATTGACGGGCAGGAGGATAGCCTTGCGATTGGCGGCAGGGAATATGTATCGTTCGGCCAGGCGATGTGGAGGCCGCGGATCTAGAGCGTGAACGCGTCGCTGCGAAGAAGGACCCGACTACCGAGCTGGAAGAGCTGGCCGAAGGTTGGAGAGCCGCGGTGTCGAGGCCGCGCTTGCCGTTGAGGTTGCGGCGCAGATGACGGAACCATGACGCCCTGGGGGCCAGCGCGGAAGGCTGCATGTTCGGCTTGGCAGGACAGGCAAACCCGTACAGCCCGCAGGTGCTTCGGCCCTCCTTTGCCTTTGGTGGGGCCTTCCCTCTTCTCGCCGCGCTCGGCGCCGAGGGGCAGGTATGGCCAATTGCCCTGACTGCCGTCCTCGCGCTGATTTTAACTTGGTGGCGGCGGGCCGGCTCGGGGGCACCCATGAGGCCTATTATTCCGCGCCGGGGTCTGGGGCGCTTGCGATGGCGGTGACCGCTGGGCTGGCCAGAATCTTTGATGTGCGGTAGGTTGCGACGCGCCGTAAAGTGCAAGCGAGCGAAGACCCCTAAAAAGCGACCGACCCATCCGCTCGTTCGTAGGTAGTTCGTTACCTAAGATCTCGTCTAACTACGAATGAAATATGTTCGCCAGACCTGTTGTTCCAATTGCGAATAAGAGACCCCTACCCCAAGACAAAAAAAAACGCCCACGCTCGAAAGTCGGTGGGCGTTATTTTTCACGTCTGTCCAATACAGGGCGGGACAGCGTGTTTTACTCGCGGTTGCCGAAAGTGAAGTAACATCATAACAGTTGATGAAGTTCAAGGTATAGCTCAGGCACCATGATAACCGGATTTTTGCAGCCACGTTCCTGAATCCGCCTTGGTGCGCATTGGGCCAAGTAGGTTTCTGATATTTTGGTGTCATAAGCGTAAGACCATGCAAAAAATCAGAACGCAATGGCGAAATCGCAAAAGACCAGTGCAGCGAGGCAAGGAAATGTTCACGCATCGACGCGACCCACCAAGACCATCACCCCCATAATAAGGAAGCTTCCCCAGCAGAAATGTCCTTTTTGGTGGTGTTACCCCCAGAGCGAAAGGCTTAGCAGAACGCTAATAGAGGTGACGAGGAAAGATCTGAATGATCCGATAATCCGGTTGAAGACCAGGAAAATCGAACTGATCGAAGACGCCCATAACCGCAGCAAAGGCATAATAAACAGCGTTTTGGTGCAGCTCGCAGCGAGATCTTGTTCATCGCAGCGCTAAGTTCCGAACACAAAGGCGAGCGGGCAGCATCACGATCCATTCAAAGGCGACGTGTACAAACGCAGCCCCTAAGGCGTAGGTACTTGTTCAGGGCCGATCTGCGCCGCTTGCGGCCGAGGATCCGTCTAACAGCGAGGCAGAAGGGAATGGCCCAAGCCGCTGCAAAGGTGATCAACATGCCGATAGACATGGGGCCATACACCTTGTATCATATGGGTGCGGCAAGCCCTTCATCGATAGCGGCGGCGCGGATCCGGCAGGCGGACCGGAATTGTGTTCACGTCAGCCTATGATAATCTCCAAATTAATAGACGTGTTGCAAAGTCGTTGTTCGACCCGAGATTGTGTCAAATACGGCATCACACGCCATTTTTTCAAAGTAGCTTTCACACTCAAATACGCAAGATCAGCGTAAGTTCGACGCGTGCTTTGCCAAATGCCCGCGCAAACTGGGGCGATGTATTTGCGATTAAGGATTAATCCTAAGCGATTCTGTTCGTGCTCTGAAGCTGTCTATAAGAAATTGTGAAACATTTGCCATAAACCGGGCGTAGATGGGAGTGTGACGGCATTAGGATGGCCGTTTCTGCAGATGTCACGTAACCCATACACCACTGTATTAAGGTTTGTGGTGCAATTCCCAGTCTATGAAACCGGATGATTCTCGCCGACCGCGAAGCTCTCGCACTTTTTGTAACGTTTTTCTTACCACTGCCGATTGACGCGAATAATTTTTGCTGTGAGCGAAAGGACCGCGTACTACGCTGCGAGGTCAAAGTTCACATGCAGGTGAGCTACGGTTTTGATATTTGTAACCGGAATCCGTTTCGTGCAAAGCAGGGGAAAGGGCGCTGAAGGGGTAATTTAACCAAGGATGCCGCCAAAAGCTACAGGTGCATGATTGGCCAAGGATCATATGCAATCTAACATTCGCCCGCTAGGTTTTACTTCTCGTATTAAAGGGGTAAATTCATTCACCTCATCAACGCGTGATTGGGGTGTTGCGGTTTTAAATGAGATGATAACTGAACGTATTTCCATTTTATCTTTATTGCGCATAGCGATGAGATTTGTAAACTAGCACGTTGTGGAAAGGACCACGTTGAATTGTCACTCCTCAAGACTACAATTGCAAGCTCAAATATGGGCGCTGAATTAGAAAGAAGATCGTATGCCTCACAAAGTAGATGTGATGTTGGCCAGCGGATACGACAGCGCCGTTGGTTGACCGCATGACCAGCAGCGCTTGGCAGAGCTTGTTGGCATTTAAATTTCAGCAGATCCAGACAGTAGGAGACAGGGCCGCCAAACCGGCGTCAGCGCTCTAGCTCTGGGAATGCCTTTGTCTGAATGTCGATGTGCCCATTTCTTTCCGAGGCTAAGAGGCGGAAAAACCTCAGCCGAGAAAGGGCTGGGAAAACATACCTGCTGATTCTGGGCGGGATAAAAGAGCGACTGGGACCCTCATCGCTCCTTGTATGCCATCAGAAAACCAAAACGTCGGCGTTGTTCGAATTGCGCGTGTTGCAAGTGATGTGCTTAATCGCTAAACGCAAACTGTTATCTTGCAAGGATCTGGCGAAAGTGTCAGATCGGTAGCGCATGATACAGAACTTGGCAGTCGGATCCCGATATACTTCGTGTGGGTCATCTACGGCTGATGCAGCGCGTTACGCAATACTCCCCATTTCGACAACCTGAATCTGCTTGCGAACAATAAGTTTTTCAAAATTGGCTATTGATCCGGTTACGGGGAAGCTGATTCGAGCTTGATCCCGAAACGGCAATGCGCAGATTCTAGAGCGCGAACGGCCAGACGACGCAATATTTGGCGAGGAATACGGATCCACCGAAGGAGAACTTCCGGACTAACCTGGGTTACTGGACCCGATCGACGAACCCGTGGGTTTGTATTCCGGTACGCCCCAACTTGGGGCGGTTTCGCGGCTCAGCGATGCGAACGGCCCGTTTTTCGGTATCATCGACCAACCCTATTATCGCGAGCGTTTTTAGGGTATATGGCGGAAACGGGCCGAGTCCATGGGCCGTCGGGGGCGTACGCCTTGCAAAACGCGAAGCCCCGGCCCTTGGCCAAGCCACCGTTTTCATCGACATTCCCGAAAGTCGGCTCGGGCCCATTGAAGGTGCGGCCTTTGCAAAGTTTCACAACATGCGCGGCTGACGCGTTTTGGATGGTGCTATGCCTATGCTTTGGTGGCTTCAGTCAGGTCGATCTGTCATAGAAGCCTCGCGCAGACCCATATGATATTCAAGCACCTATGCTGTGGTGCAGGCGGCGGGCGGTATCGTTGACGGATTGGGACGGTGGCCCGCCTCATAACGGCGGCCGTGCATTGCGGCAGCCAATAGCGAAATACACGCCGAAGCTTAGAGTTCCTTAGAATTGTCCGCTATGGACCGAACTGCTGATACGCAACGCTGATCATCTTGTTACTATGGATGACACGCCGTCCGAAATTGGTCCGCGGCTTGATGTCGCTTGGCCGATGGTTGTCATTGAGCGGTAGGGACATAACCTGGTCAACCGAGGGGAGGTGATTGAAGCATCAGGGTGTTGTGACGCCTGGATTGGTGAATACCCATCACACCTCTATCAAACCTGACGCCGGCAGTGCCACGGTGGTCAGGACGCGCTGCTGTTGATGCTGTGAAGACCGCTCTACCCCATCTGGGCGCGTTTCACGCCGGGATTCATAGTTTGTTTCGCGCAGTCGGCTGACCGAACTTGCCTTGTCGGGGTGCAACAATAAGCGGAATCATCTCTATATGAATCCCAATGGCAGCCGGCTGAAGAACGATCCATGCTGCAGCAGAAACTGGGGATGCGGTTTCAGCCAAGCGCGGCGCGATAGCATCGGGGAAAGCGACGCGGCTTGCGCCTGATGCTTTGGTCGAGCGTGAGCGGCGATACTGGAGGATGCATACGGCTGAATCGACGTTTCCATGACGGGGCGCATCGCTCTATTGTGCCCGCTGTTGGATCGCGCCTTGCTCACCTTTCTCTGTGATGTAGGAGTTTGAGCCGAGCGGCGCTGTTGGCACGGGATAAGAGGTGTCATGCTTCTACCCATCTTTGCCCGAAAAAAACGCCAAGATGTTGGCCTATTCGCTGCCGGTTTGGGTGTCGCCCCGACAATATGCGCAAGATCTGGTTGGGTCGGTCCCGATGTCTGCATGCCACTGGTCCGAACTTGAACCCCAGCGAAATCGCGCTTCTGTTTGCGAAGGACCAAAAACAGGCGTTGCGCATTGCCCCTGTTCGAAAGTGCGGCTTGGCGGGTCGGGGATATGCTCCCGTTCGGGCCATGCGGATTGCAGCGTGCCGGTGGGTCTTGGGGTCGAGCGGGCTCGGCCAGCAATGACCGCAGGAAATCTCGTGGCGAAAGCCGGCAAGCTATGTGCTGCAACGGGTCTCGGGCGGGCAACGCATGAGGCACGTGAGGCGCTAGAATAGCGCGCGCGGCGGGCGGATATTCAGCTGCGCCGAATAGGGGAATCGCGTTGGTGGCGTTGCGGATATGCCATTTGGGATGTCAGCGGCGATTGCCAAAGCGCTGGGCAGCTGGGATCCGGCGCGTTGTTGCTTGCCGGACCAAAACTTCTGTCCGAGACTACTTGGATCGAAGGCCGCAGGGTGGTAGGGACGCAGGTTGTGACCATAGACTTGCCCGCGCAAATCGCGCGGCAGAAACCAACTGGCGCGGCCGCTTCCGATTACTCTTTGATACCGCATTTTGGCGGCGCTAGTTTATGAAGGAAATCCGTTGTATAAGTGCTCTGCGGAACGAGGGTGGTTTGATAATACGTATGCTAGGACAGCTGCATGGCGATTGTGAATGAATTCGTTGCTGCGATCTGCTCTGCCGCGTCAGACCCCGCTATCGGGTTAAAGATGCTGAATGCGATGCGCGCACGAAGGCGTCGCGCGTTAACTGTATTCATTCAGCTGAAAGCTGCAGCGCGCGCCATGCGTGGACAATGGCCCGGCACGGGTATTTCGCTCATAGCGGTTCTGGATTGGTCGTGGTGTTGCGACCGGGCGCGGCGCGCAGGGTATCACTGCGTGCTATGTCGCTGAAACCTGCAAGGCGTTCAGCGATTGAACTGGCGCAGGTTGATTTGCAGGGGATGGCGGCAGTCACCACCGCATTTTCCAGCAACATGGATGAACAGCACAATGCGCGCGCCTTTGGCCTGCTGCAGGGCCCAACCCGCATTTGGCGATGGTCTTGGCCTGCGCCACTGCAGGATAGACCCGTGGCGGCGCTGGCCTGTTGTTCGTGCGGGACGCGCCGCGGGAGTTTCAGGGGCAAAAATGAAGCGGACCGGGTGTGGCCGCTAGCCCCGCCGCACCCCGATTAAACCAGGGACATCATCGATCGCACGGTCGTCGCCCATTCATGGATTGGTCGCGAAAAGGCTGGTTCCCAGGTGTTTTGGCATTCTCGCTTGCGCTGCTTGATCGCTGGGGTAGAGGCGAGTCCAAGGATGTATGTCAGCCTCGGATCCTTCGCGAGACGTGCCGATCATTACGTTGCAGGGGAGGCTGCGGGCAGACCAAGCTGTTGCCAACCACATTCAAGCTTGTGGCGCGTGGGTGGGGGTTGCCGCGCAAGCTGACCGATATTCATTAAGCTTGCGGGCCATCGTAGCGCACATGGAAAAGGATGATCCGCCCCGGTGTCTGTCGCCAAAACCGATGGGATGCGCCGCGCGCGAATCTGCGGCCATTGTCGAACAAAACCTGATCGATAAAAGGTATTCGATGTCGGGCAATGCACAACGGATGCGCCGCTAATTCGCAAGGCGGTCGAACTCGGCGGGTCAGATGGATCGCGTGACCAAAGACCGCGCGTCACGCACCAGCCCGTCGTTCTTCGTAGAGGTGTCCAAGATAATTCGCGGCATGACCAACAAAGGTCTTTGACCCAGGCAATTTCGTCGACCTGTTCGCTCAGGTGCGTCTGCATCATGCAGGCGGCGTTCCGACCAAAGCGCCCCAGTCGCCGCCAGGCTGTTCGGGCGTCGACCGTTGGGCGTAACCCGGCGTGATCGCATAGCTGGCGCGGCCCTTGTCGTGCAGCGGTCAATGAGTGCCTTGCTTCATCATTAGGCGGATTGCGCGGATGTGCGCAGCCCTTCGGTGCGTTGCGGTCCATGCAGGTCTTGCCCGCTACATCCTTTGGCCACGCCTGCGCGCCTCGAAGTATGGCGTCGACGCTAGGTGGGCGATGGTGGGCGAAGAGCATACTGTGGTGGTACCGTTGGCCAGTGTCAGGTCCAATCTAGCGCCGGCGATATCGGGGCATATTGCGGGAATCGCACAGGCGCATTTCCTCGGAAGGTGGTAGGTGTTGAGCCAGGTCAATGAGCCGTTTTCCCCAAGCTCGCGATGAATTTGCGGTTGGGAGTAGTGTACGATGCGGCGTCCACCAAATTCCGCAGATCAGCGGTCGCCGTAGTCTTTGACCGTTGCCTGCGGATGTGCCTTGCGCAGATCGCGGCGCGGCCCACGCTTGATATGCGCGGCCCTCAAGTCAAAAACCGCGCCGTCGCTAGCGATACGGACTGTATCCTCCCACGGGTCAGATAGGGGATTGCCCGTAAACAGGAGCGTTTGGCCAAGGAGGAGTGTTTGTGTTTTCATTGCGGCTTGGTCTAACCCCAGCCCGCAGCGGCCACCAATCGTTTGGGTACGGTTCCGCGCATTGTATCCGCTTTGCCCCGCATTATGGTCTGCACAATTCGTAATGGGGCAGCTATGGTGACGACGCGCAGACTTGAACTCTCCCCCGGATGCTGCAGGACGAAAGCGAGGCATTACGCTGAACAAAAAAGGTGTGGCGTCGATCCTTTATGCGGTGGAAATCGACGACGCCCGCCAAGCTGACAGAGCTGATTGAACCGCTGCATGCGGCCGATATCGCCACCTTCTGGAACAGAATCAGCGCTTCGAGCGGACCAAGACTATCCGGCTTTATGGTACCGTGAGTTCGATGGTGAAATCCTGTCGGAGGCTCGACGAAATCGTCGCGAAGAAGTTCATTGCCATTTTACGCCCGAAGTGTTGGTCGGATGGCTGTACGCGACATGACACAGATTGTTTGTCGGACCTTCATCGAAGACCTTGAGATGCCGCAGGCCGAAACCATTCTGGTGCGGTTGAAGATGCCGAGCGGGTCGCGTTGAGCAGGCGCTGAAACTATCCTGGAATACTCGGCGGTCGTTTGATGCAGCGCGACGGTTCTGATGGCCACCGGAGCATTGGACGGTGGGCGAGGTGATCGAACCAACCGGCGGCGCCACCCCGAGAAGACCTGCCCTGACCAGTTCTATTCACATTGTTATGTCGATCGCGTCAATTTCCGGTGGGTTAATGTCACGTTGGGCTAATAGATGCGGGTCCAAGCCGCGCCACGCGATGCGTGATATGTCTAGAAGAACACGTTTCAGGTCAATTCCCCGCCTTAGCGTGACGAAGGCGATTTGGCTATGCGTTCCAACCAGTACCCACCTCATTCGGGCCCGGTTGTCGACGACGAAAAGCGTTCTGATCGGTGTGATCACCATTGATGACGCCATGTCCGTGCTCGGACGAGGAAACACGGAAGAAGACAATCTGCGCTTTGGCCGGTGTCGGGGGGAAAGGGCTCTCTGTTCGGACCGCGTGATAAAAGAAAACGGAACAAAGCAAAGCCGTTTTTGCCTTGGCTTTGCAGTGGAACCTTTTTTGACCGCGATCGCAAGCGTCGATTTGTGATTCCGCCCAAGTTCGAGGGGCCGGCGGATTTTTACGGGGGCCCAAGGGGAATCGGGTCAATTTCTCCTTTTTTTCCGG
>Ga0163217_1098530_pt1 | contig 14133 bp, 14 predicted proteins | sample SynspAceP_FD_185933 | JGI IMG/M metagenome (GOLD analysis project Ga0163217, IMG submission 185933) | Saline lake microbial communities from Ace Lake in Antarctica - Synechococcus sp. Ace-P (PacBio error correction) | ecosystem: Environmental > Aquatic > Non-marine Saline and Alkaline > Saline ... | reverse complement strand
GGCCCTTTTTTTTTTGGTTTGGGGCGATTAAAAACCCCCCCCGGGGGTTAAGTTCTTTCATTTTTTTAAAAACCGGGGACGCCGGGGGGGGAACAAATTTTGCTTTTTTTTTTTTGCGGCGCTTTTTTTAACGGATTGGGGCGGTTTTTTTTTTTTTAATTATTTTTCATAAACCGGGCAAAAAAAAAGAGTTGGGATTTTTGGGGGACGAAAAACTGATTTTTTTTTTTTTTTTTCCAAGGGATTTTCTTCCGGTTAAAAATTATTAAAGGGGATTTTGGTTTAAAAAAATTTTTTTTTTCCCTTGGAAAAAGTGGATTGGGATTTTTCGCAAGGGTTGCTTGATTTTTTTGGTTTTGGGCGTTTTTTTCCAATTTTTTTTGGGGATGCGCTTTTTTTCCCCTTTGGTTTTTTTAAGGGGTTGGCTGAAAAATTCCGGTTTTGAAAAATTGGTATTTGTTTGGTGATTTTCCAAAAAAAAAAAACAAAAAAAAGGCCGGGCGGTTGTTGGGGGGGGGAAAAACCCAAAAAGGGGGCCGTTTTGTTTTTTTTTTAAACCCAACACTTTGGGGGGGCCCATTTGGTAAAAAAAAAAAAAAAAAAAAAAGGGCCGCCCAACCCTTATTTGTTTACTTTGGGCGTTTTTTTTTTTTCTTTTGGATTTTTTCTGAAAAACCCCCCAAAAACGGGCGGGGATTAAGCGGGGCCAATTCGGAAAAAATTTTCCCCCAAGGGAGGGCAATTTAAAAAAAGCTTTTGTAACAAACGGTTGGTTTTTTTATTCGTTTTTAAAATTGCGGCCCAAAAAAAAAAAGTTTTAAACCCTTTATTTGCGGCCTTTTTTAAAAAGGGAAAGGGGGGGGGGCAGGGGCATTTTTTTTGGTTTTTGGGGGGCTGCCGGGCCCCCGGCTATTCCCCCCCAAAATTTTGGTTTTGGCGGTGGATTTGGGGGGGGGCTTGGAAAGCCTTTTTTTGGCCCGAATGCCTAAAGGAAGGACCCAAACCCAAAAGAAGGCGCTTTTTAGCCCAAAAAAAGGAAAAAGGGGGGCCCTATTGGAAAAAATTGATTTGGGGGGGAGTTTTTTTTTTCGCGGATTTTTTATTCTTTGTTTTTTGCCTTTGGGCCTTTTTACTGTTTTTTTTTTGGGTTGCGGGGGGCCGTTTATTGCGGGGGGGGGGGGGAAACCCAGGGGGAAATTTGCCCAAACCGGTATGGGGGGCGCGGGGCCCCCATGGGGATTAAAAGGGGGGGGGGCTTTTTTTTTAGCCCCCTCCCGGCGGAACCCACAAGGTTGTTTAGAAAAAGAAACAAAATTCGTGAATTTGGGCAAAGGTTTTTTTTGCCGCTCCCGTGTTTGTAAATTTTCAAAAAAACAACGGTGAGAAAAAGGGAAAAAAAAACCCCTGTTTGGCGTTTTTTTGCCGGATTGGGCCGGCCCCAAGGGGAAATTGGGGGCGGGGCGGAACCATTTTTTTTTAGGGTTTTTCTTTTTAACCGTTGGTAAAGGGGATTTGTTGGGTTGGGGGGAAAAAAAATGGTTAATAAATGATGTTTTTGGGGATGGTTGCCAACAAGGTTTTTTCCTTTTTGAGTGAAAATTTGTATTTAAGGAAATACCCCGGGTTAAAAGGTGAAGGGGGCCGTCCCCTTTGGGCCTTTTTTTTTTAAAAACGGAAAAACAAAAAAACCCGCCCCCCCCCCCCCCCCCAAAAAAACTTTGGGGGGTGGCGCGCTTTGCAATTTTTGGGGGGCGGGTTTTTTTTTTACCCCCCATTTTAGTGGGGGGGTTCCCTTTTATTTTTTTCAAGGTCTTTAGACCCGGATGGGTTTGGTTTTTTGGGCCAATTTTATGGGGGGAAAAAAAGGGGGCGGAATTTTAAAAAAGTTTGGGCGTTGAAAAAAGCCAAAAAACCCAATTGGGGGAAAAAAAAAAAAAAAAAGGCCCCCCACCCAAGGGGAAGCGAATTTAAAAAAAAATTTGTTAAAAAATTTAAAAAGGGTTTTGGCCCAAAAAAAAAGGCGGTAGGAAACCGCGTTCCCCGTAACAAAACGGAGGGGGACTTTTTTTTTAAAGGGGCCCTTTTTTACGAGGGATTTTGAATTCTTTTTTTTTTTACCCCAAAACGGTTTTTTTCCAACATGGTTTTCTTTTGTACGATTTTTTAGGGGCAAAATTTGTTTTGGGTCTTAAAAACTTTAAAAAAGGGGGCCGTTTTTGAGGGGGCCCAATTTGTGAAAAAAAAAGGGGTTTTTGAGGGAATTGTCCCCCAAAAAAAAGCAAGGGTTTATTGGAAAAAGTTTTTTTTAACAAAAAAAGATGGGATTGATTTTTAATTTTGGGGAAAGTTTTTTTTTTTGGGTTGGGTTTTTTTTGGTGGGGGAAAAAAAAAACCCGGTTCCTTTAGGCTTTTACTTAAAAAGCCCATTTTTTTTTTTTTTTGGAAAGGGATTTTTGCCCGGCTTTAAAATTTTTTGGGAACCGGTTTTAAGCGGGGGGGTTTGGGGGACCCCCCCCAACGGTTTTTGTGGGTGGGTTTTTTTTTAAAAAAAAACCAAATTTTCCCAAAAAAATGGAAAAATGGGGTTGGGAAAAAAACCCTTGGGGGGGCTTGGGGCTGGGGGACTTTGGGGGGGGGGGGGGGCGGGTTTGGCCGGTTAACGGACCTTTTTTTTTAAAAACCCCGGGGGGCCCCGGGGGGCAAAAAAACGTTTGGCAAAAAAAAAAACCCCGTTGTGGGGCACAAAAAGCTTGCGTTTAAAATTTTCGGGGGGGGAATTTTCGGGTTTGGGGAAGGGTTGCTTTTTTTTTTCCCCCCAAAAAAAAAAACGGGTTGGGGGGGAACATCAACCGGATTGGAATTTGAAGAAAGCAATTGTTGGAAAAGGGGGTTTTGGAAAAATTAAAAAAAAAGATTTTCCGGTTAAAAACCAATTTGATTAAAAAAAAAAAAAAGGGGGCCAACCCAAATTTTGAGGGTTGGCCCCTTTTTTTTTTTTATTTTGTTTAATTTTTTCTGGGCGGGGGGGTTTTTCTGCTTATGGGGCCCCTTCTTAAAAAAAAACCAAAACCCCCCGTAATTTTCTTTTTCGTTTTCGGAGAAATACCGGGGACCCGGGATAAAAAACCCCCATTTTTAAATTTTCCAAAGGGGGGCCCAAGGTGGGGGGGTTTTTGGGGGGCGTTATTTTTTGGGGGGGGCGCCATTTTATGGCCAAAAGGGCAATCCCGGGGCAAAAAAAAAACCCTTTGAAATTTTCCCCCCCAGTTTTTTTTTTTTGCTAATTTTTTTTTTTAAACCCGGCGGCCCAAAATTTTTTGCCTTTTAAAGGGGGGGGGGGCTTTATCCCAAAGAGAAGGGTTGCGTAAAAAAGGGGCCCCTTTTTTGGCCTCAAATTTTTGATGGGCTTTGTTTTTTTTTTTTTTTTGCCTTTTTAATTTCCAAACCTTTTCCATGGGGGAATTTTTTTTTTTTTCCCCAACGGGGGTTTTTTTCTTGCAATTTTGTAAAATTCTTCCGAAAAATTGGGGAAGGACCCCGTGGGATTTGCGGCTTTTCTCTTAGTTTCTTTTTTCATTTTCTTCTTTATGCCGGGCTTGTTTTTTTTTTTTCCCAAAGTTTTTTTCCTTTTTTTAAAAAACCCCCCAACCCCCGCCCAAACCTGCCTTTTCTTATTTTTTAAGGGGCCCAATGCTTTTTGGGGTTTTCTTTTTTATGGGCTTTTGTGGAAAAAAAAGCCAGTTAAAAAAAAGCGTTTAGGGGGAAAGGGTTGATTTAAAAATTAAACCCCAAAGGGGGGGGTTTTTTTTTTCCCATTTTTTCTTTTAAGGGGGGGGAACTTTTTTGTTTTATGGTGGTTTTTCCCATTTAGGCCGGGGGAAATTTAAATTTTTTTGGGAAAAAAAGGCCAAAAAAACCCGCATTGGGGATTTTTTTCCGTTTTTAGGGTTTTGTAAACGGGTTTTTTGAGGTTGTTTGCTTGTGGATTTGGGAATTGTTTTCGAATAAAAATTTTTTTTTTTTTCCACCCGTTTTTTTGAGGAAAGTTTTGTTTGGTCCTTTTGGTTTAGGGTTCTTTATTTTTTAAAAAAAAATTTTGGGCGGCTGAATGCCCAGCGGGAAAAGGGGGGCTGGGGGCCGGGGCAAAAAAATTTTTTTTGGGTATTTCCCCCATCGGCGGGGCAAAGGGGGCAGGTTTCAAATTGGTAAGGTTTTTAAAAGGGTTTTCTCCCCGGCCCTTGAATTTTTTGCTGGGGGGGGCGTTTCCCCGGATAGGTTTGCGCCCTTTCTTTAATTTCTGAAAGAAGGAGGGTGCTTCGAAAATCATTACCCGAAAAACCAAAAAAAACAAAATAAAAAGGCCACTCTTCCCCGGTTGGTGGAAAAAAAAAATTCCCAAAATGGCGATTTAAACGATTTAAGGGCCGGTTTCTTTTTTTTTTTTTCTTTTTTTGTTTGCGGCCCCAACCCCAAAAAAAAAAAAACCCGGGGAAACAACGGGGGCCCAAAGGGAAGACACCAGAAAAAAAAAAATTTTTTGGGTCTTATTTTCTTTCCCCAGTTTTTGTTTTAATTTTTTTTCTTTTAAAACTGAAGGGCGCCCCATTTCAAAAAATTTTGGGGGGGGGCCGGAGGGCGGGCGGGCAAAATTTAGGTTGATACCGGAAAAACAAAAACCCCCCAAGCTTATTTCTTTTTCCTTTTTCCATTAAATTTTTGGAGGGGGAAAAAAAAAAAGGGGGGGGGGCTTTTTGATCTTTTTTTGTCTTTTTATTTTTAAAAGGGGGGCGTAAAATGGTCCTTTTAAAAACCCGGGGGGGGAAAAAGCGTTTCTTTTTTTCCGAATTGTTTTTAAAAAACCAAAAAAAAAAAAATTTTTTTCCAATTTTTCGGGCCCCAAAAAAACCAAAAGCCCAGGCTTTTTTTTTAACTTAATTTTTCCAGGAAATTAATTTTTTTCATTTTTTTAATTTCGGGGGGGCCCCCAAAAAAAGGGGGGCAAAGAGGGGTTTTTAAAAAAAAAAAAAAGGGGAAATTGGCCGAATTGTCCCGCCTTTTTTAAAACCCCTTGGGCCTTGGTTTACCCAGAATGTTGTTCAAAAAAATTTTTTTTTTAAAAGAATTTTGTTTTTTTTTCTTTTTTAAAAAAAGGCCCCTAAAAAATCAAAAAACTTTTTTTTTCTTTTTTTTAAAACTTTATTTATTGAAAAAATTTTGGGAACCGCTTTTGTTTTTTTTGTTCTCCGGCGTTTTTTTGCCCGGGGCCCCCCCCCATTACTGGTTTTTTGGGGGTGTTGGCTTTTTTTCCAAAATTAAAGGGGCTTTTTTTAGGGATTCCCCAGTTTGTCTGTTTGTTGGGCCAAAAAAGTTCTTTTTGCGGCCCAATTTTTTCTTTTTTTTAGTTTTGGGCAGGGGATCCAAAGTTTTTATGGGTTTTTTTCCCCCCAAAAATTTTGAAAGTGCCGGTTAAAATTTTTTTCCCAAATCTGAAAAAAATTTTTGAATGGGGGCTAAAAAAACTGCCCCGCGGGCTTTTTGTTTTTTAAAACTGGGGGGGGGGGGGGAAACCCGGGCTTTAAAAAAATTCCCCTTGGGGAAAAAGTTTAAAAAGCCGAATTTGTTGCTTTTCTCTTTAGTTTTGGGGCTTTGGGGAAAGTTTTGGAAAGGGGGCCGTTCAATTTAGGGGGCATTTCGGGGGAAAACCCGGGTTTTGGGTTTTTTTTTTAAAAAGGTTTTTTGGGGAACCCCCCCACACGTTAAAAAAAAAAAAAAAAACCCCCCCCCTTTTTTTGGGTGGTTGGAAGGGGGTTTTGGGGTTTGGGCCTTTTTGGAAAAGTGTTTTTTTTCTTAAAAAAATTTTTTTTTTAATTTTGCCTTTGGGGGCCAGGGGCGGGGGGGGCTTAAAAATTTTATCCTTGGATTTACCGCCCCCCAAACGGGAAAGGTTTTTTTTTTTCGTTTTTAAAGACTTTTGGGGGAACGAAAACCGTTATGGCGCCCCAACCGGTTTTTTCTTTTAAAAAAAAAAAAATTTGGGGGGCCCGGGGGGGGGAATTTGGCCGGGTTTTGCGTTTTTTAAAAATTGTTGGAAATCCGCTTAAAAAAAAGGATTTGCCAAAACAATTTTAAAAAGGCGGGCATAAATGTTTTTTTTTTCCAAATTTTTTTCTTTTGGTTTTTTTGGGGGGGAAAAAAAAAAAAAAAAAAATTTTTTTTTCCCCGGTTTTTCCCGGGGGGGGCCGGGGGGGGGGGGGGACCCCAAAATCCAAACCTAAAAACCGCGAAAAAACCCCCCCCAGGTTTGGGCCGGATTTTGGGCCTTTTTTTAAAGGAAAAAAAAAAAGGAAAAAAGCTTTTTGGGGCCAAAATAAAATTTTAAAAAAAAAACCGGTTGGGTTTTTTAAAGGTTTTTTTGGGGTTTTATTTTTTCGGGGTCTTTGGCCCTTTTTGGGAGGGATTCGCGGCTTTCCGCGGCTTGGGTCCTTTTGTTAAGCTTTTTTGGGGGGGGAAAGTTTTTTCCCCCCCGGGGGCCATTTACCCCCCAAAAAAACCCCCCGGTTCATCTTTTTCAAAAAAAAAAAAATCAGTTTTGGTTGAAAGGGTTATTGTTTTTGTTTTTACGGGGGGGGGAAAATTGGGGTCGGAAAAAATAAACGCTGGGTTTTTCTTTGCTTTTGGGGGGTTGGGCTGAAGTTGTGGGCCAAAAAAACAAAATCGGGGTTTTTTTTGGATTTTTTATTTTTTGGCGGGGTGTTGACAAAATGGCCCAGGCCTTTTTTAAAAAATTTTTTATTTTTTTTTCCCCCAAACTTTTTTTGGGGGGGCGGGGCCTTTTTTTTCTAAATTTAAAAAAATTCTTAAAAAAAAAAAATTTTTTCTTATGGGGCCGTCTTTCAAAGGGGCCGGAAGCAAGGGGGGGGGGATTTCCAATGCGCTTTTTTTAAAGTTTTGAGGTAATTTCGGGGGGATGGCTTTGTTTTTAAAAAAAGGGACGGGGGCCATTTTTTTGGGGATTTTAAAAAGCCAAGGGGGGCCTTTTTTTCTTTTTTATTTTTTTGGGGGGGGGCGCGGATTTGGTTGGCCGGGCCCAAGGCCCTTTTTGGGGCAAAACGGGGGCCTGTTTTTTAAAATGGAAAAAAAACCCAAAAAAACAATTTTTAAAGGGGGGCATTTTTTTGACAAAAAAAAAAGGGCCCCGAGTGTGGGGTTGGGTTTGATTTTTTTTGTTTTTTTTTTTTTTCCAATTTTTCGGGTTGTAGTTGGGGAAAACAAAAAAAAAAGGCCCCCGGGCTTTGGTTCTAAAAGGGCCCAAATTTTTCGGGATGGGCTAATTTGGGACGGACGCGCTAAAGGGGCTTTCCAAATGGGGAAAAAGCCGCGGCGTAAAAACCTCGGTAAAAGGCCGCAAAAACCCCCCCAAAAAGAATTTTTTTTTTTTTTTCTGGGGGGGGCTCTAAAAAACCGGGGGCCAATAAAAGGGGGGGGGTTCGAACCCAAAAAAAAAAAACCCCCCCAGGGAAAAAGGCGGGGGCCTGTTTAGTTTTTGGTTCGGTTATCGGGCAGGGGGAAATGGGCTTTTTTTGGGGGAAAAAAATGGGGGCCGCCACCAAAAAAATTTTTGGAATTTTTTTTTTTGATTAATGGTCGTCTTTGTGGACCCGCGTGCAGTTAAACCGGTCTTTTTAAAAAAAAAGCGGGCCATGGGGAAAAATTTGGTCTTTTTTGCCAATTTTTTTTTTCATTTTGGGAAAAGGTTTTTAGGTTTTTTCAAAAATTTTGCCAGGGGGGAAAACTTCCGGGGTTTGGCTGGTAGTTTTGGATTTTTTTTTCTTTTGGGGGGGGGGACCCGGAAAAAAAATTAAGCCCCCTTTTTTTTTTTGGGGGCGGTTTTTTTTTTTTTTCCGTGGCTTAAAAATGGACCCCCCGGCCTTTTCTGTTCTTTTTTCCAGTAAAAAAAAAACTATAGGGGCGGGGCCTTGTTTAAACACCAGGTGGGGGGCAAAAAACCCCAAAAAAACTTTTTTTTGACTTTTCCCCCCAAAATTTTTTTTTTGGGTTTTTACTTTTTAGGACTTTTCGGGAAAAACTTTTGGGATTGGGGGAAATTTTTTTTCTTTTTTTGCCCGGGCCTTGGTAAGGGGGGGGAAAAAAAAAAAATTAACCTTTTCATTTGAAAAAAACTTTTGGTGTTTTCCCCAATTTTTTTGGTTGGGCGGATTTTTTTTTTTTTTTTCGTAATTTTAAAGGGGGCAAAAAGTCCCCATTTTAAAAAAAAAAGCCGCAAAAATTCGGAAAAAATCATTTTAAAAGGAAAGAAGGAAGCCCCCCCAAAAATCTTTAAAAACCAAGATTTTTTGGGTTTTGGGTGAAAGAAAATTTTCTTTATGTTGGAATCAAAAAGGCAGGGGCCGGGGGGGGAACGGTTTTATTTAAGGATTAACCCTTTTTTTTGTTTTCCCAATGGGGGGGGCCAATTTTTTTGGAAAACGTTTTGAAATTTGATTGGCAAAATTCATTTGTTTTGTAAATTTAAAAGTGTTTTTATTGGTTTGTTTTTCCCTTGCTTTTATAATTGGTTTTAAGTTTTTTTCCAGTTTAAAAAAAATTTTGTTGAAGTGTTTTCTTTTTTTTTTTTTTTTCAGGTAAAAGGGGGGAAATAAGGGGGGGGGGGCCAAAAAAACATAGAGAGGCTTTAGGAGTTAAAAAAGAAAAAAAAATTTAATTTTAAAATGGGGAGGGTTTTTTCGGGATTTTTAATTTTTGGGGTTTCGTTTTTTTTTTTGTTCCCCCGTATTTTTTTCAAAAGGGGGAATTTTTAATTTTGGGGTTTTTTTTTAGTAAATTTTTTTTCTTAACTTTTAACTTTTTTGCTTTTTTTTAAATTTTTTGATTTTGAATTTGCTTGCCATTTTTCCCAGCGGGTTTTGTTTGGGCGCATTTTAATTAAAAAAAACTTTTCGAGGGGGAAAATTTTCGGGACTGGGAAATTTTATTTGTTTTTACCGGGGGAAAAAAAAAAAGTAAAGCCAACCTTTCCGTTTTCTTTTTTTTTTACTTAAGTAAAATGCCTTTTTAAAAAAAGAACCCCGGATTTTTTGGGAGTTTAAAACTTTAATTTTTTGGGCCCCGCTGTTTTTTTTTTTAACCAGTATTTTTACTTTTGAGTTAAAAGGGGAAAAAAAACCCCCCCCCCCGATTTTTTGTTCGCTTTAAAAAAGGTAAAAAAAAAAGGTTTTTAATTTTTTCTTTGAAAACGGGTTTTTTTTTTTCCCCCACTGGGCGGCTAAAAACAAGAAAAGTTTTTTTCTAAGTTGAGGTTTTGTTTCTTAAAAAAAATCAAAAACTTGTTCGTTCAGGGGCTTCAAAAAGAACCCCTTTCCCTGAAAAAAAATTGGGAAATTTCCAAGGGGGGCGTGGGGGGAAAAATATCAAAACGGGGCAAGGGAAAAAGTTGAAAAGGCAATTTTTCTTTTTTTTTTGGGTTTTATTTAACCCGGGGAAATTTAATCGGCCCCTTTTTTTCTTATTCTAAAAAAATTCCCACAAAAAAAAAAAAAATTGCTAAGGGGAAAAAAGCTTTAACCAAAGCCTTTGTAGTTAAACCCAAAGAGGGGGGGAAAAAAAAACCTTTTTGGATTTTTGGGAAAAAAGGATTGGCGGAAAAATCAAATTTTTTTTTACGTCCTGGAAAAGGGGGAAGTTTTGGGGGGCATGGTTTTTTAGGGAAGGGGACGGGATTTTGGGGCGGGATTACGGTTTTTTCCCAGGGAAAAAGGTTTGTCAGTTTTGGGCCCCGGGGGGCGGTTCCTAAATATGGCAAAAAAACCAAAAAATTAACCCAAAAAGGCCTTACCCCAAGGGTACCCAGTTAAACCCCGGGGTTAATTTTTTGTTGATGTTTTTTTTGCCGTATAAGTTTTTTTGGAAAAAAAAAAAAAAAAAGGGAATTTGGGGGCAGGGCGGCGGGCAAAAATTTTTTTTTCCCCGCGATTGAAAAAAAAAAATTTGGGGCATTTCTATTTTAAATTTTTTTAACGAGTTTTTGAAGGGATAAAAAAAGGAAATTTTTCTTTTTATTTTAAAAGATGGAAACCCAAAACCATTCAAAAAAATTTGAAATTTTTTTCTTGGGTTAATGGGAGGAGTTTTGGGAAAGGGGGGATTGGGGTTGGTTTGTTTTCAGGATTTTTGAAGGGTGTGGTTTGGCGAAACCCCCCCAAATTTATTTGGGGGAAAAAGTTTGGGGGGGCGTGCTTCGGTTTTAGGTTCAAAGGAAAAAAAGTCTTGGAAAAAAAAAGGTTGGGCTAAAAAGGGGGGGGCCCAGTTGTTTTTTCAAAAGGGGAAAAAAAAACAGGCAATGGAAGGGGGGGTTTTTCGTTTTTTTTGAATACAATTTTTTTCGGTTTACCCAGGGAGCTTATTTTGTGTCCCGCGGGAACCCCAAAACCCGGCAAAAAAAAATGGGGGTGGGGGAAAAAGGGCAAAAAAGGGGGCTTGGAAAAGGAAGCCGGGGCCCCGGCAAAAAGGGGGCGGGGAAACGTTAATTCGGGGGGACCCCGCTTAAAATTTTAAAATTTGGAAAAATTCCCGTGGGGGGCTTTTGGGTAAAAAAAAAAAAATTTTTCGATTGGGATTTGGGGGGCTTTGGTTTGCTTTTTTGGGTGGGGCCTTTGTGGGGGTTAGGCCCCGGGGAAGTTATTTTTTTTTTCGTTTTCTTTTTTTTTTTTACCGTTAAAAAAAAAGGAAAAAGTTGGGATGACTGGGTTTTTTCTTTGGGTAAAAAAATAATTTTTTTCGGGGGATGGTGGAAATTTTTTCCCCACTTCCAAGGGGCGGTAGTAAAAAAAAAAAAAACGTTTACAAAAAAACCCCCCAAAAGATGGAGTTTTTGGTGAGGTTAATTATTTTTCGGGAATTGGGTCAAATTTTTGGGGGGGGGGGGGACTGGGTTGGCTTTAAAACTTAAACCCAAAAAAAAAAAAAGGTGTTTTTGATGGTTCTGAAAATAGGAAAACCAAAAAAAGGGTCCCTTAAAAATTTTAATTGTGCGAAATTTTTTCTTTTTTTTTTTTTTTTTGCCGTCCCCCCAGGGTTTTTTAAATTGGTTTTTCGGGCCTTAGGGGCAGCGAAAACTTCTAAACCCCGGATTGATTTAAAAAGGCCGGCAAGGGCAAAGGGGGGAATGGAACCAAAAAACCGACCCGGGGAAGTTGGGGCCCATTCAAAATTTTCCCATTTTGGGGTCTTTGGGGAAAAAAAAAAAAATTTTGGTTTTTTCCGCCCGTAAGGAATCCCAAAAGGTGGCGGAAAAAAAAGTTTTTTCCAAGAAAGGTTTAATTTTTTTGGCAAACCCAAAATTTTTCCCAAAAATTTTTTCTTGTTTTGAACCCAAAAAAGCCAAAATCCCCCAGAAAACCCCGCGGGCCTTTTTGATGGGATTTCAAAAATATTTTTTCAAAAAAAAAATGGGAGGCTTTTTCCTTTTCCCTTGCGCAAAAAATTGAAAGGAGGGGTCCTAAAAAACAAGGTCGTTAAAAAAAAACCAGGGGGGGGGCCTTTGATTGAAGCCCCACTCTTAAAAGAAAAAAACAAAAAATTCGAAATCGAAATCCTGGGGAATTTGGTGGGATTTTTTTTCCAAAGGGGGGGCCCAATTGCAAGGGGGGAGGCAAAAAAAACCGGGAATTTATTTTGGGCAAATTTAAAAAAAAAATTTGCGGGGGCCATTCCCGAAAGGGGCGCGGGGGGGGCCGGCCCGTTTTTGGGCTTTGGGTGGAAAGCAAAGGGGGGGGTCGGAGGCGTTTTCTTTCTTGTGGTGGGGGGGGGGGGGGGGGCCGATTTTTTTTTGGAAGGGGTTTCGGTAACCCTAAGGGCCAAACTTCGGGCACCAAAACCCACCCAAGTTTTTTTTTCCTTTACCGAAAAGGGAAATAACAAAGGGCGGGGCGGTTTAGTTTGTTTTTTTTTCCCCCAATTTTTTTTAACCAAACCCCCCCCAAGGCGTTTGACGGGAAAAAAAACGGGGTTGGGGGCAGTTTTATGGAAAAAAAGGAAAAAAAAGGGCCGTTAAAAGAGTGCTTTTTTTAATTTTTGCCCAAGGTTGGTTGGAAAAAAAGAGGCTTCGTTTTAAACCAAGTTTTTGGGAAATTTCGGTTTAAGCTGAAATTTGGCCCCCAAAAAGCAAAAAGGCAATGGGGGCAGGGAATAACGTTTGATTTTGATTTTACGGGGGCAAAAAATAAAGCCCGGGGCAGGCGGGCCTTGGAAAAAGAAACAAAAGGTTTCTTTTTTTTGTTTGCGGTTTTGTCCGGCAAAGGAAGTTTTTTTAAAAGCTTGAAATTTTCTGTTTGGGGGGCTTTTGAAGATAAATCTTGGGAGGGATGGTCTTGAAAAACAAAAGCGGGCAATTTGGGTTCGGGAAAAATTTCCCCCAAAAAGTGGGGGGAGGGAAGGGGCGGGAACCAAGTTTGAAAAAAGCTTTGTTTTCAAAAAGTTTAAAAGCGGTTTTTGTTTTTCTCATCAAGAAAAAACATTTTTTTTTTTAACCCCTTTTAAAGCCCCCAAATTTTTTAAAAAAAAAGGGGATTTTGGTGGTTTGGATGGTTTTTTTCTAAAAAAGATTTTAGGGATTGGCGTTTAATTAAAATTGGGGTGCAAAAAAAAAAAACTTTTAATTTTTTTTTTCTTTTTTTCGGGGGGGAGATTAAAAAAAAAGGGTTTTTTTTCTAATTTGGTTCGGGATTTTCTTGGGTTTGGGTTTTTTTTGGATTTATTTTTGTTGGCCTTTTCCATTGTTAACGGGGTTTCAAAAGTCCAATTGGGGAGAAAAGGAAAGGGGGCCCCCCTTGAAAAAAACGGGATTTAGATGTTGGGAACTGAGTTTTTTTTTTCCAAGGGGGAAAAAAAAACTTTTTGTTGTTTGATTTTGGTTTTGCCGTTTACCCGGGTGTGCTTCACACCCCAAAAAAAAAAAACCTGTAAAAGTTTTGCCAGGTCCCCCCCCAATTTTTTACCCTTGGTTTTTTTGGTTTGTTGCATTTTTTTTTGGGGATGTTTTTTTTCCTGGAAAAAAAGGGGAAAAAAAAAAGGGGGGGGGGAAAATTGATTTGAGAAAAAAAATCCCTTTTTTGTTCTTTTCCTTGTTTTAAAAAACGAAATTGGGGGTTCTTTTTTGTGAATGCCCATTGCATTTGGGGGCCAAAGCAAAATAAAACCCGCAAGGGGGGAAAAAAAAAACCTTTTAATTAAATGGGGGGGGGCGTTTTTTTCTTTTTTTGGATTGGGGGTTTCTGGGGGCTTTTTTTTTGGGGAAAACCTTTTACTTTTTGTTTTTTCTTATTGGCTGTAGGGGGGGAAAAACTTTTTTTTTTGGGGGGGAAAAAAACCCATTCCTCTTGCTGGGCCCCAAAAAAATTTTTTGGGGGGGATCGTTTAAAAAGGTCGGGGGGTTTTTTTTTCCGTTTTATTGCCCATTTTGGTTTTTTAGTGGTTTTTTCCCAAAAAAAAAATTGGGCATTTGTGGCAACAAGGCTAGGGCTTTTAAAAGATTTTTTTTTGGGAAAAAAAAAAAAAGCCAGGGGGGCCGGAATTTAAACCCCCCCCCAAAAGTTTTTTCCAAAGCGGGCTTCTTTTTTTGGCGGGGCTGGGGAAAAAATTTTTTAAACGTTTTTTTTAAATTGGGGGGGTTTTCTTTTTTTTCAAACTTGTTTAAGGATTTAATTTTTCCGGGAGGGGGGGGAACAAAAAAAAAAAAAAAAAAAAAAACGGGACCCCCCCCCCCCGGGGGGGGCCATTTTTGTTGGTTTGGCGTTTTTCGGTTTTTTTTGTTAAATTTTTTTTCCCGATATTTTTTTTATTTGGGGGGGACCTCAATTTTAAATGTGTTTTTTGGGCGGGGGTCCCCAAAAAGTTTAAAGGCCAAAATAAAAACCGGTCGGGGGTTTTTAAAAGAAAAGGGGGGGGGGGTTTAACCCCCCCGTGGGGGGGGCTTTTGGTTGTTAAAAACCAAAATAAAAAAAAAAGGGGTATTTTTCCAAAAAAAAAAAAAGGGGGAAATTCAAAAAGAAAAAAAACCCCCCGGGGGGGGGGCTTAAATTTTTTTTTTTTTTTTCAAAAACTTTTTAAAAGGGGGGG
>Ga0163217_1081852_pt1 | contig 14134 bp, 13 predicted proteins | sample SynspAceP_FD_185933 | JGI IMG/M metagenome (GOLD analysis project Ga0163217, IMG submission 185933) | Saline lake microbial communities from Ace Lake in Antarctica - Synechococcus sp. Ace-P (PacBio error correction) | ecosystem: Environmental > Aquatic > Non-marine Saline and Alkaline > Saline ... | reverse complement strand
CTGCAGCCGCATTTCGCTCCACCTCCCGGGTTCAGATTCTGCACCGTCATGGCGATGCCCTTGAGGACTTCGGCCATTGACCGGGTTCGTTCACCGTCTGTAAGAACGATTCGCAAGGTTTGCGCGCGGTTCACCGAAGCTTTGAACGACATCGGTGCTGTTCCCGTTTCGCCACTTGAGGAAGAGGTCTGGAGGGGGCCCTGTAATTCTCCTATCAGCCAGAAACCTCGGTAAGATTTCTTCGCAGAGCTCATTGCCTGTTCGAGATTGCGGCGCCTCCCAGCGGACAGGCGGCGGTGCGGTCGGGGTTCACCAGCACTATGCGGGCGCCTCGCCATCCAGCAGAGGCAGGCCCCCATCGCATGTTGGCACATCAGAGCGGTCTGGCTGTTTCACCTGGTGCGGCCGGTGAGATTCTTCAATGTTTGGTGCGACGTCGCTGAGACCTCCAGGCCGTGAGGCCATGTCGAATTGTAAGCCCTGGAGCAGTTGGCCCAGTTAACGCCCACCGGCCAAAGGCGGACTACGAGGCCTCAAAGTTCGCGCGAGGGGCGATCGCCCGCACCCTCCTGCCGGGAAGCTCCTTGATCGTCGCGGTGAATCGTCAGCGCACTTGAGCACCGCTCAGAGGACATCACTCAGCAGATCGACTATGAACACGGACACCGGTCACTTGTGCGCGTGTGAGCGCCGCACTGGCAGCACCGCCCGTTGGGAAATTTGATTGCCAAGCGCAGAAGCCCCGATACTTTTGCCATCACTCACCATCGGCGACGAACACATCAGTCACCTGGCATCGGGGCTGTGAATCAGGTGGCTGGGCGAATCAGCGGGGTTCGGAGCGGCCGGCGCTGCAGATGGTGCGCAGACTCCAGCGCTCGGACTCATAACAGCAGCTCACAACTGCCAGCACTTTCGCGTTAGGCCGTGATACGCATGATGCCGGATAGGTCCACGCCATCGGAAATCCGGTGTCGAGACAATGCGTGACTAGGTATTCCTGACTCCGGCTAGTGCAAACTGGAGCCGCCAGAATTTCAGCCACCGCCGCCAGTGCTCCCGGTGCTTGGACCTCGGCCAACCGGGTGATCCGTAAAGACAATTGGCGGAGAGACTAGCAGAACCCAGAATCCCGGCGAAAGCGGGAGTGTCATCATACCAGGCATCCTCTGGATGCTGTTGTGACAGGCGACCAGAAACGATGATCCCTCAGTAATCATTCAAAGCTGACTCCACAGAGGTGGCCAACCGCCCACGCCAGCAAGACTTGGTCGTGCAAGCTGAACTCCGGCCCCCCCAAACTCAGAATCGCCTCCACAGGAAGTGCGTGTGCTCCACCGTTCAGCCTGGGGCGGTGCGGGGGCGCCGTGTTGTGAGGATGATGGGGGTTGCCCCGGTGGAAATTTAGCGGCGGCCACCATACCCAACCCGTCGCTTAACGTACGCCCACCCTAGAGAGCGCCGCACCTGCATGCGCCATTATCGCGGCGATAAAGCAAATCCACGTCGAGCGACCTGCTCGAGCCCGGACTGTAAGCGCCGGAAGTGCAGGGCGTCCGAAGTCTTCGCCTGGGCCACCACGGCCAACAACACGCCCGCCCGCCGTAACGATCGGCGCCACCAGGCTCCTGCGGCTGCGCATGAACACACTGACGATCGCTCTTGGCGGCAGCTTGATCCTCGATTCACATCCCCGAGCCCGAAGGCTACATCGGGGTAGCGGCACGCGGCCGGAACCACGCAAGGCAATTAGACAAGCGCTCAGCGCTACGCCCCAGGCTTGGCCGCCTCGTGCAGCTTGGGCCGCTGGCGCATGGCCAAGCAACACCTGCGCCAGTTCCGCCTCCGCGAGCAGGGGCATCAGGGTCTGAACATTTCAGGGTCGCCGACGGCAATTTGATTCTTGATACCTTTTGAGGCCAATCAGGGTGTGAGCATCAGCCCGATGGCATATGATGACGCCGCTTGATAGTCGATTTGCGCTCGCCCTTTAACGCCCTCAAGTGGGCTCGGAGCCACCAGCTGAGCCGCCAATCTCCTCTCCAGGCCAATCGGCATCGAGCAGACAGGGGGCAGGGGCATAGGCCGCCCATGCCCGCCGGTGTTCGGACCCCGTATTCTCCTTTACACATTTTCTTTTGTTCGATCCTTGGGTCGGCGGGAGCAGCACCATCGTGCGGGCACTCGGTGAGGGCAAACACGAGACCTCCGGACCGCTGCAGCGCTCTTAAAAGCACCAGGGCCAGGCTGGTGAAGCCGGCATCAAAAATGTACCTCAATTGGCCTGCCGGGTCGTCGCCAGGGCTGTCGGCACAGTTTTTGCACCCCTTGACTTTGCCGCCAGCCAAGTCGGCGCTTGACGACCAGCGGCAAAGCCATGGCTCTCGACACCTCCAGGGCCCTGCTCGCGGCTTGTGGTGGGCCCAGTCAGCGGCCGGTCGGAACGCCCAGCCCTCACCTGTATTGAGTTTCCGCTTGGCCACTGCTTGCTCCGACTCCGAGCTTTCCTGGCGCCATCGCCGCCGGGCTTCCGCACACGCCAGCCCAGCTTTCCGCAGGCCGATCGCGCACAATCCCAATCTGGCCAAGAGTCCAGAGGCCTTCAGATTACCTGGTTTTCCAACCACCCAGCTGTCCCTTCGCACGCTCCAAGGCCAATGGCGGCGATTCAGGCCGGTGTCGTAGAATCATTCGCGCCCACCGGAGGGAGCTCGCAGAGCCCAGCTGGCTGGCCGTTCCACCGTTTACCCGGTCGCACCCCAAGACCTGCTCCGACCCCCGGCAGCCACGCAGAGCCCAGGCGAGAGGCCATTTTTCCACTGACCGCCCGGGAGCCACCCCCAGGCACCAGGGAGGATGTGGCAGCAGGTTGCAGGGTTCGAGTTGTAGTCATCGGGACTATCATCGGAACGGTGGGGGCCGGGTTTCCATTAGGTGTGGCCCTTGGGATCGCCGACGTTGTCGTTCCTTTCTATTACGATTGGCTCGGCGCGCCGGGGCGTGATTGGCCATCCTGCATGGTGGCTGCTACCTGGTCTCCGCCTTGCTTGCCTGGGTGGCTCTGCGCTTTGGCGGCGTCCCAAGCTCGTTCCCTACAGTGGAACCTTGCATTGAACCCCTGCATGCCGCGTTTTTCGCAATTGGCCATGGTATCGGCGAGGCGCTTTCGGCCGTCCTGGCTGGCGATGAACTACCAAGCATATTGTGCAGGCCTTGTCAGGAAGATCGCCCGCTTCGATCTTACTCCCGAGCGGCTGCGGCCCAAATGCTGGGGAGCGGCTTACTGGAGCTGGGCCGGCCCCCCAATATTCGATTGTGGTTTATGATCCACCAACGCCATGCCCTGATCACGCTGCCGGGCGCCGGAGGCGGCCCTAAAAAAACCGTGCTCGAGTCGCTATAGGCCCGGCTTCGCAGGAACCGAGCGTCAGCAATGGTTTGATTCAGCAATGGCGCAGCGGCCAATTGCGGGGCTTGACATCGCCGCAGCCTGCGAAGCCTTGCTCTCGGCGCCTGGCCGCCGGGATCTGGCCCAGCCCCTCGAGTTCACGCCCTGCCGATGCGGCCCACGCCAGCGAGGTCGGCAGCCTGGAAACCACGCGTGGCCTGGCCCTTGACGTACCTAGTTTCAGTCATGGCTCGTGCAGGGCCATCAGCATGGAGGGCCGCGCCCTGATTGCTGGCTGTGCCGGCTGCACTGTGGGCGGGGTGGTCAGACCCATTTCGACTGCAGCGGGCGCCCTGGTGATTGAGACCATGCCGATCGCCGAACGCAATCGCTCTGCTGACATTCGGCCCTGGACCAGGCCGCCGCGGCCGCGGCCTGGGGGTTTGGCCGGCCGAACTTGCGTACCGTCTGCAGGGCCAGGCCTGCGAAACGGGGCGCTGGGTGCCAAGATCCAGCGCCAGTGAAGCGCGGCGCTCTGCGGCTAGGCAGCGCTTCGACGGATGCCTTTGCCCGTAATGGCTGCTGCGGCGTACACGACCGGCGTGAGAGGGTCGCGGGCCGAAGCAATGGAGCGGGCCTTTGCGCGCTCTGTGCCCGCTTTCGCGTTGGCGGCACACCCCACCCGTCCCCTGCCGTTCCCTTGCCGTCCCCCACCCTGCGCCATTGACTGCTTACCAGCTCGAGCCCCTGCTCTATAAGGGGCAAGGCCAAAAGTGTTTTTCGCATCGGATCAGAGCGGAACCTGCTGGCCGTCGGAATTCAAGGTTGAACGCCACAGGCCTTCAATCGCCTCAAGAAGTCCAGTTGCAGGGGACAGGGGCCAACTTCCACTGACAGGATCTCCGCCCTCTTGCTCCGTAAATTGGCGGACGGACTGGCGGTACGCACCCAAATTACCGAGTGGGACTCGATGTGCGACCGCTGGATGCTGGCTAGCAACAGGTTGCGGGGTGTTCCCCCTGGAAGGTGGCGTGATCCGCAATCTGGGCGGCAGGCTTCACTCTGCGCCAGCTACGATCGCGGCTGGGCACCCGCTGAAGCCACCGTGTCGATCTGTACTACAAGGACGACGCGTTCGAGTGTCCCGCTGCTTCCGAGGGCCAGGCATGGAATGGCTGGCTTGGTGACGGGCGAGGCAACGCCTTGAACTGGGCGGCTGGCCGCTGGATTCCAACCGCCTGTTGCGGACAGATCTGTTCAGCGGTCGTGCAGCTTGGAATTAGTGGATTTACAAGCTTGAGTTCGGCTTTTCACCACAGCCGGTGAAATTCGGATGCTTGTCCGATGAGATCAGGCCGGGACCACCTGTCGGCTCTGGGACTGCCAAGTGGAGGATCCCAGCGATCGAATTCTGGACAAGGATGCTATTCGGCAAGGACCTCGGTGGGCGTTGATCGATAGGCCTTATGGGGGAGAGTCCTTGAAACGGGGTGCCAAGGGGAATTTGCCTCAACCCGGTCTACCGTGAAGGGTTCACGGCAATATGCGGCGGTAGCGGGCGTATTGCTCGGAGAATTCATTGCAGGTGGCACCCGCAAAGCCATACCGAGCAACGATTCCCTCTGTGCGGTGTGATCCGTCGGCACGGCACTGTCGGTCCTGATAGGCGGCCCTGCCACTGCTGGCTTTCTGGTTTCGCTGCTGCAACCCGGCGCGGCCGCTATCAGGGGGCCAGGGCGATTTCCGGCCCGAGCCAAGCCGAACTCGCCCAAGGCCCATACGAGGGAGCCTGAAGCCTTTAACGCCTTGAAGCCATGGCGCCTGAGGCGAAGCAAAGCGACCCGATCCCACGGTGAGCCCCTTAAATCGACGCCAGCTGTACCCGCTCGCATTAGCGAACAGGCCCCTGAGCCAACCCCTTTGAGCCAGCAGAGCTGCTTGGAAGGCCAGCCAGAGGCTCCAGCAGGAGTGGACACCACCATGCCGGGTCTCTCCGCCCCAAACAGCCCCGGCTCACGCCCAGGCCCGGGCAGTCCTGCGGCGCCCGCGAGAGTGCACCAACCTGAGCCGAATCGGAGTGACTGTATCAGTGAGGTGTCGGGTCGCAGGGTTCTGTGGCCCACCCGAGGCGGAACGAGGTGGAGACTGGCCGTCTACGACGCATGGTTGGTCGACGCGGCAGCCGCGTCTCCCGTTCTACTGCTTTCAGATACGATCTCCGTCCTAGTCAATCTATGTGCAGAACGGGCTGGTTTTCGGATGTTGCGCGTACAACGGTGGCGGCCGTCGGCGTGCAACTGGTGGTAAGATCGGCCACGGGGGCCAACCCCGTTGCTCCAGAAGGTGGAGTTCAGCACAGCTGACATCAAAGCTTCCCCGCGGGTTCTCCAAGACACTTCGCCGCCGACTTCGACAGGACCCTTCAAACCTCAACACCCCTGCAGGCCCGCGTGCAGAGTTGCAGAAGTCGTGGTACTCGACCAGGGGGCTATTCGCCTCGCCAGGATCACTGGACGAGTCGGGTCAGCCCGGGGGGAGAGAAGGATGGTTGGAACTGACGGGTTTCAGCGAAAGGCAGACCAGTCCAGGGGATGAGAGGTGCAATTTCTCAACAGGAGAGACAGTTCGCCGCCCACCAAAACGACAGGAGGGCGAAACCGATTTCCGTGGCCAAAAACCGAAGCCCTGGTGAAGTCACCAGGGCGATTTCTACGCGAAGGCGGGGGGAGAGATCTTAACCGCACCGCCAGGACTCGAGGTAGATACTTCAAGCGCCTTTACGGCACCGGGCCTGTTCGGCAGATGTCAAGGTGGACTCTTGCGGGCCGTGTTCCTGCACGCCTAGGCGAGGTTGTGATTGTGCTGGGATGGTCGAGCAGTACCACATGGCTCTCTCTCAGGTGGTTCTCGGCTACAGCCAGAGCAGGGGGGTTTTCGGCCAAATTCAGCTCAGGGACACCAACCTTGATCGGGCCCGCGCCTGGATATGTCGGTCAACTTTCACCTACGGGAGTTTCGGCGGACCTGGCCGTATATTCTCGTTCACGGATCCCTGGATCAAAGGGCGACAGTTTTTACCGCACAGCCTTCGGGCCCGGTTGTTCATCAGTCGGACGTTCCCCAGTATCTATCAAGCAGGACAACGGCAACTCAACACCGCCTCGGACTTCTTACGAAGCTCGAGCACGAGGGTTGCTTGTTACACATCATAACTCCAGAGCAACCCGAAGGCCGGGTCGCTTCAGAATTCGTCAATGAGAAGCCGAAGGACGAATTCCCAGGGATTCAGCTGGTTATTGATTACGACGGCAATTCTCGATCGCGTCCAGCGTGTGCAGTGGGTAGGCACACACTCCAGTTCCGTGCAGGGGCCTCTCAATAGCGGCGACCGTTCAAGCTTGGGCGATGGTGGAAATCGTTGCTGGGGCGCGAGTGCCAGGATAAGTAGGCGATCAAACTTCGCCGGTGAATCATCGCCATTCGGCGTGAAAGACTACCAACAAATTTATCGACTGGTGACGAGCGCGTTTATCGATAATTGTGGTCTGTGTCGCTTCAAATTGCGCCACAGCAGGCAACATGGTAGTCGCGTGTAGCCGCCACGCACACCCTCAAACGACTCGCGCAACCCCACCTCAGAGCAAGCCTTGTCTGAGAGCGTCACCGAGCAGTTCGTCTTTCAGGTGTGCTACCGGGGATTCCCTACCTTCAATCGCCTGCGCGGGCAGGCTACTCTTTTTCATCCTGGTGAATAACAGGTTGAGTTTTACAGAGGCTGCGCCGGAGTCCTAGTGCGAACCAACCGATTGCACAGGCCCCTGGCCTTTCAGTTCAGGCGGGCACCACCATCGGCGACCCTGCCTCCCTTACGAAGGGCTCTTCATTTGCTAGGGCGGATCGAACAACTCTCGGGTGCCGCGGCTTCTCCGACTGTGACCTCGGTGTGCGCTGAGCTGTCTCGAGTGGAGGCCACCATCGATAACTCGCTTTCCCTGCTTTCCAGCATATCAGCGGGCAAGTGTTATCGATTTGGCGCACCACCTTCGGGCCACCAGATTTCGTATGTGCAAGTGGCATTCGCCTGCGGGAAAATGACTGAAACAAGCCAGGCAGTGGCTTCCTTCGGTGGGCACTCGGGCCTGATCGTGGACAAACGGCTCGTCGGGCCGTTGCGCCTGGAGGTGGCCAGCCGTGACTTCAGCGTTGACTTGGCGCTTTCAACCTCGGCGGTTGGCTGGATAATTCTGAGGCATGATCTGGCCTGAGGACCTTGCAGGCCCTAAACGCTGACGAGCCGTTGAATGCCAGGGCGTGGGCCTGCAACGGCACCACGTCAAAGGTTGCGCCTGAAGCGCAAATCCAGGCGGCTACCGTGTTGGGGCTTGGCTGAATCAGCCGGTGGTGCGCTGGACCCTCTCCTCCTCCAGGTCTCGAAACCAAGCTCGTGCACGGGGCGATTCAGGTTCGATCAGGCGCTGTTCTGGCCACCTGCTATTGTGAGATCTGCTCGCTCGCGTAATCGTCCCGCACCTGGGCTCAGCACTACCTCGGTACATCCGTCGGTGGACGGTTGAGGATGGTTGCCCGCCTCGACGTTAACGCCTCGCCTGGTGTGTGGCCAGGCGATGCGAGGCAGGAGCTGACGTAACCCCTCGGCGAACGGAGGCTCCCTGCAGGAGATATCAGCGCGATCACCCTGTCAAGGACAAGGCCAGGAAGCTTAGTCCCCGCAGCCCTCAGCTTACCAAGCCCCTGGAGGGCGCGGCGATCGAATTTCAGACCAGCCGGCGATCGGCCGGCAAGCTCTATTCCTCGAATCACACCCCCTGAGTTTTGTTGACGGAGATGCACCGGCCCGCCCTTCGGCTTCGCGAGCAGGTGAACCAGCTCAGAGGCTTGGGCGGCTGAATCAAGGGCGGCTACCTCAGTAACGCACTTCGATCATTGCTCAGACGATGTGCCAGCCAGTGTGAATCCACCGCGCTGCGATATTGACGCCACGCGCGCAGCACGTGTGCGCCATAGCTTCTTGTTGCTTGACTCTGCTGGTGCGATCTGCTGTGAGTGAGTGCTTGCCCGAGCTCAGGTTTGCTTACCGCAGACGATCCCATGGGCTGCACACCGCATTGCGGCGAGCTCCTTGGCTCGCCAATCAGACCGGTTGCCCTTTGATAGCACGTGACCTCGTTCCCTCGCCGGCACAATGTCCCTCTCGCTGACCAGTGAGCAGATCCGGGTCAATCTGTTGTGCCGCACCTTGTTAACCCCTTTGCCCCATCGTGACCGGCTGATTCGAACCATGAGCCCGTTATAAAGATGAAACTAATGTTGCGCGGGCCATTCAAGAACGTCACCCCTCAACGACCCCCAGTTCCAGGGCCATTTTCCCTGGGCGGGCGATTGATGCCGGAGTGATTGATCGTGCAGGCTGATGAGTCCAGTCGTTGGCTGCTTGATCCTCGTGCAGAGATTTGCCCGGAACTGGTCCCAAAGGGTGCCTGTTCGTCTTTGCTGGAATCGATGTGTTTTGCGCTTTTAACAGCTTCGGCCGGGGATGGTGCCGGGCAGTATCTCCAGTTGCGGACGGCATCAGCTGGCGAACTCACTATCGCTAAACGCCAGCAGACTTCCCGGCAAAAGTGAACGTAAGGGCAGAGGTCCATCGGTGGAACTGCGCACACTAAAAAAGGTGTGTTTCCGGAGGACCTGCTGTTTCTCGCTGGTTGGAGCTTGAGCCATATGACCAGCGCAGCCGTTGGAACATCGATTCCATCCACTGCCTTGTGTCGGACACCACACGGACAAAGTTTGCCCTAGCTGGGCGTGGAATCGCGTAATAGTATTGCCGTTGATCTGGACCCTGGACGATGTGACAAAGCCTACGAGGACACCATGCCCTAAAGCAGCAAGAAAATACAAGCGCCTCCCCGTTGGTGATCGAAGAGCGGGATGAACATGAGGCGCGTGTCTCCGTCCAATCAGTCCCCCCGATTCTTCTCCCCTGGGCATCATCGGAGGATTGAAGACCTCAGGACTCTTCAAGTACGAGCGGGCGCCACCCACGACTAGTTAAGATAGTCTTCACGCCATGCAACGATCACCACACATTCGCGAATATAGCGTCACGACTCAAGGCGCGCGGCCTGCCGATGGCGAGTGCCAGACTTTTTACTGCAGGCAGCAGGCAATCTGCTGATGGGCGGCTATTGCCATGTGGGCCACAACTGTGAGGGCTGGCTCGATGGATATTTGTGGTAGTTCAACCCCGGATGGCTGTATCTAAGCCGGCCACGTTGGTTGATTTGGCTCGACTCGCGGCCTCAGACTCTGCTGATTCAAGAGAAAAAACGGTGTGCTGCCGAGGCATTCATCAGTTCAGTCTGCCACCCCATCTTCGGCAAGCTGACTCGTATGGAATTGGGTGGGATGAGCCGCTATCTGACGTCGATGTGCTCCCTTCGCGGAGTCTTGAGGGCCATCCGGTGGTGGCTGCGGTAGGGCTCAACCGGATCGGGCCTGCGGCCGCAGCGGGGCTCTCAGACGCGCGATTGGTGCTCCGTCTGAGAGCAATTGCAGGTGAGGTCTTGGAACGCCTGTTACCGCGAGCGGACAGGTGCTGGTGAGGCCTCGGCCCGCATCCGCCAAGACCAACTAGAGTTCAGATCGCTGATGAGTCTGGATGCCGCTCTGTGAAGGCCTCGATTCACCGCGGCGGCGCAGGGCCCCCTGCCCCAACCACCGCTGATGAGCGCAGGCTTGACCACTGATCACAGGCACGGCGATGGAGTGATCCGGGATCTCCAAGGGGGCTGCGGTGGATCCAGGCCCTCCATGCCGAAAGCACGCCCGGCGCGGACTGCCGCTGGGATTCATGGCCATTAGGCCTCCGCGTAAGAGCTGCATGGACGCGGGCCGGGGCCGGCTGGGCTGTGGCGAACAACCGCACCGCAATGGGCGGCGCGATCGGGTGTGGGAAGCGCTGCCGCATTGTGGTCGCTGCTCCCTCTCGCGCAGACGGCGCGGACTTGGGCCGCGCTGCTGCGCCAAGCGCACCGCGCCCGATCGTGTCAGGGTGGCTGATCGATTACTCCTGGGAGCCCAGGTGTCAGCCTGGGGCTCACCTCAGACGAACCGAGCTGCCCGAAGGTTGTCGATCACGTTCTACTATCTGTGCAACCCGGAGATAGGGCGTATCACTGGGCGTCCGAGTAGTCCGAGGGCCGGCAGGAACCGAGAACTGATCAGATTCAGCGCTCGCATCCTGGCGATTCTTTTCGGAGAAGCGCGCTTCTACGCCGAGCGGGGAGCCGGACGTTGACTGGGTGGGCCACACTGCTGCTGTGACAACGTCATGCGCAGCGAAACCAGCGGAGGTACGCGCCCGACAGCACTGGGCCTGGCGGCAGGTCGAACATTGCTGCTGCTAGCATGCCTGACTCTCTCCCGCGCCACAGGATATGCGCTATCTGTGTGCCCCCTTGCGGCAGGCAGCGGCGGCTGATATGGGCAGCGCAGCGCCTGGCGAACTGCGGGTAGATAGGCCGGCGGGCAGCGCATTCTCTGAAAGTGACCCGATGGCACGCCTGCAGCTGCGTCAGGCTGGCGTTCCGGTATGGGTGATTAGGTGGTGCCGCCGGCTCAGCGCGCGGACCAGACCTTGGCCCGGCGGTCCTCTCTGCCGCCCCGCGGACTCGCCCTGACCAAGTGTTCAGGGACTGTGAAATTGTGGGAGATAGAGCCGCTGCGCGGGGTGCCCCGGAAGTGGTCGTGATACCGCGTCAGTCGCCGCCCACCGCAATTTGGCCCGGCCACCCATCTTCCATTCTATCCCGCTCGTCACATCTTCACGTGAGGAACTTAGGTGCTCTAAATGAGCGGCTCGCGTTCCGGAGTTTGCTCTCAGACAGCTTCAGTTTGCCGAGCGGGTCGGTGGCTGCCTCGCCTGCCACTCTGGATCCCTGGTCCTCAGCGCGCCCCGAGTTAGCTGAGATGATTGCGTGGAATGGCTATCGCTGTGTGCTGGAAAAAGTGACATGTGGCTCGAACTGGGATGTCACCGCCAGGGCGGGCCACGAATCTTCGAACCATCTGCCTGGAGGAGCCCCCTGAACCCGAATAGCCGTCGCCCCCCTCTTTACGCCCCCGGAGTTGACAGCCCTCGCTAGTCTATGAATTCGGACATTCCTCCCCTTCTCAACTCAAAGTTCTGACAAGACGGCAGACGAATTCAGCAGACCAGCCGACTGCGGCTGGCCCTGCGCTGGTCTGGCTTGTCGGATGGTCTGTCTTAGGTCTGGTGGTTAGCTCCTAGACTATTATCCGACAGAGACACGGTTCTCAGCCGGTGATCTGGAAGGCTCAAGTGTTCGCCGGTGTGTTGCTTACTAGGTATTCTGGTGTGCGAACACGACTTAGGTCGCTCCCTACGGCCTGTGGTCTGATGACAGGTGCAGTGGCGGTCATCAGCGGTAGAGTGTCCAAGACAACCCCACTATACGCGCGAGGTGACCGCCGGTAGAGAATTTCGTGCCATCTTCTGAAGTATGCGATGCGTCGTCGCTGTGTCGAGAAAATAAAAAAGACTCGGACGCAGCGATCCTAGGGATATCCATTGCTGGGGCTTCTGGTCAGCACAGTCGATTCCCATCCACGAGAATTCGTGTGTGAGCCGTCGGACAGTTCTGTGACCGTGGTGCGCATCCCTAAACGCTCGTCCCCGTGGGGCTCGGCGGATCTTCACCGAGCGGCACACGTCAGCAGGAAGCAGGCCCTCGTCCAGTATGCAGGCGGCGGGCTGGACGTGAGGTATCATGAGAAGGCGCTAGCTGTCTCGCCCGGTTGAGCGGGTGCAGATCCGTAACCGCTATCAAGCTGGCCCTCAGCGACAGCTCTGGGTGACAGTCGAGGTAGCGACCTCGCTTCACCAGACTACGCCGCAAACAAGCTCAATAACAACTGATGTACTCCGGCTGGTCTGGCGTAGTACGCTTCGCCTCAGTCGGCTCAATTCAAGATAATCTGGATGGTGGTTCGCAAAGGCGTCGAAACCTCTGTGCCATGTATGTGCGACTGCAGCGGGGCAGAAGTCCTGTATGTAGATGCTACCCCAATGGGCTTGAACATCCTTACTGGAGTGAAGGCTCAAGACTAGTCACAAACTCTCGTTGTGTTGGGGGCGGAGTGTCGGAGCGTATCTTGGCCTTGCTCAGAGCCTAGTAGCCTAGGTAGAGGGTATTTGAGAGCTACGCTTGCCGGCACTGTGTTAGAGTGAACTCGAAGGAGTATGTCAGTAGCTGATTATTATAGCGCTGGCATGACTCGCGCCTCGCGTCGCCGGCCTCACTTCTCATCTCGGTCCTTCGCAGCCCGCTCGTGGCTATGCGGTCGATAGCTCGCATCTCTTACGCCCGGTGCTGTGCGCTAACAGGCTTGATCGGCTGGCGGTGGTCGAGTAGATTGTGTGCGATGTGCACGAGATGATGGAAGCCCGAGCCAGCGATGAGTGCTGGTATTCCGTGGCTGCGCCCGGTGAGGCGTGGTGGTCTCTCAAGTTAGAGCGAGGTTGTAGCTGAGAGTCCTTGGAATCCGAGCCCATCGGGCGACGTGCGATGAGACGGTGCTCGTATGAGTTAACCGCGGCCTCTTCCCCTCCATCAGGACCACCCCGCTCAGTGTCACTACGATCGACGAGCAGAAGTTCACGTACAGCAACAGGCCCGGCCGGCGAGACATTTGATCCTGAGCAGGGTCGACTTCCGCAAGGTTGCCGGTTGACGCCTCACGACGAGACAGATCCCGACGGCAAACAGCAAGCACTCCGAGCTGGGCGCTGTACCTACTGCAAGCTGTGTCACAGGTACCAGCGGGATTCTTTCTGAAACGGCCATGCGTTGCGGTTCAGGCGTTGAGGGCCAACTTTAAGAGCGGAGTCCTCCTGGATTGACCCACTTCGGTACTCAAAAGGTGTGGCGTCACGCTCCACCCGTGGCACGGCTGGATCCAGCCACCCCGCCCCTTGTCACTCAGACCGTGCCGGCGATGTCCATGGGTTTGGTCCCAGGGCTTTGGTCCTGCTTCCGTTGATGAAATCCGATGGTCAGGGGACAGAGCGGCGGTGCATAGAGGCATGCCTTGGCCCGAATTCGGGTTATTGAGGTCGGCCCGGGGGCTCTTGAGCCCTCTTGTAGGAGGCCTTCAGCGCTTGCATCCTCCTAGAGGATGCTCACCGCCGAGGCAGTCGGCTTCGAAGTCAGGTGAGATCGTCCGGCGCGGCCATTCGTGGCGACAGAGGCCGGCGATGCTCAGTTACCCCGGGCAATCACGAGGGCACGGCCACGGTAGAGGAGTGGCCGACTCACCACCGCATTCAGGTCGTGGATGCCCGTATGGCGTAGACTGAGTGGTGCATATACGGCCAGGGTTGAGGGCCGGCCTTCGTTGCATCCGGTGTCTGTTCACTTCGATCGTATTGCCGTTGGAGGCGTCAGGGATGCGCACGGGAGATAGACGAAGGACTCGCATAGATCATTCTACGTTTCGCAGGCCGCCACGATCCACGTGACTCTCCACACGTATTCTTGCTCTAAGGCGATGGCACGAGGCAGCGCTGCCGATGGCGACGGCGGCACTGCCGCCCGAGGTGTCGCTACGTTCTTATTGATTCTGGACCACCGGGCTTGAGGTTGTAGCGCGCCGCGGAATCGAAGGTCACCCTTGCGATCAACACCCAGCCGGGCGGCTGGCCCC
>Ga0163217_1070949_pt1 | contig 14134 bp, 9 predicted proteins | sample SynspAceP_FD_185933 | JGI IMG/M metagenome (GOLD analysis project Ga0163217, IMG submission 185933) | Saline lake microbial communities from Ace Lake in Antarctica - Synechococcus sp. Ace-P (PacBio error correction) | ecosystem: Environmental > Aquatic > Non-marine Saline and Alkaline > Saline ... | reverse complement strand
GGAGAGGTTCCAAATGACTGGCAGGAGCGACTTGAATGGCCTTGCGCTATTCCATGATAAAATGGCCACTGAGAATACTACCATTATCACGCGCTCTAACAAAGCTTGGCCGTTTCAGTACAATCAGTACATTCCGGCGAGAATTCATGTTCTTTGAGACGAAATCAGCTTGGAAGATCTCTTGATGATTGTAAAAAACAATTATACCTACATGGCAGAAATTCAGAATTCGCGTGAATTTCTGGCGATGGAGATAGTGGCTGAGGTGATAAAATTAGAAATTTTGAAGAATTTTATGGATTTCGGTTTGCAACCACTTGAATTGACAGACTGCTAGGGACTATCCGGCATGAGCCAAACTTTGAAGCCAAAGTTGATTTTGGTACCCACTTTCATTCCCCAAGCCCTTCGCTGACCAAGAGATCCAAACAGGAGATCTTTATCGGCAGTTTCGGAGATTATGAAGATGTGGCTAGCAAAGATAGAGCGTAAGGAGCTGAAAAAAAAAAGACCCTTCCTAAATGCGGGCTTCAGATCAAATTTGCTTATGCATTGGACTTGTCACAAAGCTCAGGGTGGTCAGTGGAAGGCTGTTTTTGTGGAATTCAAAGGATATTTGCCTGAAGATCAACAGTAGACGTGATTTTACACGATGGGCTTTTATACTGCCAATTACTCGGGCTACAGAAAGAATTGTATTTGGTAAACTTGACCCAGACCTTTTTTCTTTAAGAACAAAAGTGAAGAAGCATTTTAACTTATTTTAGGAAATGAAAATCTATTAGGAATGGATTTTTGCCACTATTTTTCACTTTAGTTCTTCAATCGCATATTTTGGTGTATTGAAATTCAAATCGCATTTAAGACTTAAACAATATTAAAATTCATTGAAAAAATAAGCGTTTTATTTACCACTAATGCTTTGGCTTGCATTTCAGGCAAATGCACAGAGTCAGGGGGCAACAATCATATTTAAGGGAAAAAGTCTATCAATTTTGGGATAGTACTCAGGGTGATAAATATCTCATACTTTCTCCTTCACCAATTCTGGAAAACGCGCCATTGCATCATCTCGGAATGTTGCAAGTGACTTGTGATGTACTGCCACCAATGGCCAAAAAGAACAATCGCACCAGGGTAAAAACATCAGAAGATTTCGGTTTCTTTTAACTCCGCAGGGAAAATGGGGCACAAGAACTCAGTCATCCGGATTTATCCAATGCCTTCTGAGCCATAGAGAAATATCTTTTGATCTCAATGTATTGCCAAAAACAAAAAACTAGTCGAAACTAATCCAAAAGATTATATCACCTCGAATGCTATTCGGGGTTTTTTTATGAATAATTCTAGATCAGAACTTTATCCCTTGATCTTGGTGTTGCCACTTTAGTACTATGAAAAAAAACACAAAAGAATGCCGAAGAAAAAAGCGAGTCCACCAGAGCTCGGTTTTCAAAACATCATCTGGCCAAGGGAGAAAGCACCTTTTTTTAGCTATTCCTGATTATTATAAGCCGACTAAGCCAGTTTAGTGCTTCCGGAGCGTCAAAATCCTTTAATTGATGATGTTCATCGCCAAGCAATGATTAGACAAGCTCAAACTGCTTTATTATGGTTGTTTAGCAGCGATAGTAATCCAGTCGGTGGACTTCTTATGCCTTGACTCAGATATTAAGTGTGGAGGCTCAAAAATCTATCTCCAAACTCCGATCACAAGTGCAAATGTCATATCATTAAGCTACCGATCCGATTTCTTTGATAATACCAAGACAGGGGAATTGGTTCAGAATTAGACCGATGTAGTAGAAGGCGTCAGGAATTTGGTTGAACCGGTTTGCCCAGATGATGAGGATATTTACCGCATAATTTTCATTATTTCTTTTGATCAGCATCAGTCCAATGATGACGCTTTATGTTGCTTGCTCCAGTGTTATTTCGGGGTGGTTTTCTTTGAAAGGCTTTGGAAAGATCAGACCAATCTTTAGGGAAAGAGGTAAAAATCAACGCTTCAGGTGACCGTAGACTAACGAAACTCTCGGAGGAATTTCGAGTGATTAAAGGCTTCAAGCAGAAGCCACAAGAAATTAAAAACCTTTGCAAAAGGAGTTGATGAGCTTTTTCAAATTGAAAAGCAAGCTTAACGGCGATCAAGTGTGGTCACCTCCGCTGGTGCGCTATTATGGGCCTGGCCTTTCCGCAGGAATCATGGGAAATGGTGGTTATATGATCATGCAATAGGAAATGGACTTTCGGAGATTTTCGTTGCCATTCACTTCTTATTTGGATTTATGATTGCCCTCCGATCGGCCAGATGTCAAATTGGATCTCAACTCACCGAGCTTTTGCAGAATTGATTCGACTGAAAGATTATGAATTCTCCGCTAGAGGCGATATCAAAAGCGGACTTTGGCCAATCCAGATTTCCAAAGGGATATCGTTTTGAAGAGGTTTCATTTGCCTACGAAGAAGATAAAGAAGTGATCAAAGGAGTGAAGCTTTTCTTGCGTCCAGCAGGTTCAGTGACGCTTGGTGGGAACTTCAGGATCTGGAAAAAACGACTATTGCTGGCCTTGCCAGCCACTTTTTTAAATTCCTATTCCGGGAAAACATCACCCTAGAGGTTTATGATTTACAGACTTATATACCCTAGGAATCGTTTCCGCTCCGATTTTAGGCGTGGTACTTCCGGATGATTTTCTTTTTGAAGGTACGATTGCGGGAAACATCCTTTTTCCAAGGCCTTGATGCATCTGAGCCCCAATTAGCCCAAGCAGTCCACGCCGCGCATGTTCAAGAATTTACAGACCGATTTGAGGTGGTTTGGACACGTAATGGGGGAAGAGGAGTTAGCTATCCGGCGGGCAACGCCAGCGTATCGCTATCGCTAGAGCTATTTTAGCAGACCCGAAAATTTTGATCTTGGATTTGAAGCAACCTCCAATTGGAGACCGAATTCAGAAACGCTGCATCAGGCGAGTTGAAAGAAATTGATAAAGAGGCGAACACCTTTGTGATTGCGCACCGATAAGTACCGATTCGCCAAAGCGGATCAAATCTTAGTGGATAGAACAAGAGAATGAAGAAAGAAATTATAGAAGCGTTGAAAAACATGACGAGTTGATCGCTTGCAAGGAAGATATTATCAGCCTTTTACGTATCAGTCCAGAATCTAAAGTAAATGGGGTTTACATTTCCTCAAAATTAGGCTTTAGGGAAATAGTTGTCGAAGAGGAGGCTTTGGTGTTTTTGGCTTTAGAGTTTATCGTCCAAAAGCTTGACTGTGATCAAAATTAAAAAAGCATTCCGATCAAGTCCATCATCCAAAAATTAAACTCCAAAGCCATTTTACTACTGCGGTTCCTGCAGCAGCTAAATGGCTCACACTACATAGCAAACTGGCCGTAGGTCCTCCAATATACTTACTGAGCTTAGAAATAAGTAAAAACGTCACGTTCCGGAAAAGATAATATATCAAAAGCAATAGGAAGTCTGTACATCCAAATCCCTTGAATCTCCCAAGTTTTCATGATTGGCACCATAATTAAACCACCTAAAAAACATGCACCCATCAGTGGACAGTTGCTGGAGAGAATTTGCGCATTAACCCTGGCAGGATAGATGGTGTAAAAAGCCAATGCTGCTGCGGAAGTAATCCCCAAAGAAAATGCCTTCAGTGCTTATCACCAAGGTGTCAAAAACTTCCAATGGGCACCAAAAGAAGTCCCTGCGAGCCAATCCAAAAGTGCGATATTATTCAGCCAATAAATGGGCCATCTTCGGTTTTTGCGGCAAAGTAGACTACACGATGACCGGCCCCAAGTTTGTAAAACCGTAGCGGTTAGCGGCATTGAAAGAGAAATGCTGTAGAAATAAGTTTGGAATTGGACGGCAAACCATACCCAGAATTACTTAAAAAAGAAAAATTTTGAATAACATCGATCGGTTTTTTCCAGATTTGGAAAAGTGGTCTCTTTGACCTTCGAAAGTGAGAAAAATCAGCAAAATGACACCCCCAAGAACAGTTCTCCACATACTAACCAAGCCGGATTCAGACGCTTTGTCCTCAAAAAGAAAAAGAAAACTGGGCGAAAGTGCCTGAAATTACCCCAGAAAATAGGCCAAACAATTACCATGATCATCCTGGGACTTTTTGATAGGCAGTTGGGATATCATCGGCGTCGAAGAGGAATTTTTAGTGTCTTAAGAAAAATTCAATTTCAAAATAATCAATTTTTAAAAGGCGCTTTTATCCAGTCTAACAATACATCGCGCAGGTTTTCCACTGGTCCTTTTTCCCTTTCCAAAAGCAAAATCCATTGACCACCTTTAGGGTTATACATGAAGCGAGGCAGAAAACCCCTTGCCCGACGGCGGCAATAATAACAGCAATGAATTTTCCACCGGAACTCCAGTGTCATCTCCGCGTGAACCAAGAAAAAGTTGGAGGGGTTTCGAGGTAACATTTCAACTCAGCAGAAAACGTCTCTTCAAATCGTCCGTATCTTATCTCCTAAAAGCGGCTTTCATCGATCCAGAGTGTATGCGGGATTAACAAAAATAATGACTGGATAGACTAATTTACTGAAAAATCAGGTCGCGCAGAAAAGTGCATCTACCGCATCCATAGTCCGGTCAACGGTATGTGAATTGCGTGCTGAGCGTGGAAGCAAATGTCCACCTGCTGAGAATCCCAATGATCCCAACTTTTGGATGGGTTCAATATTCCAGCTTGAAGGCATGTTGCCGAACCAGCGAAATCGCGCGTTGCGCATCCATTAGAGGGACTTCTTTCGGCATCAAGCAGTGAAGCGGATTTTGGAAGGCGTATTTATACTACAAATTCCAGCAATGCCTTGAGAATTAGCCATTGGCAAAAAATCCGTCCCTTCCCATTCGTAGGGCTAAAATACCGTTAAAACCCCCGCCGGGAAAATAACGACAGCTTTTCCAGTGCCAATTCTGTTTGCAGGAAGGCAATACTTCGATAGTTGGGATTTGCACATTCCGATTCTGACGATTCCTTCTGACACGACTTCTTCCTGAGATCCATTCCTTTGAAGTGAGGGTTCCATTCCAAAGGAAGCGTAAATATTTTGTGCGTGAAATAGGAAAAAATAAATCATAGCTAAAGCAAATAGGATAAGAAAGTGATTTTCATAGGTTTGAATGTTAATTGATACTAAATTTTTGGCTCGGAGACTGAATATAAAACATTACGAAAACAGCCTAAAAGGCAAAATAAGATTGAAAAATTGACTTCGGATACGCCGAGAATTGAATATCTTCATAGTTGGAACGCCAGATCTAGATCATTCCTTGTAAAGGTCGGCATATGCTCCTCCCACGATGGCATGACGAGATAGGCTGCTGCAAATTTGGGATCCTCGCCAAGTCCTTCAAGCGCGATCCCATAAAATTGGGTGGGGAACATCACGACATGGCAAATGAGATCGCCCACTAAGCGTATAGAGTCCAGTCATTTGCCAGGCTAAGAGATGGCCCCAGCAGTAAACAAAATTGCCAGAATGAGAAAATAAGTAACAATTTGCTTGGCTGTATGACCGGAGCAGGAATGTTGCAAATCCAACGGCCGGCAAGAAAAACCAACCAAAAGCCGCATAGCCAAATTAACGCCTCCGCAATTGCTGATCCCAAGTACCTCGGCATATGATAGATATACGTCCCAAACATGATCTGTGCTCCACATAAAAACATTTGAAGCGAGGTGCCTTCACAAATTTCGATCTTCAAAAACGCGCATCGTATTCTTAAAATCCACTTTGGAATTTGGAATCATACTTCAGGCATTTTAGCTAGGAAACAATCACAACCAAAATACCAAGACAACCAAGCCCAGCATCACATAAGGATCTCGAATAACCAATCCAGATCTTGCTGTTCGGATCACTGCTTTGCAGATTTCATCAGGGAATTGAAGATGATGTTCCCATCTGCGTCAGTGTATTCGATTGTAGGGCATTGAGGATAAATTCTTTGCAACAAAAACATCCTGCCAAAGCTCCCATTGAGGTTGAAGGCTGAGCAAATTTAGATCGTTGGGGTGGCGGATAGATTCGGTCCCCATAGCCAAATATATGGATTGGCGGTAGTTCGAGAAATGCCAATCCAAAGTGTCAAATGTAAAGGTGAAGCCAAAAAAAGGAAGCCATAGCTTTCCAAGCTGCTGCTTGGATAGAAAAAAGCATCGCTCCTAGAAAGATATAGGCCTAGACCTAAGAGAATTCCAGTTTTATAGAATAACTTTTTAATGAGAACAGCTGCAGGGAAAAGCCATGGTAAAGTACCCGCATTAAAAGGCAAGTTGACAAAATGAGGCTTGCGTATTATTCAATCCAAGACTCGCTTGGTGAAAAGCCGCCAACCATGGATTGGTGATTTCATTGGCAAGCCCCAAAGAGCGGAATAAAGAAGTGATCAATATAAAAGGGAAGGATCAATCCTTTGGACAGGAGCGGTTTGGGATTCATAGAGCGCGTTCAGATGGGTGAGCCACCATTCTACCATGGAGCTGCTGCCCGGGTGATATGGCGGCTTTATCAGAAAAGTAAAGAGGAAGATGACCATTGCTGGCAATTTCTTCCGGAGTGGTCAATCGATTCCCTAAGGGTAATTTTAGAAGCGCAATAGCTAATTTTCTTGGGGTTATCAAAAACTTCAATCCATCTTTCATACATCGGGAGTCATCACTTCGGCAGAATCACCGCATTGACGCGGATTTGAAGGGGAGAAGCTCCACCGCCACTCACGGGTGAGGGAAAGTATTGCACCCTTTTGCAGCGGTATAGCCAGAAGTATTCCTTGTCCAGTTTAGGCTGTTTTACACTTGATGTTGGACGATTGCTTGCCTTTTGCTCGATTCTGAGCTGTGGCAAGGCAAAATGCACTAAATCATAATAATGATTTTTAGAATTTTGTGCCACGGGACTCAGCGAATGCTTTTGGGCTTCCCTTTTGCCAAAACCCACGCCATCATTGATTCCAGCATATTTACAATCCCATCTATTCTTCCAAAGGCTTGAATTGTCTTTTTACTGCCATTCGGAATCTTGCTCGGTAGAAAGAAAAAAAAAGAGTGTAATGGATCTGAGTCCTCGGCTATTTTTCAGCAGTTCGCTCCAGCCTGTTCATCCGGATCGATAATCACTGGAATCGCCCCCTCTTCTTAAAAGGCCGCTTGAAATAGCTCCGCCAATCCTTTGCTCGCCGGAAATCAGGAGACTGTATTGGTTAGGTTTAGGTTCATATATAGCAATTCTTTTGTTTCTAATCTTTCCCTTGGCTTCTAATATGCCTGACTCATTTAGCTTCTAATTCACGTCTTTGAAGGTTGTAAATTCCGTTCCAGTATTCTGCTACCATAAATCCCGTCTTCCCCGATTCCAGCAATTACTATTTGTTTCATGCTTTTTCAGCACAAAAGTATCAAGCCAATCGGAGTTTTCCAACCTCTTGTTTTTCATTTTTAGGTTAGCCATTTCAAATACAACTCCATCTGTCCTTTGTAGCAGGTTTAACTTGTTCCAAATTTCAACTCGATAGCCAACAAGACGCTTTTAGCTTTCGATTGAAAAAACCAACAATCGATGGTAAAATCTACACCATCCAGTATTGATTCGTTTTTGCCGCTCCACAAAAGCAAAACCCTTTGCCCAGTCTAAGATTAAAATATGCTCTATTCTTTGAGAATAGCGCCCTTCCAAAATCATTTTCTAAATAGCCTTCTTTCCAATCCAAGAAAATCCAAAATAAGGGTCTTTAAAACTGTTTGTATTTCTTACATCAGTTTCAGATAGATTGTAGCTTTTGCTATTTCCTTCCTCTGAAAGGATTTTCGTTCCAATTTTGTCTTCGAAGTTCTCTTTTTGGCTCCATTTGATTCTATAGATTGTTGTGCGTAGTTAATCCCGCTCATCTTGATTTTTTAGGAGGTTATTAATTATGTAAAATGTGTCCCAGCTTATTGTGTGCCAGTGCGTGCGACAATTATTAATCTGAAAAAAACCTCCGGCCCAAACTGCCATCATCTTCGAAGATTTTTTTCCTGAAAGGGACTTGCCATTAATGCGTTTGCCAAACGTATTGCTACTTGGGAGATGACTTCTTTCCATATTCTTGCGCGCTTGATTTCAAGTATATTGCGTGCTTATTTTATTGCCTACTTTCCAGTAGCGTTAAGTGATCACGCTGTACGTTGCGCAGAGCACTGACGTTTGCCTTTTGATCAATGATGCTTGCCCCAAATCTTGAAATAAAGGATCGTTATCTTTTTCTTTCATAAGGTTCAATTCGAGCAGAAAATACGATACACTAATTTTTTTTCCAAGATTGTCTCATGTTTTATTTATTCTTCCAAGGCGTGCCGGGAATTTCAGGCGGCAAATATGCTTTGTTTTAGGGGGAAAGAAAAACAGCAGAATGAGCCATGGCTAGATTGGCGTAAGAGTTAGAAAAATTACTTCGCCTTTACAGTTTCAAAATCTTAAGCTGCCATTTCCCGATTTTTTTAAGACTTTATTCCATAAAAATCCATCGCCTTTCCACCCATGATTTGGCTTTTCGCTTGGTGAAAGAGGGATGAAACAGCTCAATAATTTCCAAAACTTGCTCATATTGACCAGCGACTAGCATACGGGCAATTCAACTACCAAACATCTCAATCGCTTTGGGCCCAAGAGTTCGAGTGCGGGTATCGAGATAGACTATATAAACTCCTCTTTTCTTCCCACTTTTTCAGTCTGCTTCAGTAAATGATTTCCTGAGGAGTTTGCAAAAGAATTTAGTCCCGCTCGCGAGTAGACTTAACTCTTTTTTCCATTTCTCGCCAGATAACCTAGTTTCACCTTTGGCTTGGCCAAGTGATTCGATTACAAAGGGTTGTTTCAGGAGCTTTTTTCACAAAGTGATAGTAGCTTTCCAGTTGATTTGCCAAAGATTAGAATGTCGTAGGTATAGCCTCTTTTTCCGAGTTGATTTAATTCCTCTTATAAACCTGGCGAAAGCATATTAAATCTACATTTTTGATTGAAGTACTTCGCGGTAGCCCTTCAGTTTGACTTGGTCAGCAAATTGATCCAGCTCCTTATCCAAATCATTCAGGAAGCAAATTACCCAGCCGACCAACGCCTTTGATAAAAATCGTATTCCAGCGCCAATCACACAAAAAGGCAGTTTCTCGGATGCTTTCGTCAGCCTGGAACACATATACATCCTTCGATTTTGGTCTGCTCCATCAATGATAAAGATCTTCTGGAAGAAATTTTTTACGTATCACTTTCATTTTCGTTCAGTTGATCCAGGGCTGTCTTTTTGGATCATACTTCCAGAAATGCTGATGGGATCTAACTCATTGCTTCCGGTCCATTCATCGCCAACTGCCTCGAAAATCCCCAGTCGTCGATTCCAACTCGACAACGTCTCCAGGTTCTAGATATTTAGGTTCGGGGCTTCAAGGGCCCATTCCTACTCCGGGCTGGAGTACCAGTAGAGATGACATCTCCAGGAATAGGTCATGTTATTGACTCAAATGGGAATGCATTTCGTCGGAAGGGTCAAAATCAAGTTGTGAAGTATTACGGTCTTGCAGGATTTTCCCATTGAGTTTAGCCAATGGGCGTAAGGTTATGCGGTCTTTGATTCTTCTCGTGTGGCCAAAGAATGACCAAGAGCGAGCAAAACTATCGGCACTTTTTCCTTTCACCCATTGGACCGCCGTGGCGAGTTGAAAAGTTCTCGCTTCGCTGACGTCATTGTGCAGGCAATAGCCAGCGCACGTAATCCATGGCATTTTCCACTGAACACATATTTCGCACGCTTACCGATGACCACCGCTATTCTACTTCCCAGTCATTTGAACTGAGTTTCTTGGCGACAATAAATTCTGGATCAAATGTCCCGAGAGTGAAGAAAGTGGCTTTCATAAAAATGATTGGAATCCTCCGGTACTGCCATTCCTGCTTGCTGCGCATTGTTTGAGGTAATTCAAACCGATGCAGATGGATTTTGAAGGACGTGCCAATCGGTTGATCCCGATCCGAGCATTTTGAGGATTGGATTTAAATTTTTCCTTGATTGCTTTCAGCCATTCTTCCAATCTTGCCAAAACCGGTTTGGTAAAAAAGTCCTCATTCCAATCCTCCTTCAAAACCTGAGCAGGTCTAAGATTTTCATTTTTATCTGTTAATTTTTCCAGTTTTCTTTTCCGCGCTTTCGCCAATCGTCATCAGTTTCATAATTTAAAGTATCAAGTATTAGTATCAAGACTACGAGTCAAGGAATAAAGTATCAAGTAGATATATCAAGAAATCAGGATTTTAGAATCAAGATTCAGGGAAGAACGATTAAAAGCACTGATTTAAAAAACCCGTAAATCGCCTCACATTTTCAATCCCATGAATCCCCGTCGATGTTGTAATTGCTGCCCGTGATAAATCCACCGGCATCTGAACGATGAAATTAAGCCAGTTCAGCGATTCTCTTTCCGGCGTCGAATTCCCATTCTCCAATTGGTTGTGTTGCAGCTAATTTTTAAACATCTCCTTTTCTTGACCTGATAGGTTTTGCAATAAATCCATTCTACAAATGGGGTGTGAACCCGGCCTTGGAGAAATACAATTGCATCGAATTCATCTGCCACATAATCTCTCGCAATACTCAGGGTTTCATGGTGAGCATCGCGCCTTTGGTCATACTGTAAGCGAACGATCAGGAATTCCAATAGTTGCTTGCGGAACAGATTGCCATTTCAAGATCGAACCGCCACTTCTTGCTTTAGCTTTGGAAGTGACAGCTTGAATACAGAGGAATGATCCTTTTGACATTTACTTGGAAAAGCTTTTCAAAATCTTCCTCGCTGGTATTTTCTACCTTCCCAATATGGTGAAATGCCAGCATTATTGATGAGGGTATCTATTTTCCCGGGAATCGCTCAAATTACTGGCTTTGACGCGGCTGCCGGACTTGCGTGATATTACAGTTTAGAAAGGCGACAGAGTAGCCTTTTTCCTTTAGGGTTTTTTCTACTTTTCACCTCAGCTTGATTCGTGTCAATGAAAAATACACTTTACAATTTCTGGCAGGCGAATTTTTTGACCATTGCCAAGCCAATTCCGCTCCGCGCACTCCTGTGATTTACACTGTTCTATTTTTCATAGCTTGGGTAAAAAAGGGAATATACCGGATTCTCCTTCGGTTGGCAAACGGAATAGGAGGAACCTAGAGTTACGAATTTCACCGTTCTTACAGATTCATCACAAGCGAAAGCAATCTTCAAACTGTATTGCATCACCAAAATGATTCTGTTCAAATCTATGTCCTTCTACATCGCTTGAGAAAGTAAGCTTGTCCCGATCCACAGGAGTTCTGATGGTTAGTTCATCAGTCATATCAATTCCATTTCATCAGTTTAGTAAACTTCATTTTTGGAATCGATTATTCAGCATGATGAATTCGGAGCGATTCCGTTTTAGTATGACTGGTCCACATGATCGGACTTTCCTGATGCTCCTGCATCCTTAGCTGTGATGGAAACGGCGCCTTTTGGTCCAAAGACAGCCTTGATAAAAGAATGCTGGTCTCGAAACCATAGGCCCCAGGGCTGCCTATAACCATCCCCACAGATCCATCTTCGAATCGAAGCTGAAGTTCATGGCCATAGGTTGTAATTGGTCTGCTGCAAAATCCGCGTCAAATGAGCGCCTATAGCAGAAACAGAGACAAGGCTTAGACCGAGGTCATTTGGCACATTACATCTATGTAGTGACGCCGCAGTCTACGATAGGGCTGAGGCTTTTCATCAAATTTCGAGAACATCCCACATGTAGCCATGCTCTGCTGATTGAGGTTCATTCGCATCACGAGCGGTTTCCCCATTTTCTTAGGCCTCTTCGCGATAATCGAATCAGGGAAGGATGATGTTTAAAATATAGCCTACTACTACTTTTTTGCCAGTTTCTTTCGCTTTTGAAATAATTCGCTTCACATCCCAAAACAGTATCAGCTAGGGGCTTTTCGATTAAAGATATGGCAGCCAGCTTCAAAGCTTTGACCGCAAAATCCTGTGAGTATCGGATAAGTGGAAATGCAGACCGCATTCTGGTTTTGGAAGTCCGCAAGCGCTTATGATATGTCAAAATCTCAAAAAAGTGGATAAGCTGCTTTCAGAGCTTCGTTCATTTAACTTTGCTTTCTCCTCGTGAGACTTAACCGCAGATTTCCAAATTCTGCATGTATGATAAGCCAGATCGCATGGGGATGCACCCATATTTCCACAGGGGCTACTACAAGGATTCTTAATCGGTTTATTCGGTATCATTTGTTGATTTATAGATTCAGAATTTTACTAAGGAATATGCGAATTTTAAATTCAGCTGTGGTATCCAGGTTACCGTATCTGTGCTATAATTAAAAATTAAAATTTACCCGCCAGATAATAGGCAATGTGTAGAATAAATAGCTTTCAGATTCAACCGAGATTTAACTTCAGGATTTTTTTAATCCTTCCTCGGTCCAAATAGATTAATAGATACGGTCATCGTAATTTGGTTTAACTGGAGCGTTCTTACTGTCCGTGGCACCCGACCCGATTCGCTCTTGATATCCATCCCTTTGATGTATTCCGACGTGTAATCGCCATCTAATCTCTGGGATTCCCTCTGAGTTTTGACAATGTAAAATTGGCATCTAGCGGAGAGGTTGTCTGATTTCCATCCCTTCCTGCGCCGACTGCGACCGTATACATGTCTTCAATTCTGGACAAACTCCGGAGCGAGTAAGTATTCCGGATCGTTGAATCCGGCTCAGTATCTGGACAACCTCCCTGAGCGACGGAAATTCCGGAATCACACGATTAAAGGTCAGAGAATCCCAGTATCACCTTGCCATTTCGATAAAGCTTGCTTGTGATTTGGAGTCCGTGTCATTCAAGTTTAAATGATATCTCCGTAAAGGAGTTACGATTTACCAACCGGGGTTTTCGTCTTTGAGCCAATCCAAAGAGCGGGATTAAAAAAAAAAGCGATAAAAAGTTTTTTAATTTCATGGTTAATTAGTCGTTAGGCCTTGTCTAGGTTATTACCGGATAAGGCGTACATCGATAGAAAGCTCTTCACCATAAAATTCATTTGGACGTTCTACTTTTTCTTGGGAGTCTGTTTTTCAAAAAGCTCTTTTTCCGCGAAGGATATTCATGCTTGAATTCCTTGCATCGCCATAGAGAAGATCATGAGGCAATAAAGTTGCTAGGCCAAAGCTTTATAGCCAGCCAGATTTTCTGGTCAATAATAGCGGCTAGCCTGCTCAATTTTCTCCACCCGAACCTAATTCAGATTGAGATTTCTTTGATTCCTCAGTAGCAAACCATTTTACTTGTAGGTGGATTCGTTATTTTGGTACCTATCAGACCTCTTGAGAAGGTTTGGAAATCTTCATTCACTTGTTCACGTATTTTTCATCCGTTTGATTTTGCAGGGAGTTCAGCATTTTCAAACATCGTGGGATCATATTCATAGGAAATTGAAATAGGGACCACTTTGATCTTTTCAAAAATAGGGAGAAACTGGTCGGGCCCTCTTCGGCAAGGTGGCATTTCAATACTCCTTTATGAGTGGCATCATTACCGTCTTGGTTCTTCCTTTTCCCGCTGGGCCAGTCCAAACAGAATCGGTTCTCAGTTAAAAAGACTTTTTTTAATAAAAAGCAGCAAGGCTGTTTCGAAACTTTCCAACAATGCCCCGTCCTTGCAAGTCCTCTTTTTAAATAGCCAAAGTCCGATTCAATGTTGGAAAGGACGTGAAGGAAATGGCTTTGGATTAGTTTATCGCCTTTTGCCGAGGTGGTGAGCCACTAATTTCATTTCATAAAGGCAAGAATTGAACAGGGGAAGTGTCAAGAATGATGTCTCGATGATGGAAATTAAATATGGTATGCTGTGTTTGGCTCAAAGTTGGTCAAAATCACCCGTGCTCAAAACCATTTGAGCTTTTTTCAAGAACTTTTGTACAAACCTGGAAGATGAAATTGACTTGAAAATCCCGCAGGGAGTGGGGTGAGCATTAAGTTTTCCAGTTTTTAGAAATAGTCGTCTGGAAAGTAAAACCATAAATGGCTTCAAGCATGG